>SDBV01010551.1_pt1 | contig 12088 bp, 10 predicted proteins | sample 2277081 | NCBI WGS metagenome assembly SDBV01 (sample SAMN10402039, study PRJNA504765) | marine sediment metagenome | isolation source: marine sediment core GS10_PC15, 223 cmbsf | place: Arctic Ocean: Southern Knipovich Ridge | collected 2010 | reverse complement strand
AAGGTGCGGTGTGTCCAAATGAGATAAATTTCCTGGCTTTCAACACCAAAAAAAGAAAAAAATCTCAGAAAGTAAACCCAAAAAGACCTTTTTTACTCTAAATCAAGAATCCTTTTCGAATTGCTTTCAAATATCTTTAGATCTAAACAGCCTCCTCCATTAGTTTTTCTCATAAATCTCTCCTGCTTATTTATTGAAAAGAAAATGATTATAAAGAAATGTAAATTTATTTTTTAATTTTTGTCAGGTGTTAAGTTAATAGAATTTTTTATCGAAACTCTTGGTTTTATATTTGCTATTTGTTATTCAAAAACTTAAGGGGTAAAAAATGTTTAGCTTACAAAAATATAGAAAAAAAAGAGATTTCACTAAGACTTCAGAGCCCAGGACTCTAGAGGCCAAGCCTCGAAAGCCAAAACCTATAAAACAAAAGAAAAAACCTTTAAAAACAAAAGCTAAAACCAAAGCAAAAAAAAGCTCAAAAAAAAATATATTTGTTATACAAGAGCATTTTTCAAAGAGAAAACATTTTGATTTTAGAATTCAAATTTCAAGCTTCTTAAGATCTTGGGCAGTTCCAAAAGGAGTTCCTAAAAACACAAAAGATAAAAGACTCGCGATCTTAACTGAGAACCATCCACTTGAATATGCAAAATTTGAAGGGGTTATACCAAAAGGGGAATACGGAGCTGGAAGAGTTAAAATTTATGATGTGGGCACTTTTGAAAATATCAAAAAAGATAAAGAAGGGAAAATTGTCCCAATAAGTAAATGTTTTAAAAATGGTCAGATAGAGGTTTTTTTACATGGAAAAAAAATAAATGCAGCTTTTGCTCTTGTAAAATTTAGAGATGATAAAACTTGGCTACTTATAAAAATGAAGAAGAGAAAAGATGATAAAAAATCTAAAAACTAAATCTCAACCAAATTTTATCTCGCCAGAGCTAGCTACTCTAACAGAGAAATATTTCTCAGATAAAAAGTGGCTTTACGAAGAAAAATTCGATGGAATTAGATGTATAGTAGTCTCTAAAAATGGTAATATAAACCTATATTCTAGAAATAAAAATAAGCTAAATCTTAAATTTCCATCTCTTTTAGAACCTTTTAAAAAACAAAGAGTAAAAAATTTTATAATAGATGGTGAGATTGTAGCTTTTGAAGGAAATATCACCTCCTTTTCAAAACTCCAACAAGTTAAAAAAGAGAAAGTAAGTGTCTATTTTTATGCTTTTGATCTTTTATACTACGATAAATACGGTCTAAAAGATCTTGAGCTTATAGAGAGAAAAAAACTTTTAAAACAAAAATTTAGGTTCTCTACTAAATTTAGATATACCCCTCACATTTCAGAAAAGGGCATAGCTTTTTATAAAAAAGCTTGTAAAAAGGGTTTAGAGGGCATTATAGCTAAAAAAAAGGATTCTAAGTATTTATCTAAAAGAACTAGAAATTGGCTTAAATTCAAGTGCTCAAATAGGCAAGAGTTTGTAATTATAGGCTACACGGATCCTCAAAAATCTAGAATAGGATTTGGAGCGCTCTTAATTGGTTATTATGATAAAAGCAAACTCAAATTTGCAGGCAGAGTCGGAACTGGATATGACTTTGAGTTTTTAAAAAGCTTTTCTAAAAAACTCAAAAGAATTGAGACTAATAAAAAGTTAATTAAAGAGAAAATTCCTTTAAAAAACATACATTTTGTAAGGCCTAAATATGTTTGTGAAATAGCTTTTTCTGAGTGGACAAGAGATTTAAAACTTCGCCATCCTAGCTTTATAGCTCTTCGTTTTGATAAACCTCCAAAAAAAGTCGTTAAAGAGAAAAAAGGAAGATAAAAAATGGTTGATATCACGAATAAAGAAAAAATACTTTTTCCTAGATCTAAAATCACTAAAGAAGAGTATGTTCTTTACTATAAAAAAATAGCTAAAAAAATTCTTCCATTCATAAAAGATAGACCCCTTACTTTAAAGAGATTTCCAAACGGTATACAAGGCGAAAAGTTTTTTCAAAAAAAAGTAATGGATTACTATCCAAAATGGATAAAAACTATCTCTGTTAAAAGAGAAGGCAAAACCCCTATAAAAATGCCAGTTATCACAAATCTAGATTCTCTTCTATATATAGCCAATCAAGTAGGCGAGCTCCATCCTTGGCTATCTAAAATAGATAAATTAGATTATCCAGATAGACTTATATTTGATTTAGATCCTGAAAAAAATAACTTTTCTAAAGTAATAGATGCAGCTAAAGATTTAAAAAAGCTTTTAGACACGCTTAAACTTCCCTCTTTTTTAATGACAACAGGATCTAAAGGCCTTCATATTATAGTTCCTATAAAAAGAGAAAAGACTTTTGATGAAATAAGAGCTTTTGCTAAAAAAGTAGCAACTTATTTAACTACTTCATATCCAGCTAAATACACTATAGAGACAAGAAAAGATAAAAGAAAAAAAAGGGTTTTTATAGATTACTTAAGAAACGCTTTTGCTCAAACAGCCGTCTCTGCTTATTCTATAAGAGCAATTGAGTCAGCTCCAATTGCTACTCCTATAACCTTTCAAGAGTTAAATAAAAATTTGAATGCTCAAACATTCAATGTAAGAAATATTTTTAAAAGATCTAAAAATCCCATATCTTCCTTAAACTCTAGGCCAGTCTCTATAAAAGCAGCCTCTATAAAAATAGAAAAATTATTAGAAAAACTTCATTAAAATTTTTATTAATATAAAAAAATATTTTATAATAACGGAAATTAAAGAAGTTTATCGATAAAAAATCGCTTTTATGGTAATATATTTGTAATTGTTAAAACTATCTTAATAACGGTTTATAATAATTAATATTAAAAACTTTAAAAAATATTTATAAATATAAGGAGAATATATATGACTTCAAATGTAAGCAATCTTGGGCCATCTACAGGACCTCAAATGGGTTGGAGTGTTACAGATTCAATTAAAAATAGATTAGGTTTAAATAGCGCTTCAAAAAATCCAAATATCGAGCTAGCTAAAGATGTAGCAAAAAGAGCTATTGATTTTAGTTCAGATTTTTTTGTTCCTGAAATTCTAGGAGGATATTTCTCTCCTTTAGCATATTTAGGTATACCAACTAAAGCTGCTCTTGGAATAGTTTATAATGCTACAAATGCAGTTGCTCATACAGCATTAGCTGCTAAAAAAGCTTTAGATGGAGATGCGACTGAGCGTAATAATCATATTAAATCAGCTGCAAAATTTGGATCAAGAATTGTAGCAGATAGCGTTCTTTTCGCTATAGGAACTCCAGCTATTTTAGCTGTATCATTAGCTAATTTAATTGCTCCTAAACAGTTAAGAGAAGGAACTGAAAAAGCTTTTAAATATATCGATGGTAAAATTGGAACAGTTTATAGACCCGGTGTTTCTCATTCGGAAATTCAAACAGATGATGTTGTAATGAAAGTTTCTACTGCATTCTTAAGAAAAACTAGAGGTTTATTAACTTTAGGTGCAGATGGGAAATTGAGAGAACCTGGTAGTGAAGCTGAAGCCCTTGCTGGTGGAAGAAGAACGAGAAGAAAAGTTTAACTAAAAGAAGCTTAAGAAAAAAAGTACTATGTAACTTTCAAAAGCTCATCCCAAGAAGAGGTGTATTTAAAAGACCTCATCTTAGATGAGCTTTTATATTTTCTTTGAATATCTTCAGCTGCAAAAAAGAGAACTTTTTTATTAGATTTTTTATTTATCTTATCAATAATTTCCATAAGAGAGTCTTTATTTTGATTGCTTAATTTCGAGAAAAAATCCATTTGAGAAAATTTTTTATCTGTAAAATCGCTTAGTATTATCCCTGCTTTTTTATATAAAAAACCCTGTTTAAAGATCTTTTTAAGCCCTTTTTTCGCATATGAAATAAGATCGGGGGTGTAAGATGTTGGATTTGATAGAGTTATTTGAGTTGAGTTTGAATAAAAAGGATCTTTTGAATGAAAACTCGTAGATATAAAAACTGATATGAAATTTGTATGCATATTTTGATCTCTTAGCTTTTTAGCTCCTATTGAGATAAAAGAGCTAATAGCTTTTTCTAAATCTTTTAAATTATCTATTTTTTTTGCAAAAGATCTTGAAGTGCAAATAGACTTTTTAGAAGGTGGTGTTTGATCGATCTCTATGCATTTTACTCCATTTAGCTCTAGAGCTGTTTTAACAACGTTTACAGATAGGTATTTTTTTATAAAATCACTATCTTTCATAGAAAGATCATTAGCTGAATATAGCCCGAGCCTGTAAAGTCTTTTTTTTAATTTAGATCCAATGCCCCAAATATCATCTAAGGGGGTTTTTTTTAAAATATTTTCTATATCGTTTTTCTTAGTTAAGAGACAAAAACCCCTATTTTTTTTAGCTATCTCGGCTGCTAGCTTAGCGAGGGTTTTTGTTTTAGCTATTCCAACAGATACTGGAACTCCCGTCCATTTATATACCCTTTCTTTGATGTTTTTGGCTAGATTCGAAAGATATTGCATATCTTCTATATTTGCACTAGAGAGCTCTAAAAAGGCTTCATCTATCGAATATATTTCCATAGGAAATAAAAAACTCTCTAAAGTTTTCATAACCCTTTGAGACATATCACCATAGAGAGCAAAATTTGATGAAAAAATATGCATAATCTTTTTTTGAACTAGCTCCTTATACTCAAATATAGGGGCTCCCATTTTGATATTGAGTAATTTCGCTTCTTTAGACCTGGCTATTACGCAACCATCATTATTAGATAAAACGACAACAGCTTTATTCTTTAGCTTGGGATTAAAGATTTTCTCGCAGCTAGCATAAAAATTGTTACAATCGACTAAAGCAAACATTTTTGTAGTATAAATTATTTTAAATAGTTTTATGGATCACATATGTCACAACCCCAAAAACCTCAAAATCCATCTCCTTTGTTATTTTAATAGGGCTGTATTTTGGGTTTTCAGAATACAAGTAAACTTCTTTATCTATGATTCTAAGTCGTTTAACGTTAAACTCTCCTAAAAAATTAGCTATAATAATTTTTTTATCAATAGGTTCTATTGATCTATCAACGACTAATATATCACCCTCAGATATTTGAGCCCCAATCATTGAATCTCCCTTAACCTTCACAAAAAAGCTAGCAGGCGGGTTTTTTATTAAAAGCTCATTTAAATCTAAGCTATTTTCTAAATAATCATCAGCAGGGGAGGGAAATCCCGCTTGAATAGGTGTTAAAAAAAGCGGTATTTTTAAAGAATTTTCTTTACAAGGCTTGTTGTTTTTTTTATCCATATCAATCTAATTATAAAAATTAAATATTTTATTGCTATGTAAATGATTATTTTAATTTTTTAAATACTTATTTATATATAATAATATTTGAATTAATAATAATAAAATGTTATAATTATATAAACATTAATAACATAATAATAAAATAAATTAAAAAATAAGGATAATAAATCGTTATGAGTATAAATGCTAAATTACCATTAAGAGTTAGATTTGAAAATTACTTAAACTCTATAGGCAAAGAAACTATTTCGAGGGTAGATCAAAAAGGCTCAAGGTTTTTTAATAAAATAGAAAAAGCTTTAGAGCGTTTAGCTTCTAATAAGAAGAAAGAAAGTCAAAGTCGTGAATTAGAAAATAAAGCAGTCTTTACTGAAATAATCAATCTAACAATTCCTCCTGTTGAAGATATGGCTGAAGAAGAAGTGGAAGAAGAAGAAGTAGTAGCAGCAAAAGAAGGAAAGGTAGAAAAAGCAAAAGAAGAAGAAGTAATAGCAAGAGAAGAAGCAAAAGAACCAAAGGTAGAAAAAGCAAAAGAAGAAGAAGAAGTAGTAGCAGCAAAAGAAGGAAAGGTAGAAAAAGCTGAAAGTTTAAAATCAAAGTATCCAAAAGGAAAAAACGCACTAAAAGTTAGTTTAGCTCTAGCTGCAATCGCAGCAGTAGCATTTAGTTATTATTATTTCACTTCAAGTCCGAGTGAGAACTCAGCAACAGCTGCAAGCTATATGAATCAATCTTATGGTTTTGCATATGCACAAGAGAGAGTATTAGAGGCTGTAAATACAACCGTTGTAGAACCTCTAACATATTCTTTTAATAGCTCTAAGGGAAGATTTAGCTCTGTGAGTGAAAAGGCCTCATACACTATATTAGAAGGGTGTTATAAAAATGTTAGTGGGGTTATTTCAAGTGTATATCCAATAATAGAGCCGGTTGTGAATGCAACTAGAAATGTAACAGAAACTATAGTTAAGAACAGCTCAGAAAAGATATCTCAGCTGCAAGCAGGTTATACTAGAGCGACAGCTGAAGCAGGAAAGCAGTTTTTTAAAGCTACTATTGGTCTTTTTGGGCAAATGCTTGCGAAGAGTGTAGGTAGATAAAACATTTTCTATAGGGCTATAGTAAAGACATTATTTTATTTCTTAAAATAAAGTTTTAATATAGTTAAAATTTGTAAAAAAAATATCTAAAAAACTTAATATATAAAGTTAAAAATAAATTTTCATCTAAAAAATCCAGGAAATATCTATTGAAGAAGTAAAAAAAGATTTTTTTTACATAGAATTTTTTGAATGTAATATTCTTTATTCTAAAAACAATAAAAGTTATTAAAACAGATTAATATTTTATTTTTATAACAGAAAATTTTATAGATAATTTTGTTGAATTTTTCCCTGATATAGTGTTATAATCATTACAAATGGTTAAAAAAATAATTAAGTAAATAATAAAGATTAATACGGGGAGAAATTTTATGTCAGCTGCAGCTAATGTACAATTAACAAAAAGTAATTTGCCAATTATTGGCTCGAAAAATATCAATCAAAACGCTTTGCCACAGGATGTAGTTAAAACAGTTGGCAGGGTGCGTCTTCATGTAATTGACGTATTTGCAAAAATATCTGCATTTTTCAATATTTTGAAAAATTGGCTTTTTGGAAATTCAAAATCATTTAAAGATGATTATGAAAAGTTAGTTTTGGAAACATCATATGCTAAAAAATTAAAACTTTACTCTGATAAAAAATTAAACCCAGATGAAAAAGCTTTTTTGACGCTTCTTGGACAAAAAATATCTTCTTTTGAAGATTTAGAAGGTCTTAAAGGTAAAATTAAAAAAGATCAAAATGTTTTTAGACTTTTTAAAGCCATTGCATCTAAAGCAAGCAAAGAAGATATTGAAAAACTACTAAGAAAAGTGAAAGCTAAAGCTCCAAAAAATTATAGACTAGTATTAGAAGCTGCAAATAGATTAGCTAAGGACTTAAAGGCATCAGATGAAATTAAAAATCTTTTAAATTCTAAACAGCAAAAAGTAGAAGCTAATCCAGATATGAGATCTGAATATAAAAAAACATCTACTAAAAAAGCAATGCTGCCTAGAAAGAAAGAAACTACATCGAAAGCAGAAGGACTAACAACAAAGAAAAAAATCCTCGTTGGAGGAGCGGCTATTGCGGTAGCTGTTGGTATCGCTGCTGGTGTATATTATACTTATACTGCGCCAGGAAGTGTTGTTGAGCCTATAGTGAATGCTATTAGCGGTAGTGAGCTTATAGTGAATGCTACTAGCTGTAGCCCATCCGTTGAAGCAGGTAAACAAGCTATGGGAACATATGGAAGCTTTGTTGGCGGATTGTTAAAAAAGAGTATTGAAAGATAAAATTATTTTTTATCTTTTCATAATGTAAAAAAAGATTACTAACATTAATTTTAAAAAAAAATAATGTTAGTTTTTTTTTGTTAATTTATATTTATAAATAAATCTCTTTGAAAACGTGAGTAATAAAAAATATTTTAATTCACAATTAATTTGCAAATTTTCAGCATAAAATGCTATATTGCATGCAAATTTCAAAGATATTAATAAACAATAAGAGTTAAAAAAATGCCTAGATCTTCAGCTACAAATCAAGTAAATTTGCAGCCTACTTTACCTACTCAAAATATGCGTAGAATACCTAATGATTTAGAGAGGGTTGTTGGTAAAGTATATCTTAAAGCTATTGATATAATCTCAAAAATCAAGGCTTTTTTCTTAGCGTTATTTTATGGAAAATTAAGTAGTTGGAAAGATTTTGGTAGCAACATAAATAGAAGATTTGAAGAAATATCCGAAGGTAAAAAAATTGAAGCTTATGATAAACTAAAAGGGCCTTCACTAAGATATGGAGACACTCTAGCAGTAGGGTATAGAGCGGAGAGTGAAGAAGAAGCTAATGCTTTAAAAGAGTCCAATAAAAATCTAGAAGCATTTAAAGAATTTAAAATAAAATTTACAGATGAAGAACTTGAAATAATAAAGCCATTTTTAGAAGGAATATCATCTAAAGAGACTCTAGGTGCTTCAAATATCTTAATAGATTTAAATAAAATTTTAACAAGTGAGAATATTTCAAAAGATGTTAAAGATTTAATAGATCAAAAATTAAGTCAATTACCTGAGTATCAAACATTAAAAAAGAATTTAAAAGAAAAACTAGATCAAATAAATAAAGAAAATAGAAATAAGTCTTTAAAAAGAGCAGCTAAAATTACAGTTATATCTATTGCAACACTAGGTATTGGTTTGGCTATTTATCAATATTTGAGAGTTCCAATATCAATACCAACGATACCAGTTCCAATCTCACCAATGCCTGTCGATTCTAAATTTTGGTTTGATATCCAAATATTTAGAAGAACATCAAATGATGATGTTAGAAATGTGTTTTGGAAAGTAGGGGAGTTTTTCATAAAAAGACCCTATGAAATAACAAAAAATTCAAAGTTTTTAATACGGCCTTAATAGGAGAAAATCATGATTAATAATATTATTTCAAATATAAGCTCAAGAATGCCTACAGATATTATGCTGGGTTCCATAAGTGGAGGAATGTTTCTAAGAGAGATTTTAATAAATAAGCTATCTATAGATACAAAAGAAGAAGATGATAATGTGACGGTAGCGTGGAAATCTGCTGCTGGTTTTGCAATTAGAGCAACTTCAGCTGGACTTTCCTCTTATAATATTTCTAATTTATCATATATGGCAGCTTTCACAAACCCTGTTTTGGCTATTCATAAAGGAGTACAAACGATTGAATTACTTAGACAAGGAGATAAAAAGGAAGCTGGCAAGAAAGCTCTAGAAGTAGCTGCGCATGTAGCCGTTACTGCTGTTGATTATTGGACACTTGGATTTAGCTCAATGTTTTTTGATATAGGTACTGCAGTATATACACTAGCTGGAGCTGCAATGGATATAAGTAAAACATCTAGAAATATGCATGATAGATTATTTCAATCAAAGCAAGAAATTTTGGATCGCGGACGTTTACGTGCAGAAGGCTATGATGATGATTATGATGAATCATCTGCTGAATCTACTGGTGATGACATGTCATCTGGTGAATTAGATTCAGATTATAGAAGTTATTCAGAAGAAGAAGACGGAGAGTCACCAGTGCTTCGTCGAGCAGCATCGAGTCGTCGAGCAACATCAACAACAGCGTTGTCATCATCAGCATCAGCGCCTCGTCGAGTAACATCGATAGCATCGACAGCATTAGCATCAACAGCGTCTCGGGCTAGTCAAGCTACATCTGCAGTATTGGGAAGGTTAAGTCGTCGAGCACCATCGCCTTGCGATAATGATTATGTAGGAGGAGATGGAGGTTATTCTTCTTCAGCAGGTGAGGATGAGAGTGATTCTCCTTTGTCCGCGTCTGGTTCTTCACGCCCTTCTTTTTCATCTTCAGAAGATTATGAAGACGATGAAGGCGTTTCGTTTATACCACCACCAGCACGAGGAGGAAATGGAGGAGGAGGAAGAGGAAGAGGCTCCAAAAGACGCGTTAGCGGTAGTGCTCCTGCTCAAATAGGAGAGCGCGAAGTAGCATTTGCAGAACAAACTTTACGAGGCCTTAGTTTACCAGCAGCTGGATCTCAACCAAGACCAATTGGATTAAGATCAGCTCCAAGACGAAAGAGTCCTTGGACTCCTAGTTAATAATAGAAATTTCAGCTAAAAAAATAATACAAAAAAGCAAAAGAATTTGTCCTTTTGCTTTTTTTTTATTTAAAAAAATATAAAAATATTTAAGTCTAAAATTTTATGAAAAAAAATATTTTTATCTTATAAAAAAATCTCATCAAATTTATAGCTTTTTTTAGATATGGATAATATCTACTCAATTGCTATCAAAAAAAAATCACTTATATAAAATCTTAAAAACAATCTCATAATTTTTTTTTCTAAAATTAAATTCAAAGTAGTGTTATATATTTTATTAATAATTACATTAGGAGATTTTTTGTGACAGTGGTTGAAAATTTTCAAAAGATCAAAAAAAAAGCTACCGAGTTTTTATTAGAAAAGTATCCAGAGAATTGCATTGTAATTCAAATAGGATCGGCGACTTGTGAAAATGCGGCTGGTTCTAATGTTGTATTTAAAGAATTCAAAAAGCATATAAAAGCAGCTGGAAGAAAAGATGTTATTTTAAAGCATGTTGGATGCACGGGTAGATGCTCATTAGAGCCGATCATTAGCGTGAAAATTCCTTCTAAAAAGTTAACAGTTTATAAAAATGTTGATTCTAAATTAGTAAATGAAATTTTTATGTCCCATATTAAAGAGGGAAAAGTTTTAGAAGAGCATTTGATAGATAAAGAGTGTAAAATTCCAGAAAAATCATTCTCACAAAAAAAGTTAGAAAAACAACCAATTACCCATAAGTTTTTTGAAGTTTATGCAGATATTCCTTTTTATTGTATGCAAACAAGAATTGCACTTAGAAACTCTGGGCTTGTTGATCCACTCAGCGTCTATGAATATATTCAGTATGGCGGATTTAATGCCCTCGCAAATGCATTAGAAAAAAAAGATAGAAAACATGTGATAGATGAAGTTACAAAATCAAAGCTAAGAGGCAGAGGTGGAGCTGGATTTTTAACAGGAAAAAAATGGAGTTTTATAACAGATAAAAGCCCAAAACCTAGATATATGATCTGTAATGCAGATGAAGGTGATCCTGGCGCTTTTATGGATAGATCTATGTTAGAGTCCGATCCTTTTTCTGTTATTGAAGGACTAATTATTGCAGGATTCGCAATCGATGCTGATAAAGGCTTTTTTTATATAAGAGCAGAGTATCCTTTAGCTGTTGAGAGAATTGAAAAGGCAATAGCTATCTGTTATCACAATAATTTACTTGGAAAAAATATTTTAGGATCAGATTTTAGTTATGATTTGGAGATAAGACTAGGAGCTGGAGCTTTTGTATGTGGAGAAGAGACAGCTTTGATTCATTCAATTGAAGGAGAAAGAGGCCAGCCAAGAGTTAGACCTCCTTTTCCTGCCGAGTCAGGGCTTTGGGGCCAGCCTACTATTATTAATAATGTTGAGACTTTAGCAAATTTAGCTGTAGTTCTTTCAATTGGTGGAGATGAGTTTGCAAAAATTGGAAGTGAAAAAAGTGGGGGCACTAAAACTTTTGCTGTCTCTGGAAAGGTAAAACATACAGGCCTTGTTGAAGTTCCTATGGGAACATCTTTAAACGAGATTGTAAACGATATTTGTGGGGGAGTTCCAGATGGAAAAAAACTAAAAGCCGTTCAAACTGGTGGGCCTGCTGGGGGGTGTATTCCAGCTAAATTTATGGATACTAAAGCTGATTATGAAACTTTACATAAAGTTGGATCGATCATGGGAAGCGGCGGTTTAATTGTTTTAGATGAAGATGATTGTATGGTGCAAGTAGCTAGATTTTTTATGAGCTTTTCTCAAGATGAGTCTTGTGGTAAGTGTACTCCTTGTAGAGAAGGAACCGTTAGAATGTTAGAGATCTTAGATAGAATTATAGCTGGCAAAGGTGAAATGGAAGATCTCGATAAATTAAATAGACTTGGAAGATTAATGCAAAGAGCCTCACTTTGCGGTCTTGGTAGAGCTTGTCCTAATCCAGTTCTAAGTACTTTTAAATATTATGAAGATGAATATATCTCGCATATCAAAGATAAAAAATGCACTGCTAAAGTATGCTCATCTTTAATTCGTTATGAAGTAGACCCCGAGAAGT
>SDBV01010550.1_pt1 | contig 12088 bp, 13 predicted proteins | sample 2277081 | NCBI WGS metagenome assembly SDBV01 (sample SAMN10402039, study PRJNA504765) | marine sediment metagenome | isolation source: marine sediment core GS10_PC15, 223 cmbsf | place: Arctic Ocean: Southern Knipovich Ridge | collected 2010 | reverse complement strand
ATACCTCCGTCCCCATAATTATTAAACATTTTGTATCCTTTTCAAACAGATTTCCGGAAATAACATTTTAAGTGAATTTTCCGGAGGTTCTAAAATCGAATACATTCCTTTTTGCAGATTATGGATGCCACAGTGCTTCCTCGGCTTCTCGTTTTTTTGATACATCCCGAATAGAAGTTTGAAGGACTTCCTCTCCATCAAGCTCGATTAAATTAAGTGTTACTTTGCAAATAAATTCTCTGCCGGACAGATCATTATGAATCCAATCAAAAGTCATATGCTTTTTTTTCATAACTTCATCCCAATTCTTTTTAAGCCTGTCCACAGTGAGCTCATTATTGAACTGATATTCTGGCGAAAACTTATCTGCTGTTAAACTGAGTAATTGTTCTTTGGATTTACAACCAAACAATTTTACAGTTGCAGCATTAACATCAAGGAATCCTTTTTCGGGATGCAATATTATAAATGGAATAGGTAACTTTTCAAATAACAGGTTAAATCTGTTCCTCTTTTTTTTTATTTCTTTCTCCGCTTGCTTGGCGGCTGGTGACATCTCTGACGATTCCCATAATCGAAGTAACCTCTCCGTCCTCCATAGTAAGTGGAGTCTGGAAGCATGAGTTGTAAAATGAGCACTTCATTCTGAATTAAAGTATTTATCTAACAATAACAACACTTTAGTACTGTAATCAAATATACGATTTTTCTTTTTTTTCCAATTTCCTGATAAAGGGAAAATAATATTTTGAGTAGCTCGCTTTCCAAAATCCCATAAAGAATTATTAGTATTTCGATTAATCAAATAGTCAATAAAATACTTACAAACAACTTTCCATGTTTTAAAGTTAGAAATTATATCTAGTGCATTAAACCAGGTGTCAACTATGTACTTATCATCAACTTTATGAAAACTACAAAGTTGAAAATCACGCAAATATCCTATACCTTTTTCCTTATTCCAAATCCATTTAATCAGTTTTTTACGTAAATCTGCTGGTATCACTTTGCTTCTCGCAGCAAGAATTGAAATTGCATATTTATTATTTAGAGCTAAATATTGGATTTCACATGAAATACCATTAATAACTTTATGTGATTGCCTATCATCCTCATACTGATATTGTCCTGATTTAAATGCAATTTGTGCTATTTGTAACCATTTTTTAAATATATCGTCCAGTATAGAATTTTCAGGATCTATAAGTGATAGGGTGCCACCAATAAACATTTCGACACCAGTTTCCCATCTATCATTTTTCTCTGGCCAATCCTGTATGTTTTCTTCTTTTCTAAGTAATCTTTCCATGTAATCTATTGCTCTTTTTAAGATTGGATCAGTTTTTATAATGCCGATTGAGATGCACCTATTAATTGCTTCTTCTGTTGTTCTAAATATACTCTTTATTTTAGAATCTTCACTGTGAAATCTACCCCAGGAACCATTTGAATTCTGCTCCTCTTTTAGTTGTCTATACCACTTACTTTCATATAGATAATCATTGTTTATTGCTTTTAAAATATTATTAATTAGAATATGTTTTACAATAGGATCAGGATTTTGATTTAGCATATTGTTGGCAATATTTACTAAAGTTTTTCTATTCAAATCTTTATTGCCCCTTGTAATAATTATTTCGTACAACGGATTGGTGTAGTTAAATTCTATAAATCTACAACATCAACTCTGTGTTTTTACAAGTTTTCTTATATGTATACTTGCCCAGATAAAGGCACCGATACTGCTAATCCAGGAGGAAAGTACAAGGCCAACCCATATTCCATAAAGCCCCATATTTAAAATAATACCAAAAAAAACTGAGAAACCGGCACTTAAGAATATAGTTCTGGTAAGAGTAATAATTAGAGCATTAAAACCCTTACCTATCCCCTGAAACATACCGGAAGACAACATTCCAAAAGCTACTGCAGGATAGAAGAAACTAACAACCATTAATAATGTTATTATGCCCTCACGCAATTTAAATGAATCAGGAGACCACGTAAAAGCATTTGTTATAACTCCTGCAAAAACAAAAGAAATTACTGCAATTATTATTTCTATTATTAATGCCATTTTTACAGCATAATAAAAAGATATTCTTAGTTTAATATACTCTTTTGCGCCAAAAGTTGCTCCGGCCACAGAAATGACAGCCGTAGTAATTCCTATCAACGGTAGAATTGCAAATATTACAACACGCCAGCCTGTTGTAAAAATTGCAACACCATCATTCAATCCAATATAATTTACTATTATTGTTAACAAGAACATCATAAAAGACATGGAACCCTGAGACAACATAGCAGGTAAACCTACCTGAGAAATTTTCGCTACGACTTTCTTTTTTAATTTAAAACCTTTGAATTTAAAAGAAACATATGTATTTTTCTTAATGAACAACCAGAAAAATAAAAATAAACAGGAAATAAAAATAGATATAATTGTAGCCCACGCAGCTCCGGCAACACCTAAATTTAATCCAATTTTAAAATTCATATTAAATATATTTATATCAAACTTATAAATAAAGAAGGGATCTAAAATTATATTTAGAACAGAACCAATTAAAATAGCAACCATCGAACGTTTGGCATCACCTTCACTTCTCAGGATGGAATTAGCAACATTAGAAAAGAAGATTAATATTGCGCCTGGAAAAATAACGCTTGCATAATCCAGAGCATAATCCAGGGCTTCCTTTGCACCAAAGGCTTTAAAAATCGGCCTGGCAAAAATAGTTAATGGAACAGAATAAATAAATGATATAATTATCATTATGATGATAGTATGAACTGCAACATCATTAGCACCATCTTTATCTTTCGCACCAATTCGCTGGGATATTGCAGCACCACCTCCTATACCGGCACCAACAGCGAGAGCCATGGCAAGTATAAAGAAAGGAAAGAAAAAACCAATAGCAGACAGAGCATTCGCTCCAAGCCCGGATACCCATATAGCATCTGCTATATTATAAATACTTTGTACAGACATAGCTATTATCATAGGAATAGAAAGTCGGATTATTGCTTTTTTGGGGTGTCCGAGTAGTGTTTTAACGCCCAATGTTTGATGCTGTTGTTGTTTGTCTGTTGGTTTATTCATATTGCTCCTTCTGTACACATTAATAGACACATTAAATAGGTACATTAAATATATCAAAAATGTAAAACAGATTATTATTTTATTAACATATATACTGTTTTTTTTAAAATTCTCAATTTTATTTGAGGCTTGCTTTTATCCGCATATAGCGAAAACAATACAAAAAGATGGTAGATTTTATAAAATAATTATTAAAAATGCAATCAAAAAATAAGTATGGGCAAAAAATGTCCTTCTGTTTAAAATCAAAAAATATTTATATACAAGAGCTCTAATCTCTAATATAATTAAAATTACAGGAGAGTATTTTGGTTGACTTCCTTCATATTAGAACACTTTCTTTTGTAACATCATTTCTGGCGATTGTAACATTTATTTTAATGTTAAATTTTTATTATAAACGAAAGACCTATCAGGGATTTAAATGTTGGACTATTTCATTTCTTTTTATCAGCATTGGTTTTCTTCTATTGGGTTTAAGAGATTTTATTCCTGCATTTTTATCAATAGTAATTGCAAATAGTTTGATTATCATTTCTGTAATATTAATAATTCAGGGGCTAATAATTTTTTGTACAGCAAAAAAGAGTATCATTGTGGATATAATTTCTTTTATTTTTTTTATTGTACCTTTTAGTTATTTCATGTTCTTGAATAATTTAGCTATACGAATAATATTAGTTTCTTTATTTTTAGCATTCTTTTTTTTAAGAGCAGCTGTTATTGTTAAAATAAATCTCAAGAGAGTCCTCGAAAAAGTAGATAATATTTTATTTTTAACTTTTGTAATTATTGGATTATGGTTTTTTTGTAGAGCTATACTTAAAATATTTCAGTATCCTGACAATATTAGTAATTTAATGAATGAAGGTATTATTACCCAATTTACATTTATTATTTATGATTTTTATCTTGTATTTATCTTTGCTGGTTTTATCATTGTAAATACTCAACGAATTGAGAAAGATTTGAAAGAATCTCAAAAAGAAGTAAAATTACTTACAGATTTTTTACCGATTTGTGCAAATTGTAAAAAAATCAGAGATGATAAAGGGTTTTGGACCCAGGTTGAGAAATATATATCCGATCGTTCCAAAATAAAATTTTCACACGGGCTATGCCCTGAGTGCTTAGCTAAACTCTATCCGGAGTTAACGAAGTAAAATCCACATGAAATAAAAATAATCTTAATTTTCTTTAACATCGTTATTATGCCCTGTGGGTGCAAATAGCTTTTTTAAATACATGCCTTGACAATTTCCTCATTCACATTATTAATAGTAGGTACTGATTATATAAATCAAAATACATTATATTAACATAAGGAGGCGTAATTATGGCTTTTAAATTGATAGATGGTAAGAAAATTTCGCAGGAAATACGGGAAGAGCTTGCAGAAGAAGTAAAGGGATTACAACAGAAGCATAATATTACTCCCGGGCTATCTGTTGTTCTTGTAGGTGAAAATCCTGCATCACAGGTATATGTACGTATGAAAAATAAGGCTTGCACTAAAGCAGGAATATATTCTGAGCAGCATACTTTAGATAAGAGTATTTCCGAAGTTGAACTTATAGAGCTGGTTAAGAAATTAAATAATGATAATAAAATACATGGAATACTTGTACAGCTTCCGCTTCCGGATCATATAAATGAGAATAGAGTTATTAATGCAATTTCTCCGGAAAAGGATGTGGACGGATTTCATCCGGTAAGTATGGGAAGGCTGTTAATTGGTGAAAAAGGTTTTCTTCCGTGTACTCCCTACGGAATACAGAAAATACTGATTAAATCCGGTGTGGAAATAAGCGGCGCGCATGTAGTTGTTGTAGGCAGAAGTAATATAGTAGGAAAGCCTATTGCTAATATCCTGCTTCAGAAAAAGGAAGGAGCAAATGCAACTGTTACAGTATGCCACTCTCGTACTAAGAATATGGCGGAGATTACAAAACAGGCGGATATTCTTATTGCCGCAATCGGCAGGCCGGAAATGATTACAGCGGATATGATTAAGGAAGGCGCCGTTGTAATTGATGTAGGTATTAACCGCGTTGATGATGCATCAAGAGAAAGGGGATACAGGATAGTCGGTGATGTTAAGTTTGATGAGGTAAGTGAAAAATGTAGTGCGATTACACCTGTTCCAGGAGGAGTGGGGCCTATGACTATTGCCATGCTTTTATATAACACTGTCCAGTCTGCAAAAAATACAATCAGCTGATATCAGGCTCAATAGTGCTAAAAAATAAAAAACATAATACTGCAATGGACCTTGCTTATAAATCTGTTGCAAAATTGTTTACAGATAAAGAAGAATTATTAAAGGCTTGTGAATATTGTGAAGTAGAAATAATAGAAAACAGTATTAAAATAAAATACTTAAATATTGATTATTTTATTAGTTTAAATAAAAGCGATAACCTGCTAATATTGCCTTCGGACCTTTCCTATATAGAAAAGGTGTATCTGCTCCATTATATAACTTCATATAAAAATAAAAATACAGCAGAAATTAAAGAGGAATTTGTAGGCTATAAAAACCTGCCGGGAGGAATGTTTTACTTTTCTGCTTACAGGAAAAACGGCCCTGCTAAAATATTAAAAGCTTTTGGCAGCGAACCCGAAAAACTTTATGCATATGTAAAAAAGTTTAGCGGAAGCCGTGAAAGCTTCGGTGATATATCTGTTAAATTATCAGTATTTCCAAAAATTGAAATAATTATTGTTCTGTACAAAGGGGATGACGAGTTTCAGCCGGAAGTGCAGTTCCTCTATAATAGTGATATTACCAATTACCTATGTCTTGAAGACATCTCAATCTTATCAGGTGTGGTAGCAGGGAAAATTACCAGGCAGCTAAAAGAGTATTAAAAATACAATTATTGTCTTAGATTGACTTATTTAAATACTTGTTTATTAACCTTACTAATTTTTCTGTTTCTACAGGTTTATTAATAAATTCTTCTGCTTTTATTTCATCTTTACTAAAATCAAATGCATATTCTCTATTAATTGCGGAAAAAACAAAAATAGGCACATTAGGATATTTGGCTTTAATTTCTATTGCTGCGTCAAAACCCCTTGTCTTTTTTTCCGGAAACATAATGTCGAGTAAAATAATGTCTGGAGATATTTCTTTAATCATCTCTATCCCCCGCTCTACAGTTTCCGCAGAATGAACTTCAAAACCTTCATGCTCAAGAAGTGAACCTGTTGTTTCCAATATATCCTGGTCATCATCAATAATAAGTATTTTCGCTTTGTCCATTATTTCCCCCACTAATAATAATAATTATTTAACTGGTAATGTTATAATAAAACTTGTGTCTTTGTCTACTTCCGAATATACAGAAATCTTACCTTTTAATGAATCAACAGCTTTTTTTATTATAGATAAACCAAGCCCGGTGCCGTCTTTTTCTATTTCGCGTGCACGCTGGCTTCTATAAAATTCCTCAAATATATTTTTCAGATTTTCAGGTTTTATGCCTATGCCATTATTTTTAACTAAAATTACGATCTCATCCTTTTCTTTTTCTGCATTTATTGTTATTGTACTGTTCAAAAATGAATATCTCACTGCATTTGTTATTAGATTACTTATTATGATATTCAGCAGATCTCTATTTGCAAGACAATTTAAGTTTTTAGAGCAGGAACTTGAAAAAGTAATATTCTTTTGTTTTGCCTGAGTTAAAAATAAATCTATGTTATAATCAATAATATCTTTAATATATAAATTTTTCTTATTATATTTAACTTCTTCCGCGGATTTCATATAAGCAAAATCTATCATTTCATCAATTATTGTAAGAAGGTTCTGTGTCCTGCGGTTTGCCTTTTGTAAAGTTTCTTTTGTTTTTGGTTCAATTTTACCGGTAATTTCTTTTATGATCATTTCGTGGTAGCCTTTTACTGCTGCGATAGGCCCTCTGAGCTCATGCGTAACCTGTAATATAAAATTTGATTTTATTTTATCCAAACTTTTATAATGGTTTAATTCTATTTCTATAATTTTTCCTTTTTCTTCTAAACGTTTTTTAATATTTGTTACGAGATAAGCAACAATAATTAAAGTAGAACTTAATCCAAGGGTCTTAACAAAAAATAAATCAAAATAGCGTGAAGTATTATCAAAATTTAAATGAAAAGGGAAATAAGGAAGAAGATTATAGAATTGAGTATAAGATACACTAACAAAAGCGGCAATAAGAATACTTACATAGATAAATAAAACAGAAGGCGAAAATATAAATGAAGTTAATATTATATGAAAAACAAAATAATATGAAAACGGATTATTAATGAAACCTGTAAAATAAATAATTAAGAAAAGTAATATATAATCACAGCAAACCTGAATATGAAAGAATATTCCAGCACCTTTTTCTGAAAGATTCTGTTTTTTATATATATAGTAAAATAGAGTAAATATTAAATTAATAATAAACAGTAAGCCATTTAATGAATAAAGAATCAAATATGGAATATTAAAAAGATTAGTAAAATCCAATATAACCAGAGCAATAAAAACACATATACATGCAATCCATCTAAGTGTAATGAACCATGTAATTACTTTATTTAATCTTTTATATTTAGTAGTTTTATATATTTTATTTTCTTGCATGATTATATCTTTTAGATAACTGCTAATCTGTATAATAAATTATAGTATTTTTAATAATCTTTGTACATTAAAAATATAAAAACTTTTTAGAGAAGTTAAAAATATTTGGCTATAAATCCAAAATGATGAGTTCTCTCCGGAAACAGAATTTCTATATAATTAAGATATTACAAATTATTTATATTTCGGGAACATTTCACTTTTATTTGGTATATTAGCCTGAAAAGTTATAAAAAATTGTAAATAAAAAGTTATTTGCCAGTTTTTAACTTTAGGATAGAATTGAATTCTATGACTTAAAGCGATAACTGATAAATGTACAGCAGGTAAACTAAAGCGTTATGTTTTATAAATGTGAGATTAAAAATGAAAATAAATAAGGTTTTAACAAAAAATATTATAATAAAATCTAATCTCCGCGATGCCGATTTTGTTATTAATCCGTATATAGGATGCACACATTCATGTATATACTGTTATGCACGATTTATGAAAAGATTTACCGGACATAACGAAAAATGGGGACAATTTGTTGATGTCAAAATCAATAGCAGCGAAACTATTCCGGAAGCCAGTAAAAAGATAAAAAACAAGTCAGTTTTTATGTCGTCTGTTACAGACCCGTATATGCCTATAGAAAACGAGTATCAAATTACCAGAAAAATATTGAGTAAAATTGTGGCACTGGAGCCGAATCTAAGTGTGCAAACAAAATCATCACTTGTTTTAAGAGATGTTGATATTTTAAAACAATTTAATAATTGCCAGGTGGGAATGACAATTACAACCCTGGATGACAATATCAGAAAGCAAGTTGAACCAAATGCTTCAAGCGTTCCGGAAAGATTATCAGCATTAAAACAATTAAAAAAAAGCGGTTTAAGCACCTACATTTTTATTGGTCCAATATTACCTTATATTTCTAACTGGAAAAATATTATTAATAAAACAAAGGACTATGTTGATTGTTATATGTTTGAGAATTTAAATATACATGGAACAATTCATAAGGATGTTTACAAATGCTTAGAAAGCTATCATAGCGAAAAAATTATTAAGTATATAAATATTCAAAAAGATAAGGACGCCTTCTGGGAAAATATGAAGCTTGAAATCGAACAATTTTGCATAGATCAAGGCATAGATTTTAAAATGTATTTTGATCATAAAAAACAAAGGAAGGGCTAAAAGCATGAACAAAAAAAGATGTGAATGGGTAAATAATAAAAATAATTTATACATAAAATATCATGATGAAGAATGGGGTGTGCCAGTGCACGATGATAGAAAGCTGTTTGAAATGCTTATTTTAGAAGGAGCGCAGGCAGGCCTTTCCTGGGAGACAGTTTTAAAAAAACGGGAAAATTATAAAAAAACTTTTGATAATTTTGATCCGGAAAAAATAGCAAAATATAGTCAAAAAAAAGAAGAAGAACTGCTGCAAAATGCTGGCATTATCAGAAATAAATTAAAAGTAAAATCAGCTATACAAAATGCAAAAGTTTTTATAGAAATACAAAAAGAATATGGAAGTTTTGACGTATACATCTGGAACTTTGTAGATAATAATCCAATTCGGAATTGCTTTAAAAATGCCTCTGAGATCCCGGTAAAAACAGAACTTTCTGATACAATCTCAAAGGAATTAGAAAAGAAAGGAATGAATTTTGTTGGCTCCACTATTATATATGCTTTTATAGAGGCAGTTGGAATAGTAAATGATCATGTAATTAGTTGCTATAGATATAGTGAAGCAGGCACATAAGTATGCAGAAAACGGCCATGCAAAAGGCAGTGTGGTTATTAAAAAATAATACGATATTTTTAACATTTTAATCGTAAATCAAATAATCCTACTATTTTTATTTATATTGAATTAAAATAATAGAAAATAATATTAGTTTTTAATTATAGATAATTTCACAGGAGGAACAAATGTATCGTAGAATATTCATAATTTTTACACTTGTTATTGTTTCTATTTATAGTTTTGGCCAGGAAGGCAGTAAGATGGCTGCTTACAATTCTGATACTATTGCAACACTAACAGGTGTAATAAAAAGCACAGAAATAAAGTATAATTATGCTATGGAAGATATGGGCCGGCATCTTACAATTGATACATCCGAAGGAGATTATATAGTACATGTGTGTCCTGAGTGGTATTCAGATAACAGAAATTTAGAATTTCTTATTGGTGAAATTGTAACTGTAGAAGGTTCTACATTTATAAAAGAAGGCCAGCTGAATATTTATGCTGCAACAATAACACGTAAATTTTGTTCACTCTCTGAAGATAAACAACTGCAAATTGCTGAAGAATTAAGAACCTCTTCGGATTTAAGTTCAATTGTGGATAATTATGGGTGCACTGCTCATGAAGTGGAAAATATGAAGATTAGAATAGATCTTTATTTTGGTAATGATTTTCAGTCAGCATTATTCCCTCAAAAATTAAGATTACGTGACTTAGAAACTGGAGCAGGCCTCTGGACAGGGCGTGATAGAGATTCTTAGAAAGTAAAAAGAATTTTCTATTTGAAATTATAATTTAACCTGTTGCTTAAAATTATTAAAATCGCAACTTTAAATATATAGATAACGCTATTGAAAATTAGCCTGGCGATACTTATCTGAATCTATTGTAATTAATCAAAAACGCTACAAAAAAGCATTTAACACTTGTAATGTAATCAACGCAATGGTATTTTTATTAAATCCAGACTAAAATACAAGGAAAATAAATATGTCTTTTATAAAAGGTATTCAAAGCACAATGATAGGCAGTATGCCTCAATTAAAACCGGAAGATGCATTAAAGTCTCTTTCCGAATATCCATTATCAATTCCGGCATGGCCGCAGCTTCCTAAAAAGTCATTTAAAGAGGGCATGATTACTCAGTACAGTGAAAGTTTTCCGGGGATTACTGTTGATGAAGAGGCGAAAAGAATATGGCTCGAACGTAATGAAAACCTTATAAACACGATGACGGATTTTTACGAACAGGTTGTCGAGGAAAATACTGATGCTTTTTTAATCTCGGATGAATACGCAAGCGGTCTTAATGAGTTTATAAAAAACTTGCAGGGAAAAAAAATACCGTGTATAAAAGGACAGGTGACAGGGCCGCTTACTTTAGGACTCGGTTTAAAAGATAATGAAGGAAATTTTGTATGGTTTGATGAGCAGTACAGGGACATAGTCCTGAAAGGCCTTTCTATGAAAGCTTTATGGCAGATAAAACAGTTTAAAAAGATTTCTGATAATATTTTAATTTTCTTTGATGAACCTATTCTGTCTGCACTTGGAACACCTGCATATATAGGTATAAAAGATGAGCAGGTTATAGAATCTTTAAATGAGGTGATAACAGCTGTCCAGAAAGAGGGAGCTCTTGCAGGAGTACATTGCTGTGGTAATATGGATTGGGGCCTTTTAGCAGAAACTAAGATTGATATTATTGCTTTTGATGCTTATTTTTTCGGAGATAAGGTTGCACTTTATCCTGAGCAGATAAACAAGTTCCTGGAAAGAGGCGGGATCCTTGCATGGGGCATAGTTCCCACAAGCGATCCGGAAGTTTTAAACAAGGAGACTCCGGATACATTAAAAGAAAAGTATATTGGATTGCTGAATCTTTATGAACAAAAAGGCATTAAAACAGATTTGATTAAAAATAAAGTTATGCTGACACCGTCCTGCGGAATGGGTTCCGGTTCTTTAAGTATTAAAGATACGGAAACTGTGCTGGAACTGTTATATGAATTATCAAAAAAACTTGAAAAATAATCTGTTCATAGTATGAAAGAGCATTATTTTAAAGAAACTTCTATTGATAAAATCGCGGCGAAAATGCTTTCAGACCTTAAAAAAAAAGTTAAGGTGCATGAACTAAAATATATTCCGGAAGAATCTGCTTTGCTTGTTTTAGATATGCAGAAATATTTTTTAGATGAGACTTCACATGCATTTGTTCCAGGTGCAGAAGCTGTTGTTAGAAATATTAATAAATTGCTTAATTACTATTCGGAAAAAAAATATACTGTTGTTTTTACAAAGCACCTTAATAATGAACTCGATGCAGGACTTATGGGAAAGTGGTGGAAGGAGCTCATTACAGTAGAAAATCCTTTAGTAGAAATTACAGAAAAACTTGATACAACTAAAGGGATTATAATAAATAAAAGTCAATATGATGCATTTTATAAAACAGAGCTTAAAAAATTTTTAGCAGAGAAGAATATTAAACAGCTTGTTATTACAGGTGTTATGACGCATCTATGCTGTGAAACAACAGCAAGGTCCGGATTTGTTAATGGTTTTGATGTTTTTTTTACAATAGATGGCA
>SDBV01010548.1_pt1 | contig 12091 bp, 12 predicted proteins | sample 2277081 | NCBI WGS metagenome assembly SDBV01 (sample SAMN10402039, study PRJNA504765) | marine sediment metagenome | isolation source: marine sediment core GS10_PC15, 223 cmbsf | place: Arctic Ocean: Southern Knipovich Ridge | collected 2010 | reverse complement strand
CAATTGCAATTTCATAATTTTCTAAAATAATTAATGAAATTGTTAATGCAGAACTTGCAATAACCATAAATCCACTGGCTACACCATTTAGCACATCAATTGAATTGATAGTGTTTCCAGTAATTGGAATCATAAAAATTGCAACAACTATATACAATAATGGAATTTTTACTGCGCCAAAAAGTGGAAAGGCAAGATCAGTATCATAAGCACCAAGTAAAATTATTGGAACAACAGTTAGGGCAAGAGCTAATGGTTTGAACCAGCCGCCCATAACTTTTTTGTCATCGACAAGTCCCACAAAGAATGCTAAAATTGTTGTAATCACAATTGCAGAAATTTCTACCCGGACAATTGGCATTAAAACGTAAAGTGCCATTTCTGATGCGACAATCCCAGAAATAATGGCAGGTCCTCCGGGTCTTGCAACCATTGCTCCACCCTTTCGATGATAATCTTTGACCGTTAGATTTCGTTTTTCTAGAAATTTAATCAATAAAGGTGTGAAAAAATAAACTGTAAAAAACGCAATAGCTGAAACAAGTACTGCTGCTATCATTTGATCTTGCAATTATCTACCTTTTCGTAGTTGGGACTTTATGTTATCTGCCAGTGTCGAACCAATTTTATCAATTTCTGCTAATTTTTTAACTGGAATTTTTGAGAGGTCTTCGAGATTCTTTACTCTATTTTTATGCAATATTCGGGCACGAATTCGTCCAATTCCTTTGATTTTTACCAGATCAACTAATTCTTCTCTTATACCATAAATTATTCTTCTTCGCAGAATGTCAAGTTCTTCGAGTAAATCAACACGATTGCTTTGCTTTGTTAATTCCCGAAGGCAATGAACAAGCCAATCTGCAGTTTCTACCATTCTGTGCATATCGCCAGATTGCATATTGAGATTATCTGAAAGTGAGATTTCTGATGATTCTGTGATCCATGATTGAAGTGCAAGTAAACTTCTGGAACAATCGTATTCGGAGATTGGTTCAATTAATTCTGATGAATAGTTTTCAAGTAAAAGACTCACCTTTTCATAATCTTTGTTTCGAAGTGAAAACTTGGGGAAAAATTCTTCGCAACTTGTAATTACATGCAAAAACCCAAGTGTATGTTTTCTTTCCTTTGAAACTTGTTCAAGTGAATCTCTGAAAAAGGTTGCAGTAAGTGGATCAATGTATAATTTTGAAACTTTTTTTCCAAATTCTGTAGCAGCAAATCGTTCTTCTTTTTTTATGATCAGTTCTTCAGATAAAAGAAATTTTATTGCGATATCTATTCCAAATTTGATTGTTGGTTTTCTTGTTTGTAATCCACCTAGAGTTTGTAAAAAGAAATCAATTATCTGATCTTTTTTGATTCCAGGATTAGTTGCTATAAGACTCAAAATATGAGTTCGAAGTGACTTGTCATCTGTAATCTTTGATTCTATAGGTTCTGGTTCACCATTAATGTAATAATCAATTAATTCAGAACGGTTAGAATTACCAATTATTATTGCTTCACCAAAATCATCATATTGAGGTCTTCCTGCTCTTCCGCAAAGCTGTTTGTATTCAAGAATACTAATTGGCATGTTTATTCCAACACGTGAATTATATCTGTTTAAGCTTGAAATTACAACTCGTCTGGCAGGAAGATTAACACCTGCCCCCAGAGTTGGAGTTGCTGCAATTAATTTTATTTTCCCATTTCTAAATTCAGATTCAACTGTTTCTCTACAATTTTGATTAAGCCCTGCATGATGGAATGCAACTCCTTTTTTTACCAAAGTAGCAAGAGTTTTGATTAAATCTGTATGTTCATTGTTTGCGAGAATTTTTCTTGAAATTTTTTCAAGTTCTTTTATTTCTGATTTATCTAATGAAGTGGAAATTGCGTCAGCTGCCTTGGTAGCAAGTGAAGATGATCTAGTTCTGGTTTCAGCAAATAGTAAAGATTGTCCACCGTTTTTTACTGATTCTATGCCTAAATCTACAGGTTTTCCTCTAATGCTTGATTCAATTTCAAATTCTCTACCGTCATTCATGACTACAGAACCTGCATCATAGACTCCTTCAAAAAGAGGGACTGGTCGCCATTTATTTTCTACAAGTTTACACCCTAACCATTCTGATATCTCATCTGAGTTACTAATAGTAGCACTAAGCCCAAGAATTTGTGGTTTATTTTCTAGAAGTTTTAATTTTGTTAAAATGATCTCAAGAGTTGGTCCTCTGGTATCATCACCAATTAGATGAATCTCATCAGCTATTACCAAGCCAACATCGTCAACCCATTCAGAACCATGACGGATAATTGAATCCATTTTTTCATTTGTAAGAATTATGATATCACTGTTAACAAGATCCTTATCAACTGCTTCAAAATCTCCTGTTGAAATTTTAACTTTAATTTTTCTTTTAAAATCAATGGATTCTAATTTTTTGAATTCTGAAAATTTTTCTGCTGCCAAAGCTCTTAATGGACAGAGATAGACAATCTTGCCTTTGCTTTTTGAAAGATAATTTATCATCGAAAGAATTGCAATTAGTGTTTTTCCACTAGCTGTTGGAGCAGAAATTAAAAGACTTTTTCCGTGAAGTAAACCAGCTTTGATACTATCTTCTTGTGGAGGATAAAGTTCTGTATAACCTTCTTTTTTTAAAAAGTCAATTGCTGCTTTAAATAGATTTAGCTCAGATATTTTCATACTCGGTTATAATGACCGGGTTTAGATTCATAAATAGATGCCTCACGAAGCATCTTTCTAATGTAGTTTCTAGCTTCCTCTTCTGTGAATTTACCTGTTTTCATAAGTTCCTGTGTGAACAGCTTTTCCTCTACGGCGGTTTTATTTTCACCTTCAAGTGATTTTAGTACATCCATAAAGAGCTGCATTTTTGAAATTTCACTGTGTGCTCTGCCCTGTAAAACACCTAGGTCTACTTTTCCGGTATTCACATCAACTCCTGCATCCTGTAACATACTTTGGATTAGAAAAATTGCCCTTTCTGCATCTTCGGCTTCTACTTGGTTTTTCATTAAGAGTCGTGCTCGAGCAGTTGCGAGTCTAATCAATCCTTCTAATTGTCTAGGAGTAACCGTAATCATGTCTTCAGAATCAACGTTTCTCATTTTCATGTAGTATTCGAGAATTTTTTCTTCAGCTTCTTTTGTAAGGACCGGTTTGAGTCTCTTTGAATATGCTAAATATTTTGTTAAAATATCTGCATCAATTAATGAACGAGTCGCTGCTCCAGTTGGAGAATGTAAATTAATAATATGTTTTGCAATCTTTGTGTCTTTTTCTCTTGATGGTATGTCTCGTACAACGAAAATTAAATCAAATCTTGTTAATAGTGGTATTGGGAGATTGACATTTTCTGTTATGTTTTTGAAAGGATCATACTTTCCATACATTGGGTTTGCTGCAGCAAGAATGGATGTTCTTGCATTAAGAGTCGCCACTATTCCACCTTTTGCAATACTAGCTGTTTGTTGCTCCATTACTTCATGAAGTGCACTTCTGTCTTCAGGTTTCATTTTATCAAATTCATCTATACAGACTAGTCCTTGGTCCCCTAGAACCACTGCGCCTGCTTCTAACATCATTATTCCAGTTTTGTCACGAATTACTGCTGCAGTAAGACCAGCAGCTGTGGAACCACGACCAGATGTGTATAGCCCTCTTGGTGCAATCCTTGCACAAAACTTTAACATTTCACTTTTTGCAGTACCTGGATCTCCTACCAAAAAGATGTTAATATCACCTCTAATCTTTGTTCCATCCTGAAGAACTCTTTGAGTAGAACCTGTAATTAACAAAAGAATTGCTTCTTTGATTAAAGTATGACCTTGAATGTGTGGTGCAAAAGAATCTATCAATCGTTGATAAATTTCCGGGTTTTTTGCTAATGATTTGATTATTTTTTCTTCTTCTGATGAGACTTCTTCTCTTTCAGTATTTCTAGAAATTTTTGATCCTCGTCCACCAAGAAATTCAATATTGTTTCCATCAATTCTAAGCCTGTAAAGACCACTAGTAGCCTTCCCACCTGCAATATATTCTTGCTCGATTCTAACAAGACCTGTTAGAATGATTCTATCTCCAGGTCTTGCATTGTCTACTAGATCTTGTTTTATGGATACATCAACATAATGAGGAAGTTGCCCAGGTGGTAGATCCTCAGGTAATTCCTGTAATCTTAAAATTTGAAAATCGATAAAGCTACTTAATTCTGGTTCAATTTTTAGATCTCTGTGTGTACATTTTGGGAGTGAACATTTAGTTGGCGGAGTTATGTTTAGTCCTTTTTGGTGAATAATTTGGGTAACATGATTTTCTGGACATTTGTAAATAATTTCTCGAGCAAGTGGTTTTACCTCAGATGATCTTACTACCATTCCAGATACGCTAGTCATTTTGTTGATAATTTCTGCGTTAATTTGTCTAAGACTGCGTTGGACTGGATAGTTAACTATTCTTGCCCTTATCTCATCTTTGATTTTTGCAGCATATTGAGGAAATCTTTCTTGTAAGATGTCTTTAATTGCCTTTGCAAAAGCCTCTAAAATCTCGTCTGGATTTTCATTGAATCTAGTTTCTATTTGTGAAATTGTTACTAAATCATTGTAATCTATTACAATAAAACTATCCCTTTTAGGCATCATTTGGTCGATTTGCTCGACGTATTTGAAAGAACCATCTTTGTCTTTGAACTGCTTAAGAAATTCCTTAACTTTATCAGATAAAGCAGATAATGTTTGGGTTTCTAATGCAGTCATTTAGTATTACCCAAAATCTGTTTTTTAAAGTCTAAAGAAGTATTGTAAACGTTTTCATAGAATGAACGCTCCTCCGTAGTCAACTTTTGACTCAAGTTAGTACTTAATTTGGAAGAATCTGCAAGCTGGATGATTTTTCCTTGTCTTTTTCTTACAAGTGAATTAAGCATACTTTGGACTTTGTCAAAATCGTCTTTTGGTAATTTTTTCATGTAAGAATTTAATCTAATGTAAAAGTGTAGATCTAAAGTTGCAAGCTCAAACTCTCCTTGAACATTTTCTTTAACTATTGCTTGTTTTAATTCCACTACCATATCGGTTTCTTCAATGGTAACATGTTTTTCTGATTCGAGGACATTTGCTATCCATCTTGGAAAGTTTAAAATTTCACCTTGTTTCCCGTCAACATTTACTCCAGAAACGTTAACTTTTACATCGTGAAGAAAAGTTACTTTAACTTCCTCTAGGTCAAATCCTGTAGCATGTACCCTTGCAAGCTCAGCTATGTTTACCATTGTAAGATCAATACTCGCAGGAAGGATCGAGATGAATCAGATCGATCAAGTTTGTTAACCATTTGGTGAGATCAATTGATCCTCTAAAAAGTCAACTATTTACTGGAGACTAAGCATTGGTGAATGGAAATGTCCATTTCTAATTTAATGTGGGTAGAAAAATATCGTCCACACAAGATCGCAGAACTAGTTAATCAGAAAGAAATTGTGGGCAGCATAAAATCACTATTGAAGAATCAACCTGAAATGCCTCACTTGCTTTTTTCAGGTTCAGCAGGCGTTGGAAAAACCACATTGGCTTTGTGTATCTCTGAAGAAATTTTAGGAAAACATTGGAAAACTTTTACGCTTGAGCTCAATGCATCCGATGAGCGAGGAATCAACATGGTTAGGGAGCGAGTAAAGAAATTTTCCCGCTTTGCTGGACTAGATACCGAAATTCCTTTTAAATTAATTATTCTTGATGAGGCCGATGAGATGACAGCTGATGCACAAACTGCCTTGCGAAGGATTATTGAGGATACTGCAAAATTTTGCAGATTTATTCTGATCGCAAATAACATCTCAAAGATAATAGACCCAATTCAGAGCCGCTGTGCAGTTTTCAAATTTACTACAATTCCACAAAAAGATGTAGTAACTCAACTAAAAAACATTGCAAAAAAAGAAAAGATTAAAGCTGATGAAAAAGGTCTTGCAGTAATTTATGATTATACTGAGGGGGACTTGAGACATGCAATTAATCTGTTACAGGCCTCAGCAAGTTTAGGAAATGTTTCAGAAGCAAATGTCAAGGCTTCAGCTGGACTTACCAAAACCAAAGACGTAGATGATGTTTTGAAGATTGCCCTTGATGGAAAAATAACAAATGCAAGAAACAAAATGATAGAGCTTATCAAAGTTTATGGAATGTCTGAATCTGATTTTCTAAAATATATCAATGCAGCTTTGTTTAGATCAAAGAACAAACATTTGAGTGAAATTTCAGAGGTAATTGCAAAGTATGATTTTAGAATATTGAGTGGAGCTAATCCAGAAATTCAATTGTCTGCTTTATTAGCTGAGCTCGGAAAGTTTGGAAAATAACGCAGAGAGAGGGATTCGAACCCTCGTGTTCTTGCGAACACAGGCTCTCAAGGCCCGCGCCCTACCAGGCTAGGCGACCTCTGCGGGATTCGTTGATACTCTCTGACTAAAATTTGTTTTAGAAGATATTTTTCAATAAAGTATTACATAAAAAATAAAGAAAGGAAAAAAGCGCTAATGTTCTGCGTGTGGATTAGCTGATCCAGATTCCATTTTTTGGAATGTTCCAGCTGCTTTTTCGTGCCACTCCTGGTTTCCTTGGTCAACAAGAACAGCTTGTGGTGGACATACTGAAACACAGGCCATACACCAGATACAATCGTGTTCTCTGATTGGATCTGCATTGTCAGAATAATCTTTTCGCTCTTCTTTGACAGCACTTCCAGTTCCTTCAAAGGTTTCATTTATGGCCTTTATAGCAGGAATATCCTTTTCAGTTCTGTACCACTGGAATACTTGAACAGGACATGCCTCAATGCATGCACCATCTGCTACACAAGAGTCCCAGTCAACAGCTACCATTGTTCCGCTGACACCAAGCTTTTCCATCTTCTCCTTGTGGGTTTTGTATGCTGCCTTGACTTGCTCGTCCTTTGAGGCCTCTACCAAACCCTGAGATGGCCAAACCCAATGGAAGTATTCGCCGCCAGTGAGTGAGATCTTTCCAATCGGTTTTTTATCATGACAAAAATCTTCCTTAATTGGCATCAGAAATATTTCAGCCCAGATGTTATTTAAACTTAGACTAAATTAGTCATAACTAAAAAAGTATTTCTGATTTTTAATTCCATATAACACCGTTTTGATTTGATTTTCCTTACGTTCATATCGTTTTGGTATTGATCGGTTTTCGTTGGACATTATCAAGTATGATGTGTATAGAGGACCAAACATTGGGCTATTCACTGCAGTAAATGACAAACATGTTTTTGTTCCAAATGGGTTTGCAAAAACAAAGGCAAAAAAACTTGCTGAATATCTGAAAAACGATTACGTCTTTGCGTCGATGGCAAATACACGCCTCTTAGGAGCTTTAATGATTGTAAACAATCATGGTATATTGGTCCCAAGTACCTGTCAACAATGGGAATACGATCATCTAAAGAAATCCACTGACTTGAATGTTGAAGTTTTAGATACAAAGTTTAATGCATTAGGGAATTTGATTTGTGTAAATGACAAAGGTGGAATAGTATCACCTGCATTTTCAAAAGATGAAGTAAAAAAAATAGGAGACGTAATGGGGATTGAGGTAATACAAAAGAGAGTAGCAGGCTACCATCAGGTTGGGGTTGTGGTAAGAGCAACATCACATGGTGGAGTCATTCATCCAGAAACTGATGATAATGATATCAAAACAATATCAAATGTATTGGGAGTTGAACTAGAGCCTGCCACAATAAATGGAGGGATTCCCTATGTTTCTTCTGGGATTTTGGCAAATAATAATAGCATAGTGGTTGGGACACTCACTAGTGGTCCTGAGATAATGATGTTAACTCGTGCGTTTTCTAACTAAGAATGGATTTAGAGTGAGCAAGCAGCTCATCAATTGAGATTTGTTTTTCTGTTCTGTCCTGCATGTTTCGTAAAACGACTTTGTTATCTGAAAATTCTTTAGAGCCAACAATTATTGCATATTTTGAGCAAGTAGCAGACTCGAATTGTTTTTTGAGTGTCCTTCCAACCAAATCAATTTCAATAGGGATTCCATTTGATCTTAGCTCAGATGCCAAGTTCGAAGCTTCCTCTTGCATTTCGTCTGTGGCATACAAAACAGAGATGGCTTGAACTCGTCTTGGAGGAATGACTTGTTGTTTGTCAAGTGAGAAAATGATTCTCTCTACTCCACCAGCAACTCCTGTAGCTCCTAAATCATTACGCCCAAATGCTTTTGGCAAGGTATCATATCTTCCTCCACCAACTAAGGCGCCAATATCAGAACTTGAATCAAAGGCCTCAAAGACAAAACCAGAATAATAGTCAAGCCCTCTAACTATACCAAAGTTAATTCTGATGTTTTTGATATCCCTCTCCTCTAAGGAAAAGTACAATTCTTTTAGCTCTTCCCAATCTTTAAAGTCTGATACATCGAAGCTTTGTTCTATTTCATGCGGGGTTCCTTTAATTTCTGAAAATTGTAGAATTTTTTCTAGTTTTTCTTTGTCAATTCCCTTTTCTTGGTATTCTTTTAGAATATCGTCTTTTCTTTTCTTTTGGATTTTATCCATTGCACGAAAAGCTTCGCTGACAAGTTTTGGATCCTCTGATTGGAAAACATTGGTAATATAGGATTCTACAAGTTTTCTGTGTGAGATATCTATAGTAATATTTTCTAAATTGAGATTTTCAAAAAATCTTGATGTGAATTCTACAAGTTCTGCATCAGCTGCCAAGCTTGGCTTTCCAAAAATTTCAATATTCCATTGATGAAAAAACCTGTATCTGCCTTTTTGTGGTTCGTCATAACGGAATACTCCCCCAAATGAGGCCAATTTTGCTGGGAGTTTGAGGGATTTTTGTGAAGCTACATATCTTGTAAGCCCCATGGTAAAATCAAATCTTAGTCCAACTTCTCTGTCATGCTTGTCTTTGAAATAGTAAATATCGTCTTTGATAGCGGGTCCGCTTTTTGTCTCTAGTGTGGACAATAGCTCAATTGGAGAAGGGTCCATGAAGCGGTATCCAAATAGCTTTGCAGTTTGAATAAATTTTTCTCGGATGTATTCAATTTTGAAAAGCTCATCATCATCAAAGTCCTTCATACCCCTTGGAAGATCCAAATCACTGTGTGATTACGATCTTGTGATTTAGGCTTTACGATTATCTTGAATTTCATTTTGTGAAAATTTACTTTTGCTTAATGTAGGCTCGATTTATTTCCAAAAACATTGACCTAGATGAATAGAGCTAGAATTTTTTTTGCTATTGCAATAACTGCTGTAGCAGTAAGCAGTATATGCTACTGGGGAACAGGTTTGGTTTCTGATATGGCCCCAAAAAATGAGAAAGTGACGCAAATGAGCTGACTCCTGAAATTCCTCAGTGTGCTTATGATTTCTTCTATATCTTTTTTAATTATTCAATTATGCAAAATACATGACAAGAGTACGCACAATTACATTTTCTGTGAATAAAAAAACAGGTGATGTATTTGATGCGATTTTGAATATTCCACCAAAAATGATGCCAGATGCTAAAAAAAATAATGATGGTTGGTGGTCGTTTACTACTCCTTGGGGTCCAGGTAAATTGAAATTTAATGAAAACAAACAGTTTGGAATACTAGATCATCAATTTGTAGAAGACGAAGCAAAATGGAATGTGCCAATGAGGGTGGTTTCTCATGGAGAAGAATCTGAAGTGATGATTACACTCATCAAACCTGATACCATCAGCGATCAGTTATTTGATGAACGCATGAATGAAATGGAAAAAATGATGCTAGATATGAAAAAAATCTTAGAGCAAAATTAGAATTTTTTTTGATACCATCATCTAAACCCCGTCCCTAAATGCAATGAAAGCAAAGTATATTTTTACTTTTAATCTAAATTAAGAAATGAATCTTGAAGTTGAAAATGAAATAAAGGCAGAGATTGAAAAAGTAATTACTAGCGAAGACAGCCCTGTAGGAATTGACGCAAAAAAAACTCACATAATTATCATCAACAAGCTTGTTGAAATAGAAAAACGATTAGATAAACTTGAAAAAATGCACTAGTGTATTTTCAAACTAGGGAATTTGGATATTACTTTAAATCATTTTTCCGTTAATAGACATTATGGCCAGACTTCGATGCCAAGACTATGGCTTTGAATGCAAATTCGTAGCAGAAGGAACTGTAACTGCCCAAGTTCTAGATGAATTTAGAAAACATACTGAAGATGAGCATGGAATAGAATATTCAAAAGAAGCCCTGATGCAGTTCATTATAAGACAAGGATAGAAATTTTAATTTTTGATTATTTTTAAAGAATAAAAATAAAAAAGAAGAGCATTTTTTTTGCTCATCTAGCTCTTCTCAGAGCTGTGCTATAAGCTGCCTTTCTTTTTCCGGCAGATCTTGTAGCTATTCTCAGGACTCTTTTTGCACTTCTTACTTTGTTTTGTGCTCTTTTTAGCTCACTTTTTCTTTTGTTAGCAACAACTTGTGCTCTTCGTTTGGCTTTGCCGCCACCAGAAGATCTTCGTGAACCACCCCGTCTTCGAGAACTACCTCGTCTTCGAGAACTACCTCGTTTTCGAGAACTACCTCGTTTTCGAGAACTACCTCGTCTTCTTCTTGATGCCATGATTGGTGCCAGCTATGCAAACGATAAAAATAGTATTTGTGTAGAAAAATTGATATGAAATAATTTTTTTGTGTATTAGTTTTTTCTATTTAGCTGTTCAAACAATGATAAAACAAGATTTCAGACATTATCTGCTGAGTTTTGATAAAATCAGTAGTGAAGCTTATTAATTAGTAGAAAAAAATGCCTCAAAATGTTTAACGATCAATTGGATTTTTGTAAAATTGGAAAAATTAGTCATTAGAATTATTGTTCTTTACTTCATCTAATTTTTTGTCAATATCTTCCCCGTTTTCTTTTTTTGTATTTCTAAAAAATGTAAGGGAAGAATGGCAAATGCCGTTAGAACGGGAGTTTAACGTCTGGATTTTAAGCATATTGCCCCTTACAGAGGTATTCAAGAGTTAATCCAATATATTTAATGCGGAAAAAACTAAACTCAGAAAGGGGATAATTTTGGATTCAAGTCTTCATATGATAATAGACATTGGAGCAATGATCGGATTAGGGGTTGGTGTTTTTTTGATTATCCAGTCAAGGATGGAAAAAACATGACTAACATTTTTTCTACCTATTAATATCAGGAATGATATAATATTACATGAGTCACCAATGTTATTATTGCGACCAAATTTTTGACTCTAAAGAAAAATTATATGATCATTTAGAAGTTCACTCAGAACCTGAAAAAAAATAAAATCTTAATTTCAGGCAGTGTTGGTCATATCTAACAAACACATTACTAAATGATATTTTGACGTAGTATACTGTTATGCCTTTTGAGGTAAGGGTATTTTGCCACAAATGTCATAGAGAAGGAAAACTAGCTTTAAAGAGGCCCCTGACTAGAATAGAAGTGGAGAGATCATGCAAATGTCTCCATTGTCAACAACCTGGAGCACTACAATTTCTCCGATCTGGTTAGAGACCCTTCCAGTTTTTTTGTGTGATTTTGAATGAGAATAAAGGAAAGATAGAGTTTCATTTGAGAAACACACCGCCTTTTATTGTAATTGTCGTAAATTACTAATGGAATTGAGATATGTTCAAGAAGAAAGATTCTTCTCAAGAATCTGTAATGACTGATGAAGCTAGATTAATTGAAGCTGAAGAAAATCAACCAGAAGCCGAAGAAGAATATGTTCCTGCAAAATATGTTGAAGAATTTATTTCTAGACACCACTTGGATATGTTATGGGAGGGGTTTGTTTATGAAAAAAACCATCCCAAAATTCCTTTAAGTGCAACTGAAGTACTGGCAATGATAAATTTGTCACCTGAAGAACAAGAAAAAATTCTAAAAGATCATGAATAATTTTAGAATGCAATTTTCAAAATAACCTTTTGAAATTATCTTAAACCTTTGTGGGACTTTTTCATCTTTTTTATGTAGTTTTTTTGGATATTAGTTCCAAGATTTA
>SDBV01010547.1_pt1 | contig 12091 bp, 9 predicted proteins | sample 2277081 | NCBI WGS metagenome assembly SDBV01 (sample SAMN10402039, study PRJNA504765) | marine sediment metagenome | isolation source: marine sediment core GS10_PC15, 223 cmbsf | place: Arctic Ocean: Southern Knipovich Ridge | collected 2010 | reverse complement strand
CTCTCGTCGCAGATGGTGGACAAGCAGGATCACAACGCGGCCCTGGAAAAGGTCTTGTCGCGGCTGTCAAAGCGGGAAGTGGCCCGCCCGACGGGTACGCGGCTGATGATCCTCGGCAGCGAGGACGACGACATCGAGTTCATCAACATGGTCGAGTCCTGCGGCGCCACCTTCGTGACTGACGACCACTGCACCGGCACGCGCTATTTTTGGAACAACGTCAAGGTGGATGGCGACCGGCTCGCCGGCCTCGCCGCGCGCTACGTAGAGCGCGTGCCCTGCCCCACGAAGGACTGGCCGGTGCGCACGCGCGTCCAGCACGTCCTGGACCTGGTCAAGGCCTATGACGTGCAGGGCGCGATCGTCATGCAGCAGAAGTTCTGCGATCCGCACGAGCTGGATACGCCCGCGCTGACGAAAGCACTGAACGGCGCGGGCATCAAGACCCTGTTTCTCGAATTCGACGTCACCGTGCCGATCGGCCAGTTCAAGGTCCGCGTCGAGGCCTTCCTCGAAATGTTCCAGGAAGAGGACCTGTTCGGGTAGCGGATCGGAACAGGCGGATGGACGTACGACGATTGAAAACTCCGACGTTTTGACGAGGTTCAAGATGGCGACCAAAGCGAAATACAAGACGGCTCCGCTCCAGTGCTGGAACAAGGCCAAGGAGCTGCGGGAGAAGTACTACGAGGACTATGCCAAGGCTCACGAGCGCGGCGGTTTGCGCTGGGCCGGTGGCGCGTGGACCTTCAGTGCGATTCCCTCCGGCCTCGGCGACGACGTCTGGAGCCTGACGTCCGAGCCCTACGCCGCGAGCATCGCCTTCAACAAAGAGTTCTCGATGAAGTGCATGGAGGCCACCGAGAAGGCCGGCTACGCGCGCGACCTGTGCGCCTACATGCGCAACTACTGGGGCTCCATCCTGCTCGACAAATACGTCTATGGCGGGCCGTTCCCCAAGCCCGATTTCATCTGGCAGGACCACATCTGTTGCAGCCACGCCAAGTGGTATCAGGTGGTCAGCGACCTGGAAGGCGGCATCCCCCATTTCTCCATGGATGTCGCGGTCGGGCCGTACCAGGATATCGCGCCGCACAAAATCGACTATCTGGTGGCCCAGATGAACGACGGCATCGAGTGGCTGGAGAAGACCACCGGCCGCAAATACAACGACGAACTGCTGATCGAGGCCGTCAAGAACGAGTTCCGCAGCACCTCCACCTGGGCGGAAATCTGTGCTTACAACAAGCACATCCCCGCCCCGCTGGATGAAAAGACCATGTACGCGCTCTACGTGCTGGGCACGCTCAACAAGCACGACCGCACCACCGCCGACTTCTACGAGGAGCTCCGCGACGAGGTCCGCGAGCGGGTCAAGGGCGGCATCGCGGCGATCCCCAACGAGCAGTGCCGCCTGATGAGCGATACGCAGCCGCCGTGGGGCTTCCTGAAGATCTTCCGCTACATGGAGGAGTTCGGCGCGCTGTCGGTCGGGTCGCTCTATACCTTCGGCCTGATCGGCATCTGGGAGGACAAGCCGGACGGCTCGTGGGGGCCGCGCACGACGCCAATGCAGCAGGGCATCGAGATCAAGGACCGCGACCAGGCCCTGCGCCTCTACGCCGACTGGACCCTCAGCAAGCCCGAGTGGCAGCATTTCTATTCGCCGCATATCAAGACGGAGATGATGATCCGCATCGCCAAGGAGTGGCACCTCGACGGGATCATGCTGCACTACAACCGCGGCTGCGAAGGTCTCTCGCTGGGCATCGCGGAGAATCGCCTGGGGCTCATCGAAGCCGGTTATCCGGTGATGGCGTTTGAGGGGAACATGGGCGATGAACGCGAGTTCGACGAGGCGCGCGTCAAGGATCGTTTCGACGCCTTCATGGAAACGCTGGGATTCAAGACAAACGGGAACTCGTAGACCACGGCCGTCGGAGGCAAAACAGCATGGTTACAGCCGGCATTGATATCGGAGCAAAGACGATCAAGGTGGTGCTGCTGGAGGATGGCAAGGTGCTGGCCAAGAGCCGCGTGCCGGCCGGCATGGACACCGCCGCCACCGTGAAGCAGGCCGTCGATGAGGCCTTGCAGGCGGCCGGGATCGACCAATCCAAGGTGGCTCGATTCGTGGCCACCGGCACGGGTCGCAAAGACTGCACCTACACGAAGCGGGACGTGACGGAAGTCGGCGCGGCGGCCAAAGGGGCCGTCCATGTCTGCCCATCCTGCCGCTCCGTGGTCGACGTGGGCGCCGAAGAGGGGCGCATGGTCCGCTGCGACGCCGCGGGCAAGGTGATCGACTTCGCCTACAACGAGAAGTGCGCCGCCGGCGCGGGCACCTTCGCCGAGGGCATGGCCCGGGCCTTGGGCGTGTCGCTCCAGGAGCTGGGCCCGTTGTCGCTGCAATCCCAGCGGGCGGTACAGATGAACGCCCAGTGCGCGGTCTTCGCCGAATCCGAGGTCGTGACCTTGATCCACGCCAAGACCCCGCGCCAGGACATCGCGCGCGCCGTGCTGGACGCCGTCGCCAGTCGCATTATCTCCATGGTCCGCAAGGTCGGTTTCGAGAAGGATCTGGTCTTGATCGGCGGCGTGGCGCTGAACCCCGGCTTTGTGGAGGCGATGAAGCGGGGACTGGAATCGGACGTGCACGTTCCGGAAGACCCCGAGTACATCGGCGCGCTCGGCGCGGCCCTGGTCGCCGCTGAGCAGGCGGCATGATGCAGAGCACCGTAATCAGGAGGCACAAGCCTTGAGCGAACAAAAGGAATTCTGGCGCTGGAAAGAGTACCGCTGGCACGATGAGACGATGAACTGGAAAGACGCCGACATCGTCAGTGCCGGCGTGGACATCGGCTCGGTCAGCTCTCAGGCGGTGATCCTCGCGGACGGCAAGCTCTACGCCTTCAGCAATCAGCGCACCGGCTTCGACAGTCCGGAGAGCGCCAACCAGGCGATCAAGTGGGCCATGGAAGGCACCGGCCTGACGGTGGACAACCTCCACTACACCGTGGGCACCGGCTACGGCCGCGTCAATGTGCCGTTCGCGGACAAGGCCCTGACCGAGATCGCCTGCCACGCCCGCGGCGGGAACTTCATGTATGGCCCCACGGTTCGCACGATCCTGGACATGGGCGGCCAGGACTGCAAGGCCATCCGCTGCGACGAGCGCGGCAAGGTGGAGGCCTTCCTCATGAACGACAAGTGTGCCGCGGGCACCGGCCGCGGGATGGAGGTCTTCGCCGACCTGCTCTCGATCCCCATCGAGGAAGTCGGCGAACTGTCCCTCTCCGTGGACAAGGAGCCTGCCCCGGTCTCCAGCACCTGTGTGGTCTTCGCCAAGTCGGAGGCCTCGGCCTTGCTGCGCGAAGGCTGGCCCAAGAACAAGGTGCTGGCCGCCTACTGCGCCGCCATGGCCCATCGCGTGGTGACCTTGCTCGAACGCGTCGAGGTCAAGCGGGATTTCGCCATCACCGGCGGCATCGGCAAGAACAGCGGCGTGGTCAAGCGCCTCGAGCGCGAGCTGGGATTCGAGGCCCTGAAGACCGACTACGACTCCCAGATCGCCGGCGCCCTGGGCGCGGCGCTGTTCGCCCAAGTACTGGAGACCAAGCGGCGCAAGAGCAAGAGCTAGTGTAGTATGTCAAGAACCCTGCATCATGGGTGGAGTGGGCGTCTCGCCCGCAAGACCTCGACAAGAAGGCGGGCGGGACGCCCGCCCCACCCTGGATAAGAAGCAAACAGCGCGAGAAACTACACTAGCGACGAGACCCACAGGCCCCGAGTATGGAAACGGCATGATCGCGAACTACGGCTACATGGACGGCGCCGGCGACTTCTTCATCGCCATCGACACGGACAAGTGCGACGGCTGCGGCGACTGTGTGTCGGCCTGCCCGCAGGGCGTGTACCTCGTCGGCGAGGATCCGAACGATCCTCTGCGCGACGAGCCGGTGGCCATGGTCGGCGACGAGCACCGCAGAAAGCTCAAATACACCTGCAATCCCTGCAAGCCGGACCGCAACCGCCCGCCCCTGCCCTGTGTGGCGGCGTGCAAGCCGGCGGCCATCGCCCATTCGTGGTAGCCGTGGCGAGCCGGACCTGTAAAGCGAGGCGCGCGGATTGACGGCGCGACAAGCCATGGTGAAGATCGCGATCAATGACAACGTGTGTGAGGCGCAGGAGGGCGCCTCCATCCTCACCGTCGCGACGGCCAACGACATCTACATCCCGTCGCTCTGCAGCCATCCCGACCTCCCGCCCTTCAAGGACCTGCCCCTCGCCGCACGGGTCTTCCACGGCAAAACGTGCCACGCCAACGAACCGCCGGCTGACGACCACAATCCCCAATCGTCAACCGTCAATCGTCAATCGTCAATCCACGCGCTTGAGGGCTGCGGCCTCTGCGTGGTCGAGCTGGCTGGGACGGCGGAACCGGTCCGCGCTTGCCAGACGTTGGTCACCGACGGCATGTCGGTCCGGACCGAGAGCGAGAATCTCGAGGAGCGCCGCCGCACGAGCCTGATGCAGATCCTCGCGCGTCACCCGCACGCCTGCCTGACCTGCGCGCAGCGGGAAGGGTGCAGCCTGGAGGATTGCTCGGCCAATGTCCCCAAGGAAGAGCGGTGCTGTACGCAGTTCCACGATTGCGAGCTGCGCAAGGTCGCCGAGTACGTCGGTATAAAGGACGAGACGCCGCGTTACCGCCCGGCCGGACTGCCGGCCCTCGAGGATGAGCCGCTCTTCGCCCGCGACTTCAATCTCTGCATTGACTGCGCCCGCTGCGTCCGGGCCTGCAACCAGGTGCGCGGCGTCGAGGCCCTGGGCATCGTGCACCACGACGGCCGCCTGCTCGTCGGCAGCGTATACCCCACGCTGCTGGAGTCGGGCTGCCGGTTTTGTGGCGCCTGCGTCGAGGTTTGCCCGACCGGATGCCTGACTGACAAAGTGGCCCCGGCCGGCGATCGGGCGGACTGGCTGCTGCCGTGTGTGCACACCTGTGCCGCCGCCGTGGACGTGCCGGGATACATCCGGGCCATCGCCCGTGGCGACGTCAAGTCCGCCGCCGCCCTCGTCTGGGAGAAGCTGCCCCTGGCGGGCGTGCTGGGGCACATCTGCTTTCATCTGTGTGAGGCCGAGTGCCGCCGTAGCGAGATCGATGATCCCATTGCCATTTGCGCCCTGAAGAGATTCGCACTGGAGAACGCCGACGGCGCATTTCTGGCGGAAATGATCAAGCCGCGTGACAGCGGCAAGCGGGTCGCCATCGTGGGGGCCGGGCCGGCCGGCCTGGCCGCGGCCTACTTCCTGAGGTTCAAGGGCCACGCCGTCACCATCTTCGAGGCCGCGGAGTCGCCGGGTGGCATGCCGGCCCTGTCCATCCCGACGTACCGGCTGCCGCAGGCCGTCCTGGAGAACGACGTCTCGGCCATCCGCAACCTGGGGGTCGAAATCAAGACCGGTTGTCGCCTGGATTCCAGCGCGGCCATGGTCGACCTGCTCCGCGACGGCGTTGACGCCTTGCTCGTCGCCGCGGGCCTGCCCCGCGCCAAGCGGATTCCCATCGCGGGCAGTCAACTCGCCGGCGTTTTCTGGGGGCTCGACTTCCTCAGCGCGGCCCGGGCGGCGGACAGCTTCGATCTGGGCCAGGATGTCATCGTCGTGGGCGGCGGGAACGTCGCCACCGACGTTGCCATGACGGCCCTGCGGCTGTCGGGTGGGAAGGTGCGCTTGTTCTGCCTGGAAAGCCGGGAGGATATGCCCGCCCACGATCACGAGCTCGAAACAGCCGCGGCCGAGGGCATCGAGATCAACCCGGGCTGGGGGCCGGCGACGATTCGCGGCGCCGACGGCAAAGTAACCGGCGTCGAGTTCCGCCGCTGTGTGCGTGTGTTTGATGACCAGCGCAAGTTCGCCCCCGCCTTCGACGAACAGCAGCGCCTGACGGCCGATGCCAGCGCGGTCATCCTCGCCATCGGCCAGGCCCCGCCCGAGAGTGTCCCCGCCGAGTGCGCGGGCGTCTTTTTCGCCGGCGATATCACCGGCGCGGCCGCCGACGGTGGCTCGGCGGTTCAAGCCGTGGCTTCGGGCCGGGCCGCCGCTGAGCACATCGACGAGTATCTGGGTGGCGACGGCGACGTGTCGCCCCGCCTTGCGGAACACGCTCCGCCCGATGCCTGGCTCGGGCGAGAAGAGGGTTTCGCCCCGCGGCCCCGCGTGCCTTTCCCGTGCGCCGCGCCCGCTGAAAGATGTGTGGACTTTCGCCCCATCGAGGGCACCTACTTGCCCGCGGACGCCCGGGCCGAGGCACGCCGTTGTCTCCAGTGTGACCTCCGCCTGCTGATGTCCCGGCCCGCGCTGCCCCCGGAACGCTGGCTGGCGTTCGAGCGCACACACGTGGACCAGGCCCCGGCCGCGGAAGGCGTCTTCGTCCTGGCGGATTCCGCCCAGAAACCCATCGTGATCAAGGGGGTGGAGAACATCCAGGCGGGCTTGCTGGAGCGGCTGGAATCCGCCACCGACGCGTCCTTTTTCCTCTGGGAAGAAGACCGTATGTACACCAAGCGCGAGAGCGAGCTGATTCAGCAACACCTGAAGAAGTATGGCGAACTTCCCGGCGGCGGCGATGACGAGCTGGACGACCTTTTCTAGTGTGATGCCGGGTAGCGCGGGCGTCCCGCCCGCCCTGGAAAACGCAGCACTGGGTAGCGCGGGCGTCCCGCCCGCCCGGGCGACGCCACTGCGGGCGGGACGCCCGCGCTCCCCCGTTGGGAGTATGATTCGGCTTCCAGAATCGGGACACGAGGGGCACTGTAGTAAGGGGACCGAGTTGTCAGGCAGTAACGGCACGTAGGAGAACAGTATGGCCGATCAACCAGCGAACGACTTGCCACTTAGCGGAATTCGGGTCCTGGATCTCTCGCGGATCCTGGCCGGTCCGTGGTGTACCATGATGCTCGGGGACCTGGGGGCCGAGGTGATCAAGGTGGAGCGCCCGGGCGCGGGCGACGATACGCGCACCTGGGGACCGCCGTTCGTCGGCGGCGAGGCTGCTTATTACCTCTGCTGCAACCGCAACAAGAAGTCGATTACCGTCGACCTGAAGAACTCCCGCGGCGTGGAGCTGGTCAAGGAACTCGCCCAGGTCTCCGACGTCCTGGTGGAGAACTTTACCCCCGGCCTGATGGAGCGCTTCGGTCTGGACTACGAAACGCTGCACGAGATCAATCCCCGCCTGATCTACTGCTCGATCAGCGCCTACGGACAGGACGGTCCCTACCGCGATCGGCCGGGCTACGACATGGTGCTCTCGGCCGTCGGTGGACTGATGTGGATCACCGGCCCCCAAGGCGGCGAGCCCTGCAAGGTCGGCGTGGCCATCACCGACGTGGTGACCGGCGTCCATGCGCAAGGGGCCATCACGGCGGCCTTGCTCTGGCGCGAACGCTCCGGCAAGGGCCAGTACATCGATTGCAGCCTGCTCGACACGCAGGCCTCCTGCCTGGCGAACATCGCGAGCAATTATCTGGTGGCCGGCAAGGAGGCCACGCGCTGGGGCACGGCGCACGAGTCGATCATCCCCTACCAGGTCTTCAACACCAAGGACCACCCCATCGCGATCGCCGTGGCCAATCAGAAACTCTGGATCAACTTCTGCAAGGTGCTTGGCAGAGAGGAGTGGACCGACGACCCGCGGTTCGCGACCAATCCCAAGCGCGTGGAGAACCGCGAAGTCCTGCTGCCGCTCGTGGTCGAACTCGTGGCGCAGAAGACCTGCCAGGAATGGATGGACCTGTTTGTCGAGGCGGCCATCCCCTGCGGCCCGGTCAACAACATGCAGCGCTTGTTCAATGACCCGCAGATTCTGCATCGCGGGATGGTGGCCGAAGTGCCGCATCCGACCATCGGCACGCTGCGCCTCGCCGGCGTCCCCATCAAGTACTCGGAAACTCCGCCGACTATTCGCCAGGCGCCCCCGCTGCTCGGACAGCACACGGATGAGATCCTGGCCGACGTCCTGGAATACACGCCGGAGAAAATCGAGGATCTGAGGCAGCAGGACGTGATCTAGATTGCGCCAAATCCGTAGCGCCGGACCTCCGAGTCCGGCGCCTCGGCGTACCCCGTCGCCGACAGCTCACGGCCGCGGGCAACCACAGGAACGCCAACATGAACCGCATGTTCCGCCCTCAATCCTCAACCCTCAATCCTCGATCCTCCATCTGCCTGGCGCTCGCAACCACGATCCTGCTGGCCCTCTCCTGCTCCGACAAACAACGCACCGACATCTCCATCGGCACCGGCGGCACCGGCGGCGTCTACTACCCGTTCGGCGGCGGGCTGGCCGACCTGTGGAACCGGCACGTCCCCGGAGTCCGCGCCGTCGCCGAGGTCACCGGGGCCTCCGTGGAGAACGTGCGCCTGGCCCACAAGGGCGAGACCGTGATCGGCGAGATCATGGGCGATGTAGCGCATCAGGCCTATCACGGCGAGGGGCAATTCGCGGGTACGCCGCAGAACATCGTCGGACTGGCCGTCATGTATCCGAGCCTCCTCCACATCGTCGCCCTGCAGGGCTGCGCGGTGGACCACCTGAGCCAGTTTGCCGGGCATACCGTCAGCATCGGTGCCCCCGGCAGCGGCACCGCCTTCATGAGCGATCTCATCCTGGAAACGCTGGGCATCAACAAGGACAGCTTCGACGTGCGCCGCCTGTCCTTCATGGAGAACACCAACGCCCTGAAGGACCACAGCATCGACGTGGGGATCTGGTGTGTGGCCCCGGGCTCCAGCTCCATCATGGACCTGGCGACCACGCATCACATCAAGGCCATCCCATTCACACCCGCGGAGCAGGCCCGCGTCACGCAGCGCTACTCGTTCTACTCCGCCTACGACCTGCCCGCCGGCGTCTACCGGGGCGTGGACCGGTCCGTGCCCAGCCTCAGTGTCTGGAACATCATCATCTGTCAGGCTGACCTGCCGGAGGACCTGGTCTATCAACTGACCAAGGTTCTGTTCGAGAACAACGACTACCTGCGGAACATCCATCCCTACGCCCGCTACACCACGCCGGAAAACACGGTGAAGCACTCCCCGATCCCGCTGCACCCCGGGACCATCAAGTACCTGAAAGAGCGGAGCCTGGATGTTCCCGACCAGCTCGTGCCCCCAGGCCGGCGACTGGGATTGACCCATTGACGATTGACGATTGCGGATTGACGATTGGCGTTCGACCCCTGCACATCATCGGCTGCCCGCGGAAGACCTGAGCGGTTTACGGCACCCGGCCGGCGAGTGGCCGCCCCCCGTCAATCGTCAATCGTCAACCGTCAAGCTGCAATACTCAGTCTCCTCGCGCTGGCCCTCCTGCTTGCCGTCACCGCTATCTTGCCCGGCGGCCTGGAACTGGTGATCCGCCCCGCGGACGGCGGACGGCCCATCTTCGCGGCCCCCCTCGAGCCGGGCGAGCGTTTCACCCTGCGCTACGTCCATTCGGTGGATCACGCTCCCATCTGGGAGGAGCACAGCGTCGATCGGCAGGGCACCATCTACATCGAAGAGGAGCGTTTCGTCATGTTCGGGGCCGGTATGGGGCACTGGCCGGGGCATGGATTCCTCACCCGCCGTGGACCATACCAGGTCATTGAGAACATCCACCGCCCCCTGGGCGAATTCACCCTGCGCGTCGGCGGCGCCGGAGTCGACCACACGCTCATCTGGCGGGACACGTCCGTGAACCTCTCCCGCCTGGCTGCCGGCCAAGCCGTCGTCGTCTCGGCCCGGCCGGTGAGCCTCCTGCGGCGCTGGACAGACCAGGCGGCGCGGATTGACTGCAACGGGGGGCCGCCATGACCAATCGTCAATCGTCAATCGTCAATCATCAATCGACCCTCACGGCCGTCCTGGCCAAAGTCGTCACCGTCCTGGCCGTTGGCCTGAGCCTGTTCCAACTCTACACCGCCGGCCTCGGCGCCATGACGGCCATGGTGCAACGCTCGGTCCACCTGGCGGCCATCCTGGCCCTGACGTTCATCTTGCGCCCCCCATTTCCCGGCGCGCGCAAGGACCGCCTCGGCGTCTGGCTCGTGCTGGACCTGGCATTGGCGGCCGTCGCCCTCGCCTGCTGCTCTTACGTAGTCTGCTACCTCGATGATATTTACGCCCGGCAAGGTGCTTGGTCCCGCGGCGACATGCTGGTCAGCATCATCGGCGTCCTGCTCGTGCTCGAAGCCTGCCGGCGCGTCATCGGCTGGTTCATGTCCGGCATCTGCATCACCTTTCTGCTCTACGCCTACTACGGCTCGTACATGCCCGACCTGTTCGCCCACAAGGGTTACGGCGTGGAGCGCATCGCCACCACCCTGTTCCTCACCACCGAGGGCGTCTTCGGCCTGCCCCTCGGCGTCGCGGCGACTTTCGTCTTCATCTTCGTGCTCTTCGGCGCCTTCCTCGAGGTCACCGGCGGCGGAAACTTCTTCATCGATCTGGCCTACGCCGTCACTGGCCGCTTTGCCGGCGGCCCGGCCAAGACCAGCGTCATCGCCAGTGGCTTCATGGGCTCGGTGTCCGGGTCCGCCGTCGCCAACGTCGCCGCCACCGGCTCGTTCACCATCCCCATGATGAAAAAGGCCGGCTACCGGCCCCACGTCGCGGGAGCCATCGAGGCGGCGGCCAGCACCGGCGGCCAGCTCATGCCGCCCATCATGGGCGCCGGCGCCTTCCTCATGGCCGAGTTCACCAACACCAGCTACCTGACCATCATCAAGGTGGCGATCGTCCCGGCGATGCTCTACTACATGACGGTGCTGCTATTTGTGCACTTTGAGGCCCTCAAGCAGGGCATCCTGGGCCAGCCCGCCGACAAGCTGCCCAGGTTCTTCGCGGTGATCAAGGATGGCCTGCACTTCATTATCCCGGTGGCCGCCCTGGTAACCGCGTTGCTCATGCACGTCTCACCCATGATGGCCGGCTTCGTGGCGGTGGTGAGCACCTATGCCGCCAGCGCGCTGCGCAAGAGAAGCCGCGTGGGGCTCCGACAAATCGTCCAGGCCTTGGAGCGTGGCGCGCGCAACGCGATCATGGTGTCCGTCGCCTGCGCCGCGGCGGGCATCATCGTCGGCATCGTCGGTCTCACCGGTCAGGGCCTGAACTTCAGCAGCCTGGTGCTCACGCTCGCGATGGATGTCAAGGTCATCGCCATTCTGCTGATCGGCGCGGCCTCGCTGGTATTGGGCATGGGCTTGCCGGTGACGGCCAGCTACATCGTCCTGGTCACCCTCGCGGGCCCGGCCTTGTTGAAGATGGGTGTGCCCCTGCTCGTCACGCACATGATCGTCTTCTGGTATTCCCAGGACGCCAACGTCACCCCGCCGGTGAGCCTTGCCAGCTTTGCCGGCGCCGGCATCGCCGGGGCCCACCCGATGCGCACGGCCTTTGTCTCCTGGAAACTCGCCAAGGGTTTGTACATCATTCCCATCATCATGGCTTATCGCCCCCTGCTGGGTGGCGCGCCAGCCTGGGAAGTCGCCTGGACCATGGTGGCCTGCGCGGCGGGTCTGCTGGCCTTCGCGGCCACCCTGGACCGCTACCTTCTGCGGCGCGCCACGGGCTTTGAGACGGCCGCGCTCCTGGTGGCCGCGACGTGTCTCTTTTGGCCGGACATCGAGCTGCCCACGGGCACCATCTCGGCCTACCTCACCGACGCCATCGGGGCCGTCCTGCTCGCCGTCGTGATCCTGCGGCAGACACTTCGTCCCAAACCGGCGACCGCGCCCCAGTGACGACCGGAGAACAACGTGACAGTGCAGCAGACATCCCGGCGGGCGGGCCTACTCAAGACCATCGGACCGGGCATCATGTACGCCGGGGCGGCCATCGGCGTTTCCCACCTGGTGCAATCCACCACGGCCGGCGCCAAATATGGCTTCGCCCTCATCTGGGCGGTCATTCTCGTTCACGTCGTCAAGTACCCGTTCTTTGAGTACGGGCACCGCTACGCCGCCGCGACCGGCGAGAACCTGCTGGTCGGTTACCGGCGTGTCGGCCGCTGGGCCCTGATCACCTTCGTGCTCGTCGCGCTGGG
>SDBV01010546.1_pt1 | contig 12092 bp, 8 predicted proteins | sample 2277081 | NCBI WGS metagenome assembly SDBV01 (sample SAMN10402039, study PRJNA504765) | marine sediment metagenome | isolation source: marine sediment core GS10_PC15, 223 cmbsf | place: Arctic Ocean: Southern Knipovich Ridge | collected 2010 | reverse complement strand
CGAACAGGCGATTCGCTTCGTGGTCATCGACCGACGCATCACCCAAGGCACACGCGGCGAAACGGGCCAGCGCTGGTGTGAGCGAATCTGGACGGTGATCGCCACTTGCGTCCAACAAGGCCGTAGCGTGTTCGACTTTCTCTATATGGCTGTTCTTGCACATTTCAACGGTACCCGATCGCCTTCACTGATGCCTTCCGGCCCCTAAGCCGTTCGTCTTCCTCGCCTTGCATTTCTCTCAACCCTTTCCCTGACCTCCGTGTCTCGGTGGTTTTGTGTCGACCCCCGTGAACAGTTACGAATTACTTTATGGTTCATTGCCGAGGATGCGTGGAATTTTCCTCAAACCTCATATCTCACACCCTCTGAACGCTACCGCTTAGTGGCGAACATCTCCGCGTACTCCAACACCCAAAGATCGATGATGTTGGTGAAGGAGGCCAGATCGGCCTCGCCCAGGCGTTGGTAGTGGGTGCGGTTGAAGACTTCTTTGTTTGCGATCGTAGCCTTCGAGGCCAGGTCGAGAACGTAGTATTTACCCAGCGGACGGATCACCATCTCCAGGCGGCTGAAGGAGTTGGAGCGGGCCCCCGAGCGGTCGAAGGTGACGTCGTCGCGGCTGACGGCCGCGCCCCAGCCGCGTTCGTTGACGATGGCCTCGAAGTCGAAGCCGGGGAAAGCCTGCGGCAGATTCTTCAGGCATTCTTCGATGTGTTCGCACAACTCCAGCCGGTATTGGCTGTACAGCCGCCGCATTTCCTGCTCGTTGAGCGCCTTCTCGGCCTTGGCCTTGGCCCGTGTGTCGCCCGTCTTATGGCCGCGCTCGACGGCTTTGGCAAGTCGTTGTTGAAAATCCATTTGATGTGCTTCGTCTACTGGGTCGTCGTGCCCGACTGGGGTGCTAAGTGCTATTTGACTGGTGGATACGGCGTCTGTTCACCTTGCGGCGTCTTGGCCGCCGGTCGCTCGACGGGCACCACTTCGCGCGGCGGAATCGGTTTCTGCGGCGCAATCTCGGGACTGCCCGTATCAGATGTGACTGCATCGGTTGTTTCTTTGGCGGGCGGATCTTTTCGCGGCGAGGCGGGCGTCGGTTGCGGCCGGGTGTCGGCCGGAGTTATCACCCGGTCGGTTTCATATGAATCCAGGCAGCTTGCCAGCGGCCGTCCACAGGTGTCCAGCGGCACCCAACAGGGCGTAACCTTTTGCACCCGATAGGTATATGTCACCGGAATTCGCTTTTCCACGCATCGCGGCACGCGAATCGTCTCCACCACGGCCTCGTAGCGGCAAACCCGATAGGGGATCTTTTCCACCCGTTGTTCATAAACCGTCTTGCAAACCGTGACCGGCACCGTGCGCACCCGTTGTTCGGTTACGATTCGACAGACCTTGACGGGCACCTTGCGGACAACTTTTTCACGCACCTCGCGGCAGATCGTGTAGGGCACCTTGCGGACGTGCTGCTGGGAGACCATGCGGCAGACCTGATAGGACACCTTGCGGCAGACTTTTTCCTGTTGATAGGTAATGGTTTCCAGCGGCACCTGGCGGCTGCAGACCTTGGCCACGTATGTCGTCTGCGGTATCTGTTGGACGACGATGTTGGGCATCCACACCCGTCGCACCTGGGTCGGCTGGTTGAGCGTTTGCGTCCAGTATAAGCCCGGACGCTGATAGGTGGGCAAGCCCGTGGCCGGATTGGTCATGGCCATGCCCGATTGCCAACGCAGGCGGTTGCGGCTGATCGTGGGCGGCAGCGCCACCGTCTGATCGACGAAGCAGCCCTGGTCGACGTATTGAGTGCGGTAGCTGGTAACCGGTTGCATCACCGTGTAGTTTTCGATTCGATAGCTCGTCTGCCGCACCGGCTTCTGGACCGTATACCACTCTTCGCGCTGGTGGGTTTCCCAAACCGGACGCGTAACCGTATAACGCTCCTCCCGCTCGGCCGTCTCTTGCACGTAGCTGACCTTGATGTAGCTCTCGTCGCGAATCTGCGTTTCCCACACCGGCCGGCTGACGGTGTAATGCTCTTCACGCTGGCTGGTCTCCACAACCGGCCGAGCCACCGTGTAGCGACGCTCGCGGAAGCGGGTTTCCCAGACGGGCCGGTATCGGGTAACTTGTTGTTCGTCGTAGACCGTCTGGTATTCGATGCGGTAGGCCGTCGCCTGGCGCTCTTCGCAACTCGTCTGATAGACGAGCCGATATGTTTGGCACGGCATACCGGTAGGGCAGATCTCGCATGGCGCTTGAGCCATGCCCACCGAGCAGCAGCCGACGGTCGCCGTTAGCATCGCGGCTAGAATTGCAAATTGCGTTGTCTTGTTTTTCATTTGAACGCCTATTTGGCTGACGTTGTGCGTGTTTAGGCAGCCGGCCCCAGGCTCTTGGGCAGTGGGAGCGAGCCGCAACGATAGTATACGTCCCCAACTCAGTGTGGCTAATTATATGCGTCCTGGCAAACGATATAAACCGCCGAAAAGCGGCCTTTTCGATGTTACATCAAGCACCGTATAGAGTTATAATTTTCGAGAAATTTTTAAGTCGCTTCGCAGTTTTACCGAGACCCGCCATATCGGGCCCCTTCAGAAATTCGGTGAAACCGTACCGTCGCCGTCAAGGGTTTCCTAATCGCTACAGGCGGACGCAGTGGGAGGGCGAAGCTCCTGCTGAGCCATGAGTAACGCCAAGCTCACCGGGAGGGCGAAGCTCCTGCTGAGCCATGAGTAACGCCAGGCTCAGCGGGAGCTTCGCCCTCCCGGGGAGCGTAGCCTACAACTTGCCCTCGAACCGATCGAAGCAGCGAAGGTGCTCGATACAAACCGTCGCCACCAGGCAGCCCAGCGCGGCTCCAAAGAGCGTGTCGCTAAGGAAGTGGGCGCCGCTTTGAATGCGTTGGCAGGCGACCAGCACCGCAAACGTGGCGAACAGCCAACGGCCGCGTGGATATAGCCACGTCAGCCCAATGGCCAGCCCCGCCGCCGTGGCCGCGTGGGCCGAGGGGAAACCCTGCATTCGACTGCCGCCTTCGCCGAAAAGTCCAAAGCCACAGAAGGTGTGCCATACACCGCCGGCGTCGAGATCGAAGGAGTGGGGGCGACGGCGGGCGATCATCAGCTTCACGCAATTCGCCGCCAGTCCCGAACCGAAAGCGGCCGCTGCCAGACGCACAAGCGAACCACGCCGATCCGGGTCCAGCACGAAAACGGTTATCAAAATCAATAGCACCCCCAGCCCATGCCCGAACACTTCCGACATGCCGAACAGCCGCTGAATATCGCCGGGAAACTTGTCTTCGACCTGCAGATAATGGCAGTAGCGAGCCAGGGGCATGTCCACCGCCAAAGCAACAGCGCCAAGCGCGGCAAGAACGGCGGCCAAGCCAAAAAGCCCCGCGGTGGATTTCGAGCGGAAAATGTTCATCAGCCGGATATTCAGCGGTATCTTGTAGGGTGCGTCCGCGACGCACCGGAAGTTCTCAGTAATTTTCGGCAGTTCCGTGGTGCGTCACGGACGCACCCTACATTCGCAAATTATAATGCAACCGCCTTGCAGCGAGAATGCCGGTTTCATCCCCCCCCGGCAGCCACTATACAATCCCACATGCCCCCTAGCCCAACGCCCCGCCATCTGCTACCCTGGCACGATGCTTACTTGCGATGAAATCCTAGGGCCCCAGGGCCGAATTGCGGCTCGGCTGGAAAACTACGAGCACCGCGAAGAACAGATGGAAATGGCTGCCGCGGTCGACCGCGCCATTCGGGAAAAGCACCACCTGATTGTCGAGGCCGGCACGGGCGTGGGCAAAAGCTTCGCCTACCTGGTGCCTGCCATCCTTGCCTCGGCCACGCCGAAGAAACCAGACTCGCCAGAAGACCCGCACACCGAAGCGGATGAGAACGGCCCGCCAAACGGCCCGCCAAACGGCCCCCCGCAAGCCGGCAAGAAGGCTGGCGCCAAGGTGGTGATTGCCACTCATACGATCAGCCTGCAAGAGCAGATTATGCGCAAAGATCTGCCGTTTCTAAACAGCGTCATCCCCTTGGAGTGTACGGCCGTGCTGGTCAAGGGGCGGAGGAATTATCTCTGCCGGCGACGCCTGGGCACGGCCATGGAGCGTTCGCTGAGTCTCTTCGCCCGCGACGAAGAAGTCGACGAGTTGGAGCAGATCAAAGACTGGTCGAAATCGACCAGCGACGGCTCGTTGGCGGATCTCGACTATAAACCCATGGGCCAGGTCTGGGACGAGGTCGCCTGCGAGCAAGGCAACTGCCTGGGCCGCAAATGCGAGCACTATGAAAACTGTTTTTACTATCGCGCCCGGCGGCGGATCTACAACGCCCAAATTCTGATCGTCAACCACGCGCTGCTCTTCAGCGACCTGGCCTTGCGTCAAGAGGGCGTAAAACTTTTGCCCGACTACGACGTGGTGATTTTCGACGAAGCCCACAACGTGGAGTCGGTTGCCGGCGGCCATTTGGGGCTGAGCGTTACCAGCGGACAGGTGCAATACACGCTCAACAAGCTCTACAACGACCGCACCAACAAGGGCCTGCTGGTCCACTACGAGCTGGCCGCCGAGCAGCGACAGGTCCTGGAATGCCGCCGCCGCGAGGACGATTTCTTCGACGACATCGAGACCTGGCTGGAAAGCCGCTCCAACAAAAACGGCCGCGTCCGCCAAGCCGACATCGTCGAAAACGCCTTAAGCGAAGGGCTGGATACACTGGCCGCCATGGTCCGCAAGCAAGGCGGAAAAGCTAAAAAAGAAGACGAGGCCCAGGACTTCATCGCTGCTGCCAACCGCCTCGACGCCATGGCCGCCGCCCTGGAAGAGTGGCGCGGCCAGCGACTGCAAGACGCCGTGTATTGGATCGAGAAAACCCAACGCCGCGGCTACCGCCGCATCACGCTCTCCGCCTCGCCCATCAACGTGGGCCCGGCCCTGCGGCAACAGCTTTTCGATATAGTACCCACGGTCGTCATGACCAGCGCCACCCTGGCCACCGGCGGCAAGTCGTTCGACTACTTCAAGTCCCGCGTGGGGTTGTTGCAGTGCCAGTCGTTGTGCCTGGGCAGCCCCTTCGATTACAAAAGCCAGGCCAAGCTGGTTTTGACCGAGGGCATGCCCGACCCGGTCCAAAACGCCGATCTGTACGAGCGAAAGGCCGCCGAGATGGTCGAGCGCTACGTGCAGCAGACCGACGGCCGCGCCTTTGTGCTCTTCACCAGCTACGCCATGATGCGGCGCGTGGCCACGCTGATAACGCCCTGGCTGGCCCGCCAGAACATGGCCCTCTTTAACCAGGCCGACGGCCGGCCCAGAACCCAAATGTTGGCCGATTTCAAAAAGAACCGGCGGGCCGTGCTCTTCGGCACCGACAGCTTCTGGCAAGGCGTCGACGTGCCCGGCGACGATCTGGTCAATGTGATAATCACGCGGTTGCCCTTCGCCGTGCCCGACCATCCCCTGGTCGAAGCCCGGCTGGAAGCCATCAAGGCGGCCGGCGGCAACCCCTTTTTCGAATACCAGTTGCCGGCCGCCGCCATCAAGCTGAAGCAAGGTTTCGGGCGGCTCATCCGCTCGCGACGCGACACGGGCATGGTCGTCATCCTCGACCCCCGCATCCGCACAAAACGCTACGGCAAGGTCTTTTTAGACTCGCTGCCGGATTGCCAACTGGTGATAGATAATACTTGAGAATCGCGTAGGGTGCGTCCGCGACGCACCAGACATTAGTTTATTGCATAAGGAATAACAAAATGACACCGCGACAACGCCTCCTGGCCGCGCTGGACCACAAAGTGCCCGACCGCGTGCCCATCGATCTGGGCGGCAATCAGACGGGCATCCACAGGCTGGCCTACCTGTCGCTCATCGAACACCTGGGCTTCGACGAGGAGCCGCCGATTCTCGACCCCGTGCAGCAGTTGGTCGCGCCCAGCGAGGCCGTGCTGCAGCGGCTGCGCGTCGATACCCGCTACATCCGCGCCGCCGCGGCCGAGGGCTTCGACGGCACGATCGTCGCCGCCCAGCGGGACGGACGCCTCTGGCACGACCTCACCGACGAGTTCGGCATACGCTGGTCGATGCCCGACGACTCGAAGCTATACATGGACATCACCATGCACCCCCTGGCCGACGCCTCGCTCGACGAGATCAAAGCCCATCCCTTCCCCCAGGGCAACGACCCCTCGCGTTTCGCCGGTCTGCGAGAAAGGGCGGAAGAGATCCGCAAGCAAACGCCCTACGCCGTGGTCAGCGGTATCAGCGGCGTTGTCTACGAAATCTGTTGGTACATGCGGGGACTGCAACGCTGGTTTATGGACATGATCGAGCAGCCCGAGATTTGCGAGACGCTATTGGACGCCACCTTGCGGTTTTGGCTCGATTGGTTCGAGGGCTTCCTCGACGAGGTCGGCGACGTCGTGGATGTAATCATGATCGGCGACGATCTGGCCGGGCAGAACGGCCCCCTCTTCAACCCCGAGTTTTATCGCCGCATTGTCAAGCCGCGACAGAAGCAGTTGGTGCAGTACATCAAATCCCGAACCGACGCCAAGATCTGCTACCACACTTGCGGCGCCTGCAAGTGCTACATCGAGGATCTCATCGACAACGGCGTGGACGTGCTCAATCCCATGCAGATAAGCGCCGCGGACATGGACCCGGCCGATCTGAAGGCTGCTTTCGGCAGCCGCATGGCCTTCTGGGGCGGCGGCATCGACGCCCAGGGCGTGCTGCCCACGGCCGACCCGCAAACGATCCGCGAGCACGTGCGAAAAAATCTGGCCGCCTTCAAGCCCGGGGGAGGATACGTTTTCAATAACGTTCACAACATCCAGGCAGACGTACCGCCCGAAAATATATTGGCGCTCTTCGACGCGGCCGCGGAGTTCGGCGCATACGATTGATCGCACCCTACTTGGCGGGCGCGGCGTTTTCCAACTGCTCCAACATCGCCGGCGAAAGGCCGCCCATGGGCGGTAGCCCGGCGGGCGGGTTTGTAATGTCCGCGGCTTTCTTCTCGTCGGCTTTCTTCTCGTCGGCTTTCTTCTCGTCGGCTTTCTTCTCGTCGGCTTTCTTCTTGACGATGATGTCCTTGCGGCCGAGGTGGATTTTTTCGTAGACGCTGTTGGGGATGACGTAGTACCAGTCGGCGAAGCGGGCGTTGAGCTCGGCGACCTTTTCCTTGGCCTTGGCGATTTGCTCTTCGTACTCGTCGGTCTTGCGCTGGTTTTCCTTCTCGATCCGCTGCCGCTGGGCCTTGAGCTTCTCGGCGTCGACCTTTTCCGGGGCCGGTTTTTCTTCGTCCGCGGCGCCCTTCGAAACCACGACTTCTCCCGGCTTATCCTTGTCGTCGGTAATGGCATCGGCTTTGGCTTGGGGCTTATCCTTGTCGGCCGCAGCAGCGTCGGTCTTGGCCTCGTCGGCCTTTGCCTCGGCCGGCTTGACGGCATCTTTTTTGGCTGCTGCTTGGGCCTGGGGCAGTTCTTCCAGCTTAGGCTGGGGTACGGCCGTGGGGTTGAATTCGGCCATCACGAAAATGTAGCGGTTTACGCCGCCGGATTTCTTTTCGCCGTCCTTGTCTTCTTCGCTATCGGCGCGCCGCGACTCGGAGATGTTTCCAAATCTCAGCACATATTCCACGCCGTCTTTCATCAGGCAGCGGAACTCGCCCTCGTTCGAATAGATGCCGGCCTTGCCCTTGACGTTGGCCAGGTAGAAGCCCCGCGACATGAGCGATTCGACCGCCTCGGGGTTGGAGAGAAATTCCTTGTTCTCCTTGAGGCTCTTGGCGAGCCCCGCCGGTTTGCGGGCGACGTCCACGATTTTCAGATCGTCAAGCGCCCCCTTCATTTCGTCGAGCTTTTTGGTATCCAATTCCATGCCGGCGGGCATTTGGTCGGCCACCCATTTGCCGCCGATGAACTTGCGGTCGGCGGCCAGCTTCCACTTATCTTTTTCGGCTGCGTCGTCGTAGTCCAGCCAGATCTCGCCGCGCTGCACGACCGAGCCTTGGGCCTCGTCGACCGAATAGTCCTGGATGTCCATCTGGCGGATATCCCAGGGGCTGAGACTCAAGAGGTCGGGCTTGATCCAATCGGCGAACTTCGTGCTCAGCTTGTCGGTGTCGACCTTGACCAGGTAGATGGGATCCTGGCCCACGCGACGCACGTAGCGGAGTTGGGCCTGCTCTTCGTCGCGCTTGCCGATCACCATGGCCAAGAGAACGCGGTCGTCTTTATCCTTCATGGTGACGCGGATGCCCACGCCGGTCGAGCCGGGCTTGAGATCCTTGTCGGCCGGGTCGACGACGCCGTATTCCTGCTGGTCGCCGAGAGTCTCGCTCAGCAGGGCCAGGATCTTCAGACGCATCACGCTGCTGGCCGCTTCGGCCAGTTGGTCCTGGGCGTCGGCCGGATAGTCGTCGTGCGAGGGGATCGACCAGATGCCGTCGGCCTGGGCGACCTTGAAGGTCTTGGCCTCGCCGGTTTCTTCGTCGTATTTGACGATCTCCATCGACGTGGCGGCCAGCGGCTCTTCGAACTCGGGGAAGAGTTGCTCGCCCACGGCACTGCTGCCGGTTGACGTATCTATTGACGGACGCGTTGCCCAAACCGTGGCCACGACGACCACGGCAACGGCCACGAAAAGGACGGTTTTAATACTTTCGCTCATCTTGATTTATCCTCTAGAACTCGTATGTTAACGCAAGCGGGTTTGCGAAATGCCTTCGCGTTCCCTTGAGCGGCGGACGAAGAAAACGACACAGGCCAACGCCAACGGCGGGATCGGCGGCAGCAGCACGGCCCACATGCGGTAGCTGTTCTGCACTTCCTCGATCTCGTTGCTCAGTTGCGTATCGATGCGCTGGATCTTCTTGTCCTTTTTTTGTTCCAGTTGCTCGATTTTGGCGTCCATGCGTTTCTGGCCGTGGCGCTGCACGATGCCCACCCGCCGGATGATCTCTTGCATATCGAGGTGTTTGTCGTTCATCTCTTTTTGCAACTCCTGGATGCGGTCGGTGAGCTCCTTCTCGACATCCTGGCGGTTCTGCTTGAACTGCTCGCGAGCTTCTTCCACGGTCTTGGTCGAGGCCTCGCGGGCGGCTTCCGTGCGATCCTGGATTTGCGTAAGCGTGCGGTGCTTGCGGCGTCGTTTGCGAATTTCCAGGAAGTCGGAGTCGCCGGCCAACTCGTCCAGCACGTTGAGCACGAAGGTGACGTTGTCGAACTCGAAGTGTATGCCGATCTCGGGCATGTCGCCCTTCTCGCGGATCTCGAAGAAGGCGGGCGAAAGCATGTCCACGTCGGCCGTCAGCACCACGTCGATCGTGCTCTTGACCATTTTGGCTTCCTTCGCCTTCCCATCTTCGGGCTGGCCGTCTTCGGGCTTGTCGTCTTCGGGCTTGTCGTCTTCGGGCTGGCCGTCTTCGGGCTTTTCTTGCGGCGCCGGCGTTTCGATTTGGCCGCGGATCCGCACCGCCAGAACATACGTCTCGTTGGTGGGCGTACGGATGCCCTGGCGGATCATCTGCATGGGGATCGTGCCCGTGGCCTTGTCGGCCGTCTTGGCCAGGGGCGTTATCTTCAGCACCTTCTCGGTGCTGAGCTTGCGAACCGAGCCGGGGAAGGGGAAGAGAACCTGCTGCAAGCCCGAACTGATGGGCTCGGCGGGATTGAAAGGCTCGTCCACCCCGGCGCCTTCGTCGATGAAAACGAATTCGTCGGGGAACTGGCTGAATTTGGGGTAGGGGTTGTACTTCTGCCAGACGATTGTATCGGGCAGGAAATCCACGCCCAGCAGGCTCCAAAGCTTATTGATGTCGCCCTTGGGAGGACTTTGCTGCCGGCCCATCATCATCATGGACATGCGGCTGCTCGACTGGCGGGGAGCGCTGGTAGCAGGCACTCCGGGCGTCAGCAACGGAGCCGGATCCTCGAAGATCGCCGTGGGCAAGCCCGTCTTGATGGCCGCGATGAAGTTGTCCATCTCCGGCGGGCCCAGCGACGAGGGCTGCACGGCCAGCAACACGTCGATTTCCTTTGTGTCGATGGGCTGCTGGGGGTCGATGCGGACGACTTCGTATTGTTTTTCCAACTCGTCGATGATCGGCCAGTTGCGGCCCGGCGTCATCGACTGCATGTTGAATTGCCCGTAAAGCTGGGCGTCGGTGGTCAACACCCCCACCGTCTTTCGCTGCTGTTGGGCGACCGTGCGGATGGAGCGGATCAGTTCGTATTCGACGGGCGTGCCGCGGTCGAAGAAGGGAACGGTCACGGGGCTGAGCCCGCAGCGGAAGGCCACGCCCAGGAAAATGAAATTGTCGGCGAAGGCGCCGCGCTCTTCGGTGGTTACTTTTTTGGCCGTGATGCGGAACCGCTCGTCGGCCAGGGTGGCCTCTTCGCCGAACCGCTTGGTCTCGTGGATCACAAGGTTGATATTTTTGCCCCCCACAGCTTGCATTTCCTTGAGCATATTGATCAGGTTCAGCCGCGTCTGCACATACGCCTCGGGCACCTCGGGGCTGATAAAGGCGTCGATCCGCACGGGCCGCTTGGTTTCCAGCTTGTCGAGCAACTCGACCGTGTGCGGCGAGAGCGAGGTCAGCTTCTCGGAGGTCATATCGAAATGCAATCCGGTCCGCTGGCTCATGGTAAACAGCCCCAGCATCACAATGCCCAACGACACCATGCGGATGAAATAATTCAAACCCGTGGTAAAGGCGGTGTTGCTGCTGGACCAATGACGGCGGCCGATGAGGATCATGCTCAGGTAAAGCATAACCACGACGATGGCGGCGAAATAGACGACACCCGAAAGCGTGGGGACTCCACGGGCGAAATCGCCGAGTTGCTGCTGGATGCTCCACGGCCGGGTCGTCAACGATAATGTCCAGTTGCCGGCCTCGCTCCCGACCTGGCCGAAATCGAATACATCGAGGCGGGCCTTATGCACGTAGTAGAGGGCCATCAACGGCAGATTGAACACCGCGCCCAGCACATAGGCCACCGTCAAGTTCGACGTGATGAACGAAGCTGCCATACCCACGGCCAGCATGGCCAGGCCAACGAGCCAGTATCCCAAATAGGTGCTCGCAAACAAGCCTATGTCCGGGTTGCCCAACGTTCTCAGCACGATCAGGCTGGACACGAAGGAGAACAGCAGCGACATGGTGTAAATCGCAACCGCCGCCAGATATTTGCCTAAAACAATGTCCAAGTCGGTGCTGGGCACGGTCAAGAGCAACTCGTCGGTGCCCTCGCGACGCTCCTCGGCCCAAACGCTCATAGTGATCGCTGGAATAAAAACCAGCATGATCCAGGGGAACGCATTGTTGAGTTGGTCCAGGTTGGCCAGGTTGGCAATGAAGAATTTGTCGGGACAGAACGCTGTCAGCGAACTCAGAAACACGAACAGGCAGATGAAAACGTAGCCCGTGGGGGTGGTGAAATAGCTGATAAAGTTTCGCGTAAAAACCGCGCGTAATACGTTCGAGTTCATATTCGCTACCGAAATCGTATGGATTATTTTATTAAGAAAAAACCGCAGTTATCATGAAGCGGCGGTCAACTCTTGGAACCACTGGTCCAGGGGCTTGTCTTTGTCCAAGTCGCCCACCGGCCCGTCGTGGATCAAGCGGCCTTCGTTGATGAAGATCAAGCGGTCGGCCATGGCCTCGACTTCCTGAAGGATGTGGGTGGAAAGCAGGATGGTTTTGTCGCGACCCAGGCGGCGGATCGTCTCGCGGACCTCGTGGATCTGGTTGGGATCGAGTCCGGCGGTGGGCTCGTCCATGATCAGCACCTCGGGCTCGTGCAGCAAAACGTGGGCCATGCCCAACCGCTGGCGGTAGCCGCGCGACAGCTTTCTCACCGGCTTGCCGATGACGCTGCCCAGCGCGCAAAGGACGAGGAACTCGTCGATTCGATTACGGCGTTTGATGGCCGAAAGCCCCCGCGTGGTGGACAAAAAGTTCAATAGTCAGCGGCGGGACATGCCTTGCTAGCACGAACCGTTCTGGGGCAGCTAGCCCAACATCTCGGCCACGGACGAGCGCTCCGTGGACACGTCGTGGCCC
>SDBV01010545.1_pt1 | contig 12092 bp, 16 predicted proteins | sample 2277081 | NCBI WGS metagenome assembly SDBV01 (sample SAMN10402039, study PRJNA504765) | marine sediment metagenome | isolation source: marine sediment core GS10_PC15, 223 cmbsf | place: Arctic Ocean: Southern Knipovich Ridge | collected 2010 | reverse complement strand
CCGTTTTATTAGAGAAATAAAACTGATACGAGATTTATCTTCAGAAAACTGTCCTTCGGGGTGGTTTTTTTGATTACGATTGAAATCAAAGCCAGAACTACTATAGCTGAGACCCCAAAAATGAGTATTTTTTTCATAGTTTCTTTTTATCAAAAGGGGAGGAGTTTGGCAATCTGATCATAAAAGTCAGCAGAAAAATTAAATGAGGCCTATTTGGCCCCTGTTCGGTTTACTCTACGTAGAGTAGAGAGCTTACACCTCTTTTAAAACTCCCAAGGCTCTCCAGATGTCGTCTTCCTCGATACCTTTTCTCCTCAGGTTCTTAAAAATATTTTGATTTGCCGATTTGAATAACTTTTTTGAAACAGTCGCCATTAAGCCTTTTGTATCCGCTGGGTCTGGATATTTGGGATTTCTGATAACAGCGTGAGATCCTTTGCCATATTTTTCACTCCAGATCAAACCGAGTCTTTCTGCTGCCCTCTGCCAGTCTTGCTTATCGAGATTATTGAAAGAGGCAGCCAAATCACGCCTCGTTATGAGTTCCTCATTCATTTATAGAGATGGCCTGAGATTGCCCATATTATAAACGATAGATAGCTGTTCAAGAGAAACAACTTCTTCTAGATCAAGGGGGCCTTTGATTAATTTTTCATCACACAGGTGGGAAGGGATGCTGAAGGCAGAAAAGATGGCGTCTTTAATGTTTGAATCTATTTCTCCGAGAGATGAAGGAACACCTATACCTCCTGTTATGATCCCGCTAAGGTTTTTGCACTCGGCAGTCCAACCACCCTTCTCTATATCGATAATAAACCGGAGTCCCCCTAGTTCGTTTATCTCTTTCCCCATATCTAAAATCACCTTGCTAGTAGAGGGGCTTTCGCCAAGGTGTAAAATATTACTAAAAAAACTTCGGATTTTACTGTGCATTGATGATACTTATATTATAATAAACGGCTCTTTGCAAACAAGACGACTTATCCACAAAAGAGTATTCACAATATGTTACCATCTTTTTTATTAAAGTCAAATGCCTGGTATATGGGTTCGGACAAGGTGGTGATTTGGGCTATAAATTTAAACATTCCTTTATTTTTTGAAATCAAAGCCAGAACTACTATAGCTAAGACCCCAAAAATGAGTATTTTTTTCATGGTTTCTTTGTATCAAAAGAAGAGGGGTTTGGCAATCAGGGAGGTTGACAGTTTGATATAAAATATTTAAAGTAAAAATATTAAGAAGCAATACCTAGATTAATAAATTATGACTATAGAACTTCAAGACATTAAGAAAGATCTGCCCAATTTTCCTGATGAAGTAATAATTGATTGGCTTTTACCATTTGCTAATAAACTTGGGTGGCCACCAGTCGGGGTCGTATGAGGGTGTTTGGAGTCTGGAGTGGCTTTCTCTTGTATTTTTTGATAAAGTTGAAAAAAATTGATAAATAATTAAGATGATCGATCCAACTCGTCGAGCAATTGCCTTGATAGCAGGGGCTTTAATTACTGGCAGGAGAGTATCTGCCATATATGACTATTCCCACGGTAGTTATTTTAATTTTAATTTTAATCATTCTGGTAGGAGCATAAGCTTATTTGATTATTCTGGAGGCTACTATGTTAGTGGGTCAGGAAGTGGCCGTGAGTTCTCGCTTTTTAACTATGGTGCGAGTCACCATATAACACTTAGAATACAAGGGAATAGATTCAGTGGTTATGATTATAGTAGCAATAGACACTTCTCAGGGAATGTTATGGGGGGTTCTATCTCTCTGTATGATTATGAAAATTCTCAGTATTTTAATTATGTAATTTAATAATGGAAAAGATATCTATAAAAAGGGACGAAACGAAAGATAAGATATATAAACTTCCTTGTAAAAATTGCGATAATAAAACTTACCACAAGGCATTATATTCAATCAACAAACATGAGTCGGCTCAATATACTGATCTCTGGCAAGATTTTGAGATCATCTGCTGTTTAGGATGTAGGGAGATATCTTTTCGTTCAGATTGGAAATTTTCAGAGGATGAAGAATTTGACCCGGAGACAGAAACGCTATTCATGAAATCTCACGAGGAACTTTTCCCAAATAGAGTTGTTGGGAGGAAACCATTAAAAAACTCTGATTTACTCCCTGCAGATATTTTAAAAATATATAGGGAAGTCCATAATGCGTTTACCTCTGATAAAATACCTATTCTAACAGGTGTCGGAGTACGAGCTTTGGTGGAGGGGATATGTAAAGAAAGGGGTGCTTCTGGTGGCGACTTAGAAAAAAAGATTGATAGTCTGGTGGGCATGGGGATTCTAACTCAAGAGGGGGCAGAAATTCTTCACAGTACTCGTCTAATGGGCAACAAGGCAATCCACGAGTTCAATGCTCCCACGGCAGAAAATTTAGATGCGGTAATGAGTTTAGTAGAGCATCTCCTCTTAGGTCTCTATATCTTAAAAAACAAGACAAGCCCTTTACCCAAACGAGAAGAGAGGAAAAAGACTCCAACCAAACTTCCCCACCAATAAGATAGGGGAGACCCCTAAATTCGACCCACCCAAAACACACCCAACAAAAGAGGAGCACCCAGTCCCTTATTTGTTTGCATAAGATACGTATTAAAAAAGAGGAAAGACAGCGCACAAAATTGTCTTGACCATCAGTGTCAAAAGTGGCACAATAGGAGAGTGGAACTACTCAAAAAAACAATCATTGATCCAGATGATCGACGTAAAGATAACTCTGATAAAAAAGAGTTATTTGCTAAAGAATTACATCCTAAAAAAGCTAATGAGTATAAGGATGAGTGGGGATTTATACAAGATAAGATAGAACGGGAGAATATAGCTTATCAACTCCAATATCTGGAGTTTATGACCAATCTATATAATGAATACCAGATTTATCTAACGATTGAATCTTTGTTGGCCAAAAACTTAATAATTACAATCGCCGGTATTATCGAAAGTGCCTTATTTAATTTAATAAGTCAGATAGGGAGGAAACATGATTTTAAACTTGAAGACAGAACAGAATTTTTAAAAGCTATTGATATGGCATATGGTGCTAGTCTGATAGATACGGAAATGCGAGATGCATTTCATGGATTGAGGAAGATAAGGAATTCATTACATTTAACCGGGACGACATATCAGGAGCATCAAGCTTATACCGTTGATCAGATTAATAAATATTTGAAGGTATTAAATAAATTTAGAGAAAGAATGTTGGAGGAGGATAGGTAGGGAAACTCGGTATCTTACAAGGTTTTGTTCTAATTGACTAACTCAGATAATCATGTTATAACATATATAACATGAAGATTATAGGGAAAGATATACCTAACGTGCTAGTAGTAATTACTACGGTTATGATTATAGCCGGATATCTTTCCGTGTTCTCTAAAACACCTTGTGAGTCGACTATGAGTTATAATATTGGTCGAACTGACAGTGGTTTTGGTTTAACTCAAGAAGAATTTCTAAGTGCGACGAAAGAGGCAGAAGCGATATGGGAATCAGCAATGAGGTTAGACCTTTTTCAATACGACCCTGACTCTAATTTTTCGATTAGTTTAATATTTGACGATAGACAACAGAATGTAATACTTGCTGACGTATCAGCAGGAAAGATAACAAGCGACAAGGATACTTACGAAACTCTAAATTATGAGTATCAGCCACTCCTTAATTCTTATAGTTCAGTAAAGAATAATTACGAATCCAGATTGAGAAAATACAACTCAGATCTACAATCATATGAGTATAGAGTTGATTCCTATAATACCTATGGTGGTTCTACGTGGGAGTATAATTATTTAGTTGGCGAGAAAGCTCGTCTCAATAGTATATTTTACCAACTCAAAAACCAGGAGCGGAATCTCAATACTCAACTTGTTAGACTAAATGGACTAGAAACAAAGCTTAATGGATTAAGCCAGACAATTAATAAAGAGGTTGATCATTTTAACACTAGCTATGTTAGTGAAGATGAAATAAACCTTGCCTTTAACTATGGTAATCGAATCGAAATATACAGGTTCGATAATAGGCAAGAACTTATTTCAACCTTGGCACATGAATTGGGGCACTCATTGGGGATCGATCACGTTGAAGATAAAAATGCTCTCATGTATTACCTAACGGAGGGTGCAAATTATATTTCTCAAATTACTGATACTGATATTAATGAGTTGAAATCAATCTGTAATATATAAAAAAGCCCCTACTCGGGGGCTTTTAGATTACAGTTGTATAAGTGGGTGATTGTCTTCGCCAGTTGGCGTCGAATCAAACGTATGCATTGTAGTAGGGGAGCTCAGTATCTCCTAATCCATCACCATCAGTATCTGCTCCCGTATAGTCGCTGTAAAAGTTTCCACCTAGTATCAAAAGGGGAGGAGTTTGGTAATTGAGAAATTGACATATTTATAGGATGCGCCTAGGGTAAGGATGTAGATTTGCTAATTTATGGAAGCAGAAGAATTCAAACTAAATAAGCTAAAAATTGTGCTTAAAGAGACGACCGAGGCTCATCAGCTTCAGCAATCTGGAATCGACCTTATATTTGGTAAATTGAACTGGATTTTAGTGGCAAATGTTGTTTTTTTGGCAGCTTTATATAATGCGGAAAATGCAAGTTCTGTTGTGATATTACTCCTGACTTTTTCGATATTATTTTCTCTGATTGGCTTGGACCCACAAGATTTTAAAACTACAGCTAAACTTAGTGATCAGCTTGAGGTAGCGTCCAATGAAGAAAACAACGAAGCCGGTTATCTAGAAGCGCTAATCAATAAAAAGATTGAAGCATTTAATGCTAATCAATCTAGGGTCGATGAAATAGGAACATTTTTAACTTTTTCTAAAGGGCTGTTTATTTTAGCGCTTGCATATCAGTTGGTGCCGGTAATAGCAGAATTTTTTAAATAATCGAATCCTAATTATGTCTGATGAAGAACCAAAAAAGAAGCCAGAACTACAAGATGAAGAACCAAAAAAGAAGCCAGAACTACAAGATCAGGTAGACAAACCTCCTAAATTTGACGAGTTTGAAGATATTCGAAAAGATACTGAAGAAGAGTAGGTTGTCTTGTGGGAGAGTTGGGTTTTGTGCTTGACAAGATTGGCTGAAAAGAGGATTCTAAGAGTATGGATAAAGAAGAGGGGATGACCCCAGAAAAAATAGAAATATATCGACAGCGATATGAGACTTTTCGGCATCTCGATAAAATTCGTTGGCAAATGTTGCAAATTGCAGTAGCGACTAGTTCTGTGGTGCTAGTTTTTGGAAGAGGTGATGCGGTGAAGCCTGGGTGGTGGGTGTGGGTTGCAATCGGCGCAATATTTTTGATCTTAGGATTAGCCATGACAAAGATAAACAGTGGTGCTGAAAATAATGGAGAAATTTTACGTAAGTTTGGACATGCGATTGGTGATACCAAAATCCCCCGAAATCTCTCCAAATACAGAAGTGTTTCCTTTTGGATCGCAACTATGATGATAGTGGTGGGACTGGTGTGTCTTGTGTCGGCCGCTCGCTACTTGTTATAATTAATCTGAACAAATTACTATGCACAAAGTTTTTATTAGCTATCACCACGGGAATGACCAGGAGTACAAAGAAGCTCTCCTGGCAATGAATGGTGAAGGTGAGAATAGAATATTCATTGACGGGTCTGTTGATACTGGAGATATATCGGATGATTTATCAGATGAGGCAATAAGAGAGAAGATCAGGGATGAATATTTACAAGATACAACTGTAACCATGGTCCTGGTAGGGATAGAGACCTGGGGACGTAAACATGTAGATTGGGAAATCTATTCGAGTATGTTCGACGGAACGGTTAATAAAAAATCAGGTATCCTCGTCGTACTCTTACCCCCGGCCTATAACGGCAATTACTGTCATGTTACTCATGATGACGAGAAACAAACAATTCATCCCGACATAACAAACTGGACAACTATTGATAATAGAGCGGAATTCGAGCGAATGTTTCCTTTTTCTCCAAATCGCATTATTGATAATCTGCTATGTAAGGACGCAGGAATATCGGTGGTTCCTTGGGATAAAATTTATAACAAATTTTCGAACCTACACTTTTTGATTAACGCAACGCATGACGATCGAATAAACTGTAAGTATGACTTGAAGAGAGGATTGAGGCGACAAAACGTATAATAACTTCCCCACCAACAAAATAGGAGAGACCCCTAAAATCGACCCATCCGAGAACACACCCAACAAAAGAGGAGCCCCCAGCTCCTTATTTGTTTGCATAAGTAACGTGTCAGAAGAAAAGGGAAGGGGTTTGGCAATTGGGGTCTTAATTGACATAAGTTTAATTCAGTGGGATATTAAAGGTATGAAAAAACTTCTTTTTATTTGTACATCAAATGTAAAACGAAGCGTAACAGCTGAAAGACTGTTTTGTAATTGTTCAGGCATAGAAACAAAATCAGCTGGGACTTATAAATTGGCAACTATCCGTGTGAACCAAGAGCTTGTTGATTGGGCTGATATGATTTTTGTAATGGCAGAAGAGCAAGAAGGACACTTGAGCTATATGAAAGATAATTTTAATATGGGCGAAAAACCTATACATGATCTAGCAATCTCAGATGTATATGCTACAGATGATAAAGATCTAAAGGTAGAGCTTATTAAGAAAGTGTCCAAATATATAGACCTGAAAGCTTGTTTGGACGATTTGCTTATCAATTTGAAATAAAGTTTTTTGGAGAATAATATGGACAGAAATTCACAAAAAATAATAAACATCGCAAAAGATGTATATAAACAGCTAGGGTCGGGACACCAAGAAGTTGTCTATGATCGGGCTATGCAGGTTGGTTTGAGATTGGCGAAAATAAGATACGATAGTCAGAAAGTTGTTGAATTGAAATATAAAGATCATTACGTAGGGGAGGGATATCCAGATTTAATCGTGTATTTGGGTAAAGATAAGGTTATACTAGAATTGAAGGCCGTAGGAGGCGATTTGGGGCCTTCTGAGGAGCGACAGATAGAGAACTATATGGATATTATTGAAGATTAAGAAGGGGATACTTATAAACTTTAAACAACCTAGTAAAAAGGGGATTACGAGTCTCGAGTATAAATTAATAGGGTAAATTATGAAAAATACTTTTGAACAACTTAAAGAATTATTGAAAAAAGACGAGCGACTTGTATCACAAGATGGTATATTACTGAAAAATCAGGCGCAGGAATTGGCACGCAAAAGTGATCCGGCAATCATCAAACTCTTACTTTCTGACAAGGTAATAAAACAACACTTCTTTTTTGAGGTGGAAAAAACGTTGATTTTTGATAAAGAAAAGTTTATCCGTTTTGTATCCAATAAGCAGTTTCTGCCGGACTCTTACACTGCTTTTAAAAATAAAATCGGCCTCGCTGTCGGCGATGAATATTTGAGCGAAAGCAAAGAAGTTGTTTTGGCTTGGCCATACAAAGATTGTGTTTTGGAGGGCGGGATGACCAGGGAAGATCAAAAGCGCGATGAGATTTTTTATAACGAAGTTTTAGCGCCGGATGACATAAACCGTCTACTTGATCCAAAAGTGTTAACTAAATTCAAGCGTATAGACAAAACCGGAGAACACAAACTAGACGGCTTTAGGCGCAATGAGAAAGGCATAATTAAAGAAAATCTTGTTATTAAAGGCAATAATTTACTTGCACTTGCTTCACTCAAAAAAGAATTCGCTGGAAAAATAAAATGTATTTACATTGATCCGCCATTTAATCCAGACAGTAAGTCCAATACGTTTACCTATAACAATGCATTTAACCAATCGACCTGGCTTACTTTTATGCGAAATAGGCTTGATATAGCGAAAAAGCTTTTAACAGCAGATGGTGTTTTAATATGTGCTATAGATGAAAATGAACGAGAGTTTTTAGGAGTTTTATTGCGTGAAATTTTTAATAATTCAGAAACACATTGCATCGAAATAGTTCATAATCCAAGAGGGATACAAGGAACAAATTTTTCGTATACACACGAATCAGCATATTTTGTCTTTCCAAAAGGGAAGGAGATTATCGGTGATCGCTATATAGAAGAAGATGATATTTCATGGAGGAATTTGCGTGATAACGGAGGTGAATCATTAAGGAGTGACGCAAAGAACTGTTTTTATCCAATAATTATTAAGGGCGGAGTAGTAATAGGATTTGGAGATGTTTTGGAAATAGGTAAAAGTCCCGAAGCCCAAACAGAAGAAAAAAAAGAAGAAAAATATATTTATCCGATTGATAGCGAGGGCATAGAACGAAAATGGAGATATGCAAGACAAAGTATAGATGGTGTAAAGCATCTTCTGAGAGCAAAAGAAAAAAAGGAAGATCTGAAATTGAAATTGGGAAAGACTTTGGTTCGCACAGAACAGTTTGGGTAGGACCAAGATACGATTCTAATGAATATGGAACGAAATTAATGAAGAGTCTTGCTCCAAAGTGTGAGTTTAAATTTCCCAAATCTCTATACAATGTTTACGACTGTTTACACGCGGCAGTGGCAGATGATAAAAATGCTATTATTTTAGATTTCTTTGGCGGGTCAGGGACAACCGCGCATGCTGTACTAGAACTAAACAAAAAAGATACAGGTTTGAGAAGCTTTATACTTGTAGAACAAATGGACTATATAAAAGAATGCACTGTTGCTCGTATTACTAATGTTGTTAAGCAGATCGGTACTGGAGATTTTGTTTATCTTGAACTTGCAAAATGGAACGAGGATTGGATAAAAAAAATTGGGGGAGCAAAGACCGGAAAAGAACTTGCCAAACTTTGGGATGAAATGAAAGAAACCACGTTTTTGAGCTACAAAGTAGAGCCAAAAACGATTGATGCTAACGCAAAAGATTTCGCTAATTTAAGTATTGCCGATCAAAAGAAATTTTTTGTTGAGTGCTTGGACAAAAATCAGCTCTATGTAAATTACAGCGAAATCGAAGACAAGGAATACGACGTAAGCAAAGAAGACAAAGCGCTCAATAAAGACTTTTATAACGACAAATAATTATGCTTTACGACGAATTTAAATCGTACAAAAACTTTGCCGGCGCAGATGTTTTCAAGAATAAAGCAGGTGAAAAGGCGGAAATTTTGAAAAATCTTAATCCGACTTTTTCTGCGCGCGAATATCAGAAAGAAGCATTAGGCCGTTTTTATTATTACTGTGAAGAATACCACCAAAAGCAAAAACCCATCCATTTAATGTTCAATATGGCGACCGGTTCTGGAAAAACGCTCATTATGGCAGCGAATATTTTGTATTTATATAAGCAAGGTTATCGTAATTTTATCTTTTTTACGCGACTAGGGAATATTATCCAAAAAACCAAAGGTAATTTTCTTGACCCAAATTCAAAGAAATACTTATTTGCAGACAAAATCGTACTGGATGGACAGGAAGTAAAAATAAATGAAGTAGGCAATTTTGAAGGAGTAGGTGGAGACGATATCAATATCATTTTCTCTACCACTGCACTTTTACACTCCCGATTTAATTTTGCGCGTGAGAATGTTTTGACCTATGAAGATTTTATCGATAAGAAAATCGTTTTGATTGCTGACGAAGCACACAATTTATCGGCAGAAACAAATAACAATCCAAATAGAATTGAAGAGGAAGATCGACGGAATTGGGAAAATACGGTTATGCGTATTCTTAATACCAATAGCAAAAAAGAAAATGTGCTTTTGGAGTTTACCGCCACTGCTCGGTTTGAACAGGAATATCCGGAAATTTTGGAAAAATATAAAGACAAAGCGATTTATCGCTATGATTTGAAGGAATTCCGGTTGGATGGATTTACCAAAGATGTGAGAACTTTGCAAATCGATGCACCAATTATGGAACGCGTACTTTCGGCTGTAATCATTTCGCAATATCGCCGAAAAATTGCTGAAAAGCACAAAATTGCACTCAAACCAGTAGTGATGTTTAAGGCTAACAGGGTTAGCGTTCCTAAAAATGGAATATCACAAGAGTATAATCCACAGATCGTTGTTTCCAGCGTTTTCAAGGATTCTTTTCATAAGTTTATTGCCGGACTCAATAAAAAAGCACTGAAACAACAAATTCAAATTAAAAATATCACTCTGCAAAAAGCCTTTCAATTTTTCACAGAGCAAAAAATTACACTTGCGAATCTAGTAACAGAAATTAAAAGCGATTTTGCACCAGAGAAGTGTTTGACGGTTGACGATGATAAAGATGTTGAACAAAAGCAAATACTATTAAATTCACTAGAAGACCAAAATAATGAAATTCGTGCTGTTTTTGCTACAGAAAAATTAAATGAGGGCTGGGATGTTCTCAATTTGTTTGATATCGTCCGTCTTTATAATAGCCGTGATGCTAAAAACAATAAGCCTGGGAAGACGACTATACAGGAGGCACAGCTTATCGGGCGAGGTGCAAGATATTATCCGTTTACACTTGGCGAATTTACGGACGCATATACAAGAAAATTTGATACTGATACGCAAAACGAACTTCGTATTTTAGAACAACTTTACTATCACAGTGTTACTAATCCTCGCTATATTCAAGAATTGGAAAGTGTCTTGGTTCGAGAAGGTATTATACCTTCTCGAACAATACAAAAAGAAATTAAGATTAAAGATAATTTTAAAAATGGAAACTTTTGGAAAGAAGGTTATATTTTTCTTAATTCACGAAAAGAGAACTTGGGTAAAAATATTTTTGCGCTCTCAGACGCAAAAGCGGAGTTTGATCGTAATGCCGAAATAAATATTTTCCAACTTCCAACAAAAGAAGTGATCGAAAAAGATTTGTTTATTGCTGGCGCAGATAATGGAGCAAAAGTGAAAACAGTTGTAAAAGAATTCAAGATTTTAGATTTAGGAACGTGTATTATCAGGACCGCTTTGGCTAAAATACCAGCCGGAAGATTTGATGAATTGAAAAAAATATTTGGCAATATCGAATCGATAAAAGATTTTATAGCAAATAAAAAATATCTCGGTGGTTTAAAAATAAAAGTGAAAGGGACAGAAGAACAGTTTAAAAATCTTTTACAGATAGAAAAACTGAGTATTGCCGAATTTGTCATTAATAAGGTGTTGGCAATCGCCGGTAAAGAAAATAGGGGATACTGTGGCACAACTGAATTTAAGGCGCATTTGATCAAAAAAATCTTTGAAAATGACAAAGTATTACAGTTAGATAGCGAAAGTTTGCGAGCGCAAAATATGAAAGATTTTGATTTTTCTTTGCATGATTGGTTTGCTCAAAATGAAATTTGGGGGACAAGCGAGGAAGAATCATTTTTGCACTTTATCGATGAAGTCATAACAAAATTAAAAAAGAAATATCAAGACATTGCCTTGCTTCGTAATGAGCAGTTTTTCAAAATTTATAGTTTCGAAAACGGCGAGCCGTTTTATCCGGATTTTGTTTTGTTTTTGACAGAGAAGAAAACAGAACAGGAAATTATGTATCAGATTTTTATTGAACCGAAAGGCGATCAGTTTTTAGATGCGCAAAACACTTTTGAGCAATCAAAAGAGGGTTGGAAGCAAAAGTTTCTGGTTGAAATTGAAGGAAGTAATACAGCTGATTTGAAGCTAGAAAACAAGGATTTTAGTCTGATTGGTTTGCCTTTTTTTAACAATGGACAAGTGAACAGTGCATTACGAGAAAAATTTGAAGAGGTTTTTGAAAAGAAATTATTGAGTTAAAAATAAACCGAGAATTATCCATACCAGATATTCCCCACCACAAAAATAGGGGACACCCCTAAATTCGACCTATCAAAGACACCCGTCATATTAAAGAGGAGCACCCAGCTCCTTATTTATTTACATAAGATATGTACCAGAAAAGGGGAAAGTAGGGAATTTTTAAAAAATTAAAATTTTCAATATATACGTAACTCAAAGTTATCTCCCCAAGGGATAACGTCGCAGAACATACATTGTGCGACGCATGATTTGTTTCTTTTCCCCATAAAACCTAGGTTTTTATAACATTAAGGATATGGTATCTGAGGTACTCATTCCTTATCTACTCCCCTCCTCT
>SDBV01010544.1_pt1 | contig 12092 bp, 11 predicted proteins | sample 2277081 | NCBI WGS metagenome assembly SDBV01 (sample SAMN10402039, study PRJNA504765) | marine sediment metagenome | isolation source: marine sediment core GS10_PC15, 223 cmbsf | place: Arctic Ocean: Southern Knipovich Ridge | collected 2010 | reverse complement strand
AAGTCGCCGAATCCGGGTCTCCATCTATCAGAAGATATGCTTGTCGTGGTTTACGAGCAGCGACATAGACCTCTTTCCCGTCCGGCGTCTGTACTGCCCAGTTTCCACTGGTAGAGCCTGTGATTATCTTGTTAAATTTCATTGTCTTTGTGTCCAGCGAAAAGACTCCTGATCTAAAGTTGCCCCATATGACCCTTCTGGCTTCGTTGTAAACGTTGTCCGGCCATCCGGCTTTAGGGATTGATTCACAGACTTCGTCTAGTCCTTCTCCTGAACACATTTGTTTCCAGTGATCACCCTCCGTTCTTACTTTGCCATTATTGAGATTGATCGAGTTGATTCCATCATTGGTAAAGACGTACGCGTTGCCCGGGTGGGCTGCTTCTATCATCGTAGATGTGCCCAATACTGCTACTACAGCTATGAACACTATTAAAATCATTAAACACTTCTTATTCATTTGGTTTTGCACCTCCTTTTGATTTTTTGCATTCGATGATAAGAAACGCTTTGCTAGGATTGTTAGTAATTTAACAGTTAAAAACATTTTTGTCAAGATAATTTTTAACATTCGATGATAAGTAACGCTTATCGTTGGATTAGGATTAGTAATAATTTAACAGTTAAAAACATTTTTGTCAAGATAATTTTTAACATTCGATGATAAGTAACGCTTATCGTTGGATCAGGATTAGTTATAATTTAACAGTTAAAAACATTTTTGTCAAGATAATTTTTAACATTCGAAGATAAGTAACGCTTATCGTTGGATCAGGATTTAGACTAATAATAATTTATCAGATAGAAAAAATTTTGTCAATGAAGGTCTAAAGGGGGTGTCGAGCCAATTTAGAAATGTCCTGTTTAATGTTATTGCCTCAACGCCGTTGTCATTCCCGTTTTTTATCTTTCGTATTTCCAAGCCCCTGATTAAGATTTTGCTGCTTAATAAATCCACAATAATTTTCTGAATATCCACCCTGAGTTGCCAAATTCATCAATAACCCTCACCCATGACCCCTTTCTCTTTGTTACTTTAAAAGAGTCATATTTTATAGCCGGACTGAACTTGTTTTGTCTGAATTTAGTGCCCGGGCCTTTTCTTATATTAGCCTTATCTGTCTTGACTGAAGCACATTTGATTTTATCTGTAACCAGCTTGCTGTAAATCCAGTGCACATCACCGTCAACATCCTTCACCTTGTACCAGTTCCCCTTTTTGGTCAGTTTTTTAAAGGGCATATATTTAAAAACCTGCCATGTTTTTTCAAATTTGGTGCCCGGGCCTTTTCTCAGGTTAGCTGTAGACACGTTTACACATAGTGCATCGGCATAATTGCTAAAAACTAATAAAAAAACAAATGTCAATCCGGATAAAAATATTTTTTTCATATCTGCCTCCTGTCTTTTCTGTTCCTTAATTATATACATAGTCCGGTAATGTATCAATAGGCATCAAGAATTAATAAGCCTGAAGCAGGAAATAAGAAATCAGAACAAACAACTAATAACTGATGTTCTTTGACTTCTTGAATAATTTACCCTGTTAGCGAAAGCCACCGATGAAATCGGTGGTAATTACCTTATTAAAGCTAACAGTGGTATAATGCCGTCGTCAGCCCCGTTAGATAGTAAACATCTAACGGGGTCAGCGCTTACCGTTAGAGGGCGTAGTTCCCTAACGGGGTTTACTGTATCTTGATTGAAACAAACCGCTAAATTAGTTATATGTTATTAGTTGTTGCGAACCTGCCTGCCGGCAGGTAGGCTCACACGGGGCATTCTAACAGGGTAAAACTATAAGAGGAGAGTTAATTGTCAAGGAATTCAATGTTTTTATACGGCAAAAACTCTGTTTTAGAGCGCCTGAAGGCTAATTCTGAAAGCATAAGAAGAATATTTGTGCAGAAGAATTTTAATGCGCCGCGTATAATGGAGATTATAAAATCAGCAAATATCCCTTTTAAATATGTAGCTGAAAAGGAGTTAGTCAGAATTAAGCGCGCTGACCGCCTGCAGGGCATTGTTGCTGAAACAGATAAATTTGCATATACCCTCTTTAAAGAATTATTAAACAGGCCTGCAGACAAAAAACTGACGCTTATTTTTCTGGACAGCATAAATGATCCGCATAATCTGGGGTCTATAATTCGGATAACAGCCTGTTTCGGCGGTTTTGCGGTTGTTATCCCGAAACACGGCTCATGCGAAGTTAACGAAACAGTTATACACGTTGCATCTGGCGGAGAGAATTTTATCCCTGTATCAATGGTTACTAATCTATCAACTACTTTACAAGAGGCTAAAAAGGCTGGTTACTGGGCTGTTGGAGCAGTTGTAGAGGGAGGAGAGGATATCAATAAGGTTTCCCTGCCTTTCCCTCTTTGCCTTGTGTTAGGGGCAGAAGGCAAGGGGATTCGCTATGGCATTCAGAAACACCTTGATATGAAAGCAACTCTCCCGATGCGGGGGGCAGAACTCTCTTTTAATGTTGCAATGGCCTGCGCAATCTTTGCCCATGAGATAGCAAGACAGAGACCATGAGAATTGGGAAATTTTCATTCTCCTTTGTGTCGATTCATCGGTATGAGTGTTTTTTACGAAAGAACCAAAATATCAATTATGATTCTCCTTTTTCAGCATTCTTAACCATGAGCTTTGTCACAGCGCCGGCAAAGGCAACAGGGTCTTTTGGTTTTGAGCCTTCCAGCAGGAGCGCCTGGTCATAGAGCAGCTTGATATATTCTTCCAGCATTATGCTTTTATGGTCTTTTTCAAAGACCTGATTCATTGCTTCAAAAACAGGATGAGACGGGTTTATTTCAAGAATCCGCTTGTTCTCAGGGACATTCTGCCCCATTGCCTTCATGAGTTTTTCCATCTGGGGGTCAAGATCCCCCTCTTCAGCTACAAGACAGCATGCAGTATCTTTCAGTCTTCCTGAAAGACGCACATCTTTTACCTCGTCTTTTAACTGATACTTGATAAGCTCAAGTAGTTCCCTGAACTTTTTCTTTGCCTTATTCTTATCAGCTTCTTTCTCCTCATCAAGCGTGATATCACCTTTAATAACAGATTTCAGTTTTTTCCCTTTATATTCCCTTAAACCGCTCATAATGAAATCATCGATTTCATCCAGCATGATGAGAACATCATATCCTTTCTCTTTAAATACCTCCATATACGGGGATTTTATCACTTCCTCGCGTGATGTTCCCGTGATAAAGTAAATCTCTTTCTGGTCCTTTTTCATGCTGTCAATATATTGCTGAAATGTTGTGAAAGTGTCAGGATGCTTTTGCACTGACTGGAACAGGAGAAGGTCGGCAATCATCTCTTTCCTTGAGAAATCATGATGAACTCCTTCTTTTAATATCTTTCCGAATTCCTTATAAAATGAGAGGTATTTGTCATATTCATTTTTTTTCATATCATCCAGCGCATCCAGGACTTTTTTCGTGATATTCTTATTGATAATCTGAACCTGCCGGTTTGCCTGCAGCATCTCTCTGGAAATGTTTAAAGGCAGGTCAGAGGAATCCACAACCCCTTTTATAAACCTTAGATACAGGGGGATTAACTGCTCACAATGGTCCATTATTTGAACCCTTTTTACATAGAGTGTGGGACCTATTTTGTAATCCTTGTAAAAAATATCAAAAGGCATTTTTGATGGAATATAAAGAAGCGCGGTAAACTCTGAGGTCCCCTCTGTTTTGTAGTGAATTGCCTTTGCAGAGTCGGAAAAATCATGTGAAATGTGTTTGTAGAATTCATTGTATTCGTTTGCGGTTATTTCTGATTTGTCCTTGAGCCAGATTGCCTTTCTTGAATTTAATGTCTCTTCTTCAGTGATTTTAACTTTTTCCCCTTTTTTCAGTTTACTTTCCTTTTCCCTCTCAATATCCATGACAATGGGATGTTCAATGTAGTCAGAGTATTTTCTGATTATTTCCCGTATCTCCCACTCTTCAAGATATTTCTTTTCGTCATCCTTCAGATGCAGGATAACGTCAGTACCCTTCTGCTCTTTTTCCTCATCATCAACCGTGAAAACCCCGTCAGCAGACGATTCCCATTTGGTGCCTTTTTGTCCTTTCAGGCCTGCCTTTCTTGTGACCACCGTAACCTTATCAGCTACCATAAAAGAGGAATAAAAACCGACTCCAAACTGTCCGATGAGCTCAGGATTATCCTTTGCTTCTTTGCTCTGCAGTACTGCGAGAAACTCCTTGGTGCCCGAACGGGCAATGGTACCGAGCTCCTTGATTATTTCATCTTTGGTCATGCCGATACCATTATCGCTTATCGTCAGTGTTCCGGCAGTTTTATCTGCAATAATCCTGATTTTCAAGTCACCTTCTTTTTCCATGATGTCACTGTTAGTCAGTGCCTCATACCGTACCCTGTCAATAGCGTCCGAGGCATTCGAAATAAGCTCTCTCAGGAATATCTCCTTGTGTGTATAGAGAGAATGGATCATTAAGTCCAGGAGCTGTTTTACCTCTGTTTTAAATTCTAAATTCTGCACGGTCATTTATCTGAACACCCCACTATATATAGATTTTCTCGAAAGACATGAGTGTAACATATTTGTATAATAAAAAATCAGGGAAAAAGTCAAATTCAAGATAAATGCTAAAGGTGAGAATAAAAGACTGATTACAGGAAACTGTTATAAAATTTATTTCAAAAGCCCCTGGATTCTCTTTGCCTCAAGCCCGGGCTCTGAATTCGGATCCAGTTCCATAGTCTTTTTTAAGGCCTCTTTTGCTTCATCATTCTTTCCTGTTGCTGTAAGAACAAAACCAAGGCTCAGCCACATCCTTTGAAAGGATGGATTGACCTCAGTGCCTTTTCTCAAGATATCAATAGCCCTGCCCGACTTTCCACTATAATGCAGTGCCAGCCCGAGGTCGTTATACGTATCAACGTCATCCGGGTTCAGTTTTAAGACCTTCTCATATATATCTATAGCATCCTGAAACCTGTTGCTCTCAAAATACCTGTCTCCAAGAATCGCAAGAGATTCCGGGGTTTCGGCAGATTTTTCCATCTGTTTCAGATTCAGAAGCGCTGTTTTTCCTATATCTGTATCCATGATGGGACCTGTAACGGATAACTCTCTTGAACTTTCCCGGGGCGTTTTTTTTTTACTGCAATTAGAAACAGATAAGAGAACGAACCCCATGGTCAGCACTGCCAGCAGGATGTTAACATGCTTATGCCTTCTGCTTAATGCCATATTTTAAAGATACATTTATTGTTAATTGAAAGTCAAAATATTTTTACCTTTATTAAATCATTCAGGTTATTTAGCAGAGTTCGCAAAAGGTCTATAGAGAAAATTTTATATTGGATTGGTTTCAGCCGCATAATGACAGAATTTGTCATAATGCCGTAAAAATGTAACCTGTTGCAACCTATCATTGTTTATTTTTCTTTTAAAAACATGGCATTTAAAACTGGCAGGGAACTTGCAACCATTAATGCAGGAGGACAGAATGGAAGCCCTCACATGCAAAGAGATATTAAATGTGCTTAAGAAATTAGGTGTAAATAATGTCTCCGAGCGCAAGAACTGTTACAGAGAATACGTGGTTTATTATGTCTTACAGCATCTTAATGAAAATCCCGTGCAGGAAGAGGTAAAGCAGGAGAATATTAGCAAACTACAGAAGATTTCAGGAACAAACATAGACTGACTTAAGATAACAGGGGAAACTTTGTAATAGATGGGATTCCCCGGTTAAAGATTTAAAAGCCTTCTTCAGCCCCCTTTTAGAGACTATTTTTAACAGAACTCTTATCCGTAGCCTGATTTTTCCTCATATGCCAGTTTACCAGTATTAGAGTTACATCTGGTACAAATGCCATTCGGTATTCTATTTTTTTATACTTGCTGTACCTGCTGATCGCTAACCATGTTTACTCAGTTGTTGTATTAATATTTCCTCTGTGGTGTTAGCTGTTTTTGCAATCGTAATTCAGTTGTATCCAAAATATCTAAATGCAGGGGTTTATAAATAAATGTTATATTTTAATTTAAATTTTTATATTGACTCAACTGCTCATTATTCATATTATATGTGTTCATCATTTTGATTTCTAAACTCTAAACTGGCAAATTTTATTTTATGTGGAGCATCACATAAAAATCTGCATGGATTGTTGTGTGACAGATTGCTTTTCCTTGCTTAATTAGTTTTTAACTCCAGGCATGTCATCCTGTTTAGGTGGAAGATAATATACAGGGGTAGGTTGCTTTATTGTAAAGATAGTTATGCGCTTTGGGGATGACTTTCAAACTCTTTGTGCTATCAGTGGAATAGCGGTTAATAAATAATTAGACGGAGGTACGGACAATAATGAGATTAGTGCTACTTGGTGCGCCGGGAGCCGGAAAGGGTACTCAGGCTAAAAAGCTCATAGAAAAATATGGCATCCCGCAGATTTCTACAGGCGATATCCTTCGGAAAGCTGTAGCAGATGGAACTGACCTTGGCAAAGAAGCAAAATCCTATATGGATAAAGGCGAGCTTGTTCCGGATTCTGTTGTTATAGGATTAGTGAAAGAAAGGATCTCACGGGATGACTGCAAAAAAGGCTATATACTTGACGGCTTTCCCAGGAATATCGCTCAGGCTGAAACCCTTGATACGGTGCTTGCAGGTATGAATGCCCCACTTGGTCTTGCCCTCAGTGTTGATGTTGAAAAAGACGACCTTATGAAGCGGTTAACCGGCAGGAGAACATGTAAAAGCTGTCAGCAGATGTACAATGTACATTTTTCTGCTCCGAAACAGGAAGGAGTTTGCGATAAGTGTAGTGGTGAGTTGTATCAGCGGGATGATGATAAGGAAGAGACCATAAATAACAGACTCGATGTATATGAAAAGGCAACGGCACCGCTTATCGACTATTACGGAAAGAAGGGCATACTTAAATCTGTAAGCGGTGTTGGAAGTATAGATGATATCTTTAATAAGGTATGCGCTATATTGGATGTAAAATGAAAGACATTAATGTAGTGCGTCTAACGCTTCTTTACTTTTTTTGAAGGGTCATTCCCCGATAAATCGGGATCCCGACATTATCGGAGACCGGTCGGAGCGACTCTACGCGGAGACTCACTTCGAGAATCTTTCTCATTTTAAAATAACGATTCCCGACAAGAGGGAATGACAGAATTATATAAATTTATTTATGACGTACTACATTAATTTATTGAAAGGAGAATTAATATGGCTGAAATAGGGCACGGAGGCAAAGAGATTGTTGAAAGGATTTTAGAGCCTGCAGAAGCTGTTAAAAAAATCAAGGGACTCACAGAAATACCGGTTCGGGGACAAATTGCCAAGGAAATTATCAATATTGCTTATGGATTTTTTACCCCTCTTGAGGGGTTTATGGGCAAGGCTGATGTTGACTCTGTATGCAAGAACATGAAACTTACAGGCGGTGCTGTATGGAGTATCCCTATCCTCTTCGATCTGTCTGATGATGAAATTGCCAGGTATGGAGTGAAAACAGGGGCTTCAGTTCTCCTTACCTTTGACGGCAATCCTATGGCTTTATTCGAAATTGATGATGTATTTACGTACGATAAAAAGGCAATGTGTAAAGCGGTATTCGGTACAGATGAAGAAAAGCATCCCGGTTGTGCCAGAACATATACGTATAAGGACAAATTTATCGGCGGTAAAATCACCATGGTAAACCGTCCGAAGATCAACCCGCCTTTTGAGCCTTACTTCCTGACCCCCCTTGAAATGAGAAAAAAGTTTAAGGAAAAAGGCTGGGAGAGGATTGTTGCTCATCAGACCAGAAATGTCCCTCACACAGGACATGAGTGGCTTATGAAAGGTGCGTGGCTTCAGGCATATGGTGATCTCCCGATTGAAAAGCCGATTGTAGGGGTTCTGGTCAATGCCATTATCGGTGACAAGAGAAAAGGAGATTACATAGATGAAGCAATCATTTTAACCCAGGATGAACTGAGAAAATCCGGTTATTTCGGCGATCACAACCACTTAACATCCCTTACCTTCTGGGATATGCGTTACGCAGGGCCGAAAGAGGCTATTTTCCATTCGATGCTCAGGGCCAATCTGGGTCTCACCCATCATATGTTTGGCAGAGACCATGCAGGAGTGGGAGATTACTATGACCCGTATGATGCCCATCGTTTAATTGTTTCGGTACAGGATCAACTGAGCATTAAACCTACTTTTTCCATGAACTGGCTTTACTGTCCGCATTGCGGAGAGGTTACCAATGAAGGGTTATGCAACCACAAAAAAGAGTGGCAGAAGTTCAGCGGCACGCTTATCAGGAGCATTGTAATGGACGGCGTAAAACCGCCCCGCCTGATCTTCAGACCGGAGATATTTGATCTTGTAATGGAGTGTGCGGAGAAATACGGGTTTGGTTCACCATTTGTTACTGATAACTACCTTGAAAAGAGAACACCTGTCTTTACCATTCCACCATTGAAGGCATAACATCCTACTATAAAAAATTAGGATGTTTGATTACACAGATTAAGAGGCAGATTACACAGATGAAAAACAAGTAAAAGCTGCCGAGTAAGGCGATTAATATTTTAAAATAAAATCTGTGTAATCGAATATTAAAAATCAGTGTAATCAGGTATAAATATTATACCAAAGGGAGGTAACATAATGACTGACGAGAAATATCCAATTAATCTGTGGGTTAATGAAGAAAGATATGACAAACTGAACAAGGCCGGTCTGGCCGGTATGTGCCAGGAAAAACTCGCCGGGCTGAAGGTTATTCAGGTATTTACTGATAATGCACAGAAGGATCAGGTACTGAAACTCTATCCCATGGCAAAATTTGACAGCAGTACAACGAAAAGTATTGAACTCCTTCCAAAGGATATAAAGGATAAGATTTTCGATCTTATCATAAAGAAACAGTCTACTGACATAATAGACGAATTTTTAAAATCTTAAAAAACCAGACCGCTAAGGATGAATTGTTCGGAAGGAGGTGGGTTTAAAGTTTTTTCTTTTATCTGTAGTTTTTAACAGCAAGTGGTTAAGCAAATAAATAAAAAGGAGGTTAGATTATGCCGAGTTTTGTAATCACAGAAAAGTGTGACGGTTGTAAGGCACAGGATAAGACTGCATGCCAGTATATATGCCCCCACGATCTCATGGCGCTTGACAGGGAAACGATGAAGGCATGGAATCAGGAGCCGGACCAGTGCTGGGAATGCTATAACTGCGTAAAGATTTGTCCTCAGCAGGCTATCGAGGTAAGAGGCTATGCAGATTATGTACCGCTTGGAGCGAGTGTTATTCCTTTAAGGGGTACAGACTCGATCATGTGGACGGTTAAGTTCAGAAATGGGACGCTTAAAAGATTCAAGTTCCCTATAAGGACTACTGAGGAGAATTCTATTGATCCTTATGCCGGCAAGCCCGAGCCTGATTATTCAAAGATTAAAGAATCCGGGTTTTTTGACTGTGCGGTAAGACCAAACAAACTTTAGGAGGGAAGATAAATGGAAAAGGAAACTTGTACATTTTCGTATTGTGAAAAGCCTGAGGTCATAGAGCATGAGACTGACTTTCTGATGCTTGGCGGTGGAATGTCTGCATGCGGCGCTGCTTATGAAGCATGCGCCTGGGCAACACCCAAAGGGCTCAGGGTAACTATGGTTGACAAGGCAGCAACAGACAGAAGCGGAGCTGTTGCCCAGGGACTTTCTGCAATCAATACATATATTGGTGAAAACAGCATCGATGATTATGTAAGAATGGTCAGAACTGATCTCATGGGTATTACTAGAGAAGACCTTGTGTATGACCTTGGAAGGCACGTTGATCAATCTGTTCATATGTTTGAAGAATGGGGGCTTCCTATATGGAAAAAGGGTGATGATGGGTTCTCCCTTGACGGTCATCAGGCAAAAGATGCTGGTAAGCCATTACTTAAGGATGGAGGTAAACCTGTAAGGACAGGCAAGTGGCAGGCAATGATTAACGGGGAGTCCTATAAGGCTATTATTGCAGAAGGCGCTAAAAAGTCACTTGAACATAACAGAAAAAAGACAGGTGTTGACCAGAATCACTTTGAGAGGGTCTTTGTGGTAAAGCTGCTTTTGGATGCCAATACCCCGAACAGGATTGCCGGTGCTGTTGGAATCAGCGTAAGAGAAAACAAAGTATATATCTTTAAGGCAAAGGCTATTCTTAATGGCACAGGGGGCGCTGTTAATATATTCAGACCCCGTTCAACTGGTGAAGGAATGGGAAGGGCATGGTTCCCTGTATGGAATTCAGGCTCAGGTTATGCAATGGGCATGCAGGCAGGAGCAGAACTGACCCTGATGGAGAACAGGTTTGTTCCATTGAGGTTTAAGGATGGCTATGGCCCTGTCGGCGCATGGTTCCTGTTTTTTAAGGCAAAGGCGCTGGCTTCCGATGGTACTATAAATCCGGACGAGAAATATGGTGATCAGATGAGAGCAGACTATGCTCCTTACGGAAAACCTCCGGGGACATGTCTCAGAAACCATATGTCCTTGCAGGCACTGAAAAATGGTGAGGGACCATTAAAGATGCATACCCATACTGCTTTACAGGCCATGGCTAAAGAGATGAATGAGAAGCTGGGTGAAAAAGCAGGCGCAAAAAAGCTCAAGCATCTTGAGGCAGAGGCATGGGAGGACTTTCTTGATATGACTATTGCCCAGGCAGGAATGTGGGCAGCATGTGATATAGATCCCAGGGAAAAACCTACGGAGTTAATTCCGTCAGAGCCGTATCTTCTTGGCTCACATGCAGGCTGTGCCGGTTTCTGGGTAAGCGGTCCCGGAGACATTGAAGGTGCACCTGCTGAATGGTCATGGGGTTACAACCGGATGTCAACTGTGAACGGGCTTTTCATGTCAGGTGATGTGGTTGGTGCATCAGGGCATAAGTTCTCTTCAGGTTCATTTACAGAGGGCAGGATTGCCGGAAAGGCTGCGATTGCCTTTATACTTGACAATCAGGACTTTAAACCAGCCTTCAAAGAGAAAGTGGATGACCTTGTAGCTGAGGTGTATCTGCCATTTGAGATATATGAAAAGCATAAGGTTTACACAACTGCCCCTAATGTTAACCCTAACTATATTAAACCTGATATGTATCAGAAGAGGCTCATGAAGATTATGGACGAGTATGTTGGAGGAGTTTCTACGTGGTATACCACCAGCAAGACAATGCTGGAGGAAGGCCTTAGGAAACTTGAGGTGTTGAAAGAGGATGGTAAAAAGCTGGCAGCATCCAACCTCCATGAGCTTTTAAGGTGCTGGGAGAACTATCACAGGGTCTGGGCTGCTGAGGCGCATGCACGACATATTCTCTTCAGAGAGGATACCAGATATCCCGGCTACTACTACAGGACAGACTTTCCGAAGATTGATGATGAAAACTGGAAGTGCTTTACAAACTCAAAGATTGACCCTGCAACCGGCAAGTGGGATTTCTTCAAGAAAGACTACGTGCAGATTGTGAGCTAATTTCGGGTTCAACTGAATCAGATACTTTCCGGGTGCTCTTAAGAGCGCCCGGAGAGTTATTTAAGTTATTAAGTGATAAGACAATGGGATTTCAGGGGTTATAATCGGAACAAAAAAGATTCTTCACTTGAAGTAACCATTCAGTAACGGGTGGCATAGAAGAGGGATTCCGGACAAGCCGGAATGACAACAGGAAAGAATGATAAAGGTTTTTGTCATTCCCGCTTGCCGGGAATCATTCTTTAAAGATATATAATTCCACTTTCACTGAATGGTTACACTTAAACCCTTTCTTTATTAATAACTTAAATAACTCTTTTAAATACGGAGGCGTCGTATGTCAGAACAGGAAAGCAGCATATTGGTTGTCGGAGGCGGCATAAGCGGGCTTACCACTGCTCTGGAGGCGGCAGAGGCAGGTTATAATGTTACCATTGTAGAGAAAGCCCCTTTTCTTGGCGGAAGGGTGGCGAGAATGAACAAGTATTTTCCAAAGCTCTGCCCTCCTGCATGCGGGCTTGAAATAAACTTCAGAAGAATACGGTTCAACCCC
>SDBV01010543.1_pt1 | contig 12092 bp, 9 predicted proteins | sample 2277081 | NCBI WGS metagenome assembly SDBV01 (sample SAMN10402039, study PRJNA504765) | marine sediment metagenome | isolation source: marine sediment core GS10_PC15, 223 cmbsf | place: Arctic Ocean: Southern Knipovich Ridge | collected 2010 | reverse complement strand
CTTGTCAGTGTTGAAGAAGCAATCAAGGATTCTTCGGTTAACCTTGAAACCATTGACCAGAACAGGGTTGGGGCCATCTACACCTCTGGTATTGGGGGAATGTACACCTATCAGAACCAGTTAAAAGACCATTTTGAAGGAGACGGAACTCCTAGGTTCAGTCCTTTTTTCATTCCAAAGATGATCGCAGATATAACGGCTGGACATATCGCCATGAGGTATGGTTTCAGGGGACCAAATTTTGCCACCGTGTCTGCATGTGCTTCATCCACAAATGCAATTATTGATGCCTATACCTATATTCGCATAGGTTATGCAGATATGTTCGTCGCCGGGGGATCTGAGGCTACCATTATTGAGAGCGGGTTTGCAGGATTTAATGCCATGCAGGCCCTGTCTACCAATAATGATGAGTATAAGACCGCTTCACGTCCCTTTGATGCAACAAGGGACGGATTTGTCATGGGGGAAGGTGCCGGCACCCTGATTTTAGAGGAATATGAACACGCCGTAAAAAGGGGAGCAAAAATTTATGCTGAGATTATTGGTTGCGGAATGTCTGCAGATGCACATCATCTCACTGCCCCTCATCCTGAAGGTATAGGGGCGCAACTTGTCATGGGAAATGCCCTGAAAGATGCAGGAATGAAGCCGGAAGAAATGGATTACATAAATGTCCACGGGACGGCTACCCCTCTCGGTGATATCTCTGAGATCAAAGCAATAAAAAATGTTTTCGGGGATCACGCATACAATCTTAATATCAGTTCCACAAAATCCATGACCGGGCACCTTCTTGGTGCTGCCGGTGCAGTTGAATCCATTGCTGCCATACTGGCTATCAGCAATAATACTGTTCCTCCTACCATTAATTACAATACCCCGGATCCTGAACTTGACAATGAGTTGAATTTCACCCTGAACAAAGCACAGGAGACGGAAGTCAACGTGGTATTGAGTAATACTTTTGGTTTCGGAGGACATAATACATCAGTCATATTTAAGGATATCACCTGAGTTTCGTGATTAATTCACTATACCAGTTAGTTAGAACAATCTTTTCAAAAAACAGGATATTTTATCTCTCATTGGTTGATATTCTTGGATTCCTGCCTGGGAAAATCAGACTGTACGAGATTGCTTTTATTCACAGATCTGCCTCCACCACCTGTAAAAATGGTTACCAGATTAATAATGAACGTCTCGAATTTCTCGGTGATGCCATACTTGATGCTATTATCGCAGAATACCTCTACGCCCGTTTCCCGGAAGAGGATGAAGGCTTCCTGACACAGGTCAGGTCCAAAATCGTAAAAAGAAAACAGCTGAATAAAATTGCTTATAACCTTGACATCTCTCCTTTCCTGGTATCAAATACCAATGCTCAACAAAGCCAGGTCAACCTGTTGGGCAACGCATTTGAAGCACTGATCGGTGCCATTTACCTGGATAAAGGATATCGGCGTACCAGGATATTCGTGATCAGAAAAATCCTCAGAAAGCACCTTGATGTAGATAGACTTGCCCGAAAGGAATCTGACTTCAAAAGTCGAATCATTGAATGGGCTCAGAAAAATAAAAAGGAAATCAGCTTTGTAAGCCAGGAAGAATCCAAACCAGACTCCCACGAAACCTATTTTTCATCAAATGTTATGCTGGTGGATGAGAAACTAGGTACCGGGACCGGGCATTCAAAAAAGGATGCTGAACAGAAAGCAGCAGAAGAGGCCCTGGAAAATATTCCCCAATAATGCCAAAGAAGATTCATACCCTGCCGGAACAGGAAAGCTATGATTTTGGGCTTATTGGCCTCTCAACACCTGAAAATGATTACCGCCTCAGCTGGGTTCTGAACAATGCAATGAGCTATAAGCTGGTCAGAAAGGAAGATCTGGAGATTTACCATAAAAAACTGGACGATCCACAGGTATTTCACCAGTTCAGTTACTACGATGATGAAATCCTTTTGCTGTACCGCCTGATTTCGAATCGTTGTGAGAATGGCTATTTGCTGGAGGAGATGAGCAATATTGATTACCTCATCCAGGTAAGTGGTGAATTTGAAGAGAAGTTTATTGCATTACTTGTAAAAAAACTCAATAATCTTAAGGAGATTACCCTGGCCTTCCCTGTCGATCCGACCACCTTGAAATCAAAAAAGAAACTATTGCTTTAGAGGTATCCCGTAGGTGCAGTTTCATCGCCCTAAAGGATAAGCTTATATCCTTTCCCGTGGATATTCATGATCTCAACAGAAGGATCGCCTTTCAAATATTTTCGAAGTTTGGTAATGTAAACATCCATGCTTCTTGCATTGAAGTAATTGTCATCCACCCATATGGTCTTCAGTGCGAAGTTCCTTTCCAGAATATTATTGGCATTATTACATAACAATTTCAGGAGCTCACTTTCCTTGGTAGTAAGTTTCTGGTTTTCATCCCCAAGCGCAAGTATCTGCTTATTTGCATCAAATTCAAAATTGCCGATACTGAATTTAGTCTGTTTGTTATGTGATCCCTTCCCCTGTGTCCGCCTGAGTATAGCTTCAATTCTGAACAGAAGCTCCTCCATACTGAATGGCTTGGTGATATAATCATCTGCACCGATAGAAAAACCTTCCAGTACATCGTCCTTCATCGACTTTGCGGTCAGGAATATTATCGGTACTTCCGGGTCAATAATTCGTATTTCCCTTGCAAGGGTAAAACCATCCTTAACCGGCATCATGATATCCAGTATACAGATCTCGTATTTATTCTTTTTAAAGCTATTATAGGCTTTTTCACCATCGGTAAGCCAATGGGTATCATAAGATTTTGCCTGAAGGTATTCCCTTAGCAGGGAACCAAGATTTTCATCATCCTCTGCAAGCAATATCCTTGTCTGTTCTTCACTCATGCCATGAAATTATTTAGAGTTTACCGGGATGGATATCTCAAATTCCGTTCCTTTATTGAATTCACTTGTCAGGTCTACCATACCGCGATGTTCCTCAACTATCTTTTTAACATAACTCAATCCCAGTCCGAATCCCTTTACATTATGCACATTCCCGGTAGGTACCCGGTAAAATTTCTCAAAAATTCTCCGCTGGTACTCCTTTTTGATACCAATACCCTTGTCCGAAACTTTAATGACAAGCTGTCCATTTCGATCGAGTGTCTCTATCGTTATATCAGGAGCCTCCTTTGAATACTTAATGGCATTATCCACCAGGTTTGAGACAACATTGGTGAAATGTACAGGATCAACTTCCAGAACCGCATTTTCGGCATTGTACTTCCCGCTGATAGAGCCCTCTCTGCTTTTTACCTGAAGATCAAAGTTGGTAACTACGGTTTGGACCAGATCGTTGATATCGGTTTTTTTCCTTTTCAATCGAATCCTGCCCTGGTCAAATATGGCCATCTGCAGGACCTTTTCAACCTGATAACCCAGGCGTTTGCTTTCATCTCCTATGATCCTGGAAATATTGTCAAAATTCTTTGATTCAGCGGGTATGGTCTTGTCGTTCAGCATCTGGGATGCCAGCGATATTGTTGAGATGGGAGTTTTCAGCTCATGCGTCATGTTACTCACAAAATCATTCTTGATCTCAGAGAGCCTTTTCTGGCGGAATATGATAAATATAGTGAGAGAAAATCCCAGTATTACCAGCAGGGTCAGTATAATAGACGAGATACCCATGAATCCCAGCGATCTCAGGATGAAGCTGGTACGGTGAGGAAAGTATACCGAGAGATATCCGGAACGAGAAAATACATCCCTTGGGAAAAGTGTTGCCACATAATACTGACCTTCCTGGTTTTCCAGGTATTCATTACTCTGAAAAGCGACCTCAAGGTTTTCTTTTAAAACTGCAAATTCATAATCCAAATCGATTCCATTGCTAACCAGCTGATCCTCTAGAACATGGATCAGAACCTCAGGCTTAATACGTTTTTCAAGGGGCAATTCAGGTGCAATCATCCTGTTCATCATACGGTCAAGGAAAAACCGGTTATCGGCCATCTTCTTTTCAATTTTGGTCTTTACCTGCCTGGGATTTACAATGCTAACCTTTCCAAGATTATTGGAATCAAAAAATTCAATTCCCTGGTGATTTTTCATATGGATGACGGAATCATCTGCGATAATTGTGAGCTCATACTCATGTGTGCCGGGAATGGATCTCTGGTATATAAATACCGAATGGTCAAGACGGCCATCAATTTTAATTTGTGACTCCACATTCCAATTATACTCCTCTATATGTTGTTGCTCCCCAAACTCTAGCTCCACATAGGCTTCCTCCCATGTGGAATCAAGCAATTCCGCCTCATCCATGATATGCCACATAGCCTCCCTTTCCTGTATGTCCTGAACGGTGGTATAAAGAACCTGGTTGACTACCTGGCTGAATTGCCTCTCCTTTAACCGGTAGGCATTATTAATCCAGTAAGTCTGAACTAAGATCAGGCAGATCATGGCCAATGCCATGAATATCGATATGATCCAGAGTAGCTTTTTACTCATACGCTTACAAAGATAATCTCAGCGGGGACTTAAGGCCTGCCTTTTAACAATCTTTAACATTCATTAAGTCTCTTTAAATCAAAATGATCTTAGATTTGTAGCAAATCAAACTGCAACTAAACCTATTGTTATGAAAAAGCATTTACTTTCTTTATTATTCGCTTTATCACTGGTTATGCTGATCGGAGTTCAGCAGACCCTGGCACAAAAAGAAAAGACCTCCACCATTACTATCACCATCACAGAAGATGATGAGGTAACTACCGATACAACCTTTGAGCTTGCTGAGGGACAGGATCCTGAGATGATTAAAAAAATGGTCAGTCATATGGCAGGAGGAGATTTGCATAAGGTGCATGTCAGTCAGGATGTCCATATGAGCCACAAGGGCCATAATAAGATGCTATGGATCTCTGAAGACGGAGAACATAATATCTGGTCAGCTGAAAAAATGATGGCCGACATCAACATCGATTCCATAAAGGAGGCCCACGGTGGTGGTAAGGTAATGGTAATGAAAGACGAAAATGGGGATATCACGGTTAAGGAACTGGATGATGAGCATGCAATGCACATGGGTGACGATATGCACGGAGCACATGGAGAAATGATGTTTATCGAGTCCGGTGAAGATGGAGAGGTAATTACCATCAAGATAATGAAAAGCGGAGAAGATCTGATGATGATCCATGAAGACGGTGATGTGCATAAGCAGCACAGGGTGATCATTCATACCGAGGATGGTGACTGCGATGGGAAAGAGAGAAAAATCGAGGTGATCGTTCACGGAGACAAGGATATGGAATGGGTTGAAAAAGGCGATGGTGACGAAAACGTTGAGGTATACGTAATCAAAACAGATGACGGAGAAGTAGTAAAGGTTATCAAAAAAACAGTTAAGGTGGAGATCCACGAGGACCACGACCATGATAGCGACGAAGATCACGATGAGGATGATGAAGCAGAAGTTAAGGAAAAGAAAAAGAAGAAAAAGTAAGTCTTTTCATTAAGTCATATCAGCCCCTGTTGTTCGCATCAGGGGCTTTTTTTTAACTTTACTCTATGGCAAAGCATATCGGAATAGTTGGATGCAGTGCAGAGGGAGCTGCTCTCTGCTATCAGACCATTTGCAGGGAAGGGGTAACAAAGATTATGCTGTCTTCTGCAGGAAAACTGAAGCATACAATCCCTACTGATTCCGTAGTTCTCGGATGCACAGAGATCCCCCTGATAGTCCTTCCTGAGGAGTCCCCTTCCCGCTTGACTCCACCCGAATCCTTGCACGTGCAGCCCTGAAACATGCTCTGAACAGTTAATTCATTCCTGCATTTTTAGCTAACCCGACTTTCCATCATCCCCTAATCATTTGTTTATGAATGATTTGAAGCATAGATATTAATAGACTATGTTATATATATTTACGGTATGATATCACGTGAACTCATTAAAGGAACCCTGAAGTACCTTGTGATGAATCTGCTTCAAAAAGAAGGGCGGATGTATGGCTATGAGATCACTCAGGTGCTGGATGAAAAATCTTCGGGCCGGGTGAAACTTACCTTCGCAGCATTATACCCTGTATTGCATAAACTTGAGGCTGTGGGGTTTGTGGAAACTGAGACGGAAAATGTGAACAAATGAGTTAACTCCCTAAACAAGCAATAATGTCCTGCCTAAGCAAAGAACAAATTGAATTTATCAGAAGCGATCTTAAAAATCGAAAGGTTTCCCGGTCTTTTCTTTTTGAAGAATGGGTCGATCATGTATGCTGTGATGTGGAATCTCTTATGAACAAAGGGGTCTCATTCGATGATGCCTTCAGACAGGTTGCCGGTAATGCCAATGAGAATGGGGTTAAATCCGCGCATATCACCGTTCAGCAATTTCTAAACCACCGGTACGTAGGCATAAAGAAACTACTCCTGTTCGCATTCCTTGTATTTGCATCGAGTTGGGTAATAAATGTGCAGGGTACAGGTAACTGGGTCGGACTGGTTTCCTTTATTATCCTGGGAATTGTTTACCTCAGGATCTCAATCGATTTATTCAGGAAAAGATTCATTCATAAGGTTAACATACTTCTTTCAGTCTTCAGCATGATCAGTTTCCTGGGAACCATTTCCGGTATTCTGTTGATCTTCCTAAACCGAGATTATGGGATGAGTACAAGGGGGCACGGGGTAGATCTGACTGTATTTGCCTGGTTTTTCTATTCCCTGGTATGCATGATTTACTATATAAGGGAATACCGCTCAGCAATCGAAAAAAAAGAATTAAAGAAAACAGGATATTTTATTTCCCTTGCTGCATTCAATGTTTTCCTTGCTGCCATCAGCATTGCAAGTTTCCCTCTCTATCATTTTGTACAGGGCTATCTGTTTTACCTGATTGGATTTATCCTCGGATTCAACCTACTGACCATAGTAGTTCTTCTTTTTACCCGTTCGATGAAAAACACATTAATCCTTACCCTGATTTTAGGTTCATTTATGATTGTATTCATCCATTCCCCCTTCCGAAGTAAATTACCTGGAGGGAAACCCAGATTACATCAGATATCCCTGCAGATTTCCACCGAAGAAAGTATCCCTATCGAGAAACTTTACATCACGATGTACTATGACCGCTTCCCCGATAAACCAATTACACTTCCACTTAGAAAATCAGGCTCAGGTTCATTTGGTATTACCATGCCTTCTTATGCTTATAAAGGATATCTCTACTATGCTGTAAAGATAGATTCTATTAATGCAGTGCAATATCTGAGTCAACCGGTGGACCTTGATTCCATTAAGATAAACGTGCCGCATGAAAAAACATACCAACTTAAATTTGATCCTGAATAATTAACACTATGCGTACTTTGTTTATTATAAGCGGCTTATTTGCCATCCTGATGATATTCTGGGCTGCTCTGGAATACCTGATGGATCTGTCATCTTTTCCTTTAGTCTTCCCACTCAGTATTTTCAGTATACTGGTTTTTCTGGGAACAGGATTTCTGGAATCAAAGTAGGGAGACAAAAAAGTACAGGAAAAACTTCAGAACGAAAGAATCGAGCCGGGTGATAAAACAGTCAGGGCCGGTGTCAAAGCATATTTTAAGGATAGGAATGTTGGTGTCAATTGGACCGGAGCGAGTGTACACGGCGCTGTTCCCCAGCGAAAGAGGAGAAGATCTTTTCTTCCAAAAAACAGGTGAAAGACTAGCATGATTAATCAGAGACAGTTTCCACAGAATATACTCCGACAGCTGATAGAATAGGGACTTACCAGGAATCTACTTCGCTAATATTCTGTTAAATCCGAACTTATTTGAATACTCACGAGCCTGGTGCATGAAGGCCTGCATCCTTAGTTCAATAGCAGTATCCTCCTGTCCGTCGTAAGGAATATTAAGATATGGCAGATCATTATGATCCCTTTTAAAATCCCTCGAAACAGCTGATACCAGAGTTCCCGGCATGCACGTGAATGGCAGGATATTGGCTATACCCGATATCCCGGTTTGTGCAAGTAAAACCGAGCTGCCAATATTCAGGGCCGGATCGCCGTCGTAATGCTTATGAACATAATTACCACAGGAATCCAGCATATCTTTTACCGAAAGTTCCCTCTCATCATTAATCAGTCCATGTACTGCACTATATAGCTTACGTGAGGTAAGGTTCTGAGCGTAAGATTGTATCCTGGATTTGATCACTCCTATCCTGTCCCCTTTCCACCGGCTGTCTCTTGTAAACCTCAGGGTTGAATAAGCAATCCATTCAGAGAAAGGTGCAATGAATGTTTCGGCGCCGAATTTTTCCAGGCGGTCGACCAGATGGCCGCTGCAATATGCGTTATCCCTCATGAAAATCTCCCCCACAACAGCTATCACTGGTCTTCTTTCCCCATTGCTAAGTTGAATCGCTGCGAATTTTTTTCCAGATCTCCGGATGGTTTCGACCAGGTCACCTGCACCATCCTCGATTGACCTGATCACATCCTGAAGACACTCGTCGTATACCTTATTAACGGAACCCGGCACCAGTTCATAGGGTCTACGTTCCTGTTTTAATTTTCTCAGGATATCCACGGCTACGAATCCCCTCCAGGCTCTTAGTCTGAACTTTCCACCATGCTCTCCGCCAATATCATCATAGGAAGCATCGTTACTTGGTGAAATAATTTTAGCATCTTGAAATCCCAGCTTGTCGAATAATATTCGCTGGAACCTGTTGTATTGTCCGAAACGGCAGGGACCATTATGATCCGGCATTAAAAAACTGATCTTAGAAGGATCTGCACCTGGTTCCATAAGCTTTTTCAGGAAATTTCCGGTCGTACAGATCATCGGAAAACATTCCCTGGCCGAGGTATATTTACGCCCGAGTTCCAGGTCTTTTTCATCGTGCATTGGAAGAACTTCGGAAGGAACACCAACAGATCGGGCTGCAGCAGATATAGCATAAGCAGCATCGCACATGAATGGGAAATATAAGACCCGGTCAGAGGATGGAGAAGAATCCATAATTCCCGGCCGGTAAATTTCTTCCTTGAATTTTTCAGCTACCCTTGATCCTGTAAGACTGTCAAGAAAGGCCTCATAACGGGTGATCATTCCAGCATCGGCGCCATGCTCGTCGATCTCAAGTTCCAAGTAAGGCTTGCCGTTCATTTCTTCATGTACAAAATGGGCAAGGAAGGAATCCGGACCGCATCTGAAATTCCCCATATAGATTGCATGCAGCTGGGAATGCTTTGAAATGTACCGTGCAGCAGCCAGAATTTTTTGCCCGTTTGGCCAGTACATCTTATTGTAGTCATCGGTTATCTTTTCCTGTTCCAGAGGAAGAAAATCCATTGGGATGGGCAGTACATCCATGTTAATAAGCTTTTCCACCATTCTCATGTTCAGAGCCGGATCGCCTGTATTATAGGGCCTGCCCATTATCACAAGGCATTCCTTGTCTTCAGGGAGATTTTCCAGGACTTCCTTTCCGGTTGTTTTAACCACCGCTTCAAATTCATCCTGCTTTTGCTGGGCAAGATTAATCGCTTTAATGGTTCGTCCTGAGGCAATGCCGAAGTTCTTTTTCATGAAGTCCGATAGTTCCTTGTTAAGAACCTTACCGAAATACCTGAAGTTAAGGGTAGGAACCAGAAGTTTTTCTTTTTGCTCCTCTATCAATGAGGGCTTTACCATAAAGGGGTAGGTCTGTATCCAGGGACAGTTATAATTTGAAGTAGGATTATCCTTTTCAGCTTTTGAATTTATGATAAAGGGTGCAAATACATAATCCACTTCTTTCCGGAACAGGTCATCGATATGTCCGTGTATAAGCTCTACAGGATAACAAGTTTCAGCTACGATCATTTCGAGGGACTTCTTGATCAGGTTATTGTCTGATTCATCCGAAACAACAATTCTGAATCCCAGGTTTTCAAAAAATGTCCTCCAGAATGGAAAATGCTGGTAGAAAACCATCAATGCCCTTGGGATTCCGATTGTAATCTTATCGCTTTTTTCTTCTTCCGTATAGCCATCTTGCAGGAGTTGATTCCGTATTTCAAAATAGTCGGTTATACCCTCTCCCTTTCCTTTGCGTTCATCCAGCTCATATTTCTCACATCTCCCACCGTAATACAGGGACTTTTTTTCACCTTCAATTTTTACACGTCGGATTTCGCAATGATTGCTGCAATCCTTGCAGGTAAAGAGTGTAACGGCAAAGGGTGTTTTCGAAATATCAAACCCCTTAAACCTTGTCTGAAGATTTTTATCAGTCACATATTCCCGTGCAAGAATTGCCGCTCCAACTGCTCCTGTTACATCGAAATGTGGTGGTACATGGATTTTTTTCCCGGTTACCTTTTCAAAAGCAGCCACAACGGCTTTGTTATTGGTAACTCCTCCCTGAAACAGGATGTGATCCCCAATCCGTTTTTTCCTTACGACTTTCAGGATATAATTTTTCACGATGGAGTAAGCGAGTCCCCCAATAAGATTCTCCTTCTCCACCCCTTTCTGCTGGTAGGAATTCAGGTCGGACTCCATAAACACAGTGCATCGGTCACCCATTGATGCCGGCTTCATTGCCTTCAGTGCCTTATCCCCAAACTCTTCAACAATATTGATTCCAAGCTTCTCGGCCTGTTCCTGCAGGAATGATCCTGTACCTGCTGCGCAAACCTTATTCATCTCAAAATCCACAACCACCCCGTTGTCAATGCTGATATATTTGGAATCCTGTCCCCCGATCTCAAAGATCGTATCGACCTCAGGATCAAAGGCTATTGCTGCGGTAGCCTGGGCAGTTATTTCATTGCGTATAACATCCGCCCCTATAAAGTCTCCTGTCAGATATCTTCCCGAACCTGTTGAGCCTGCACCTTTTACCAGGACTTTATCTCCCACTTCCGTAAAAATCTCAGACATTCCCTTCCGAATTGCCTCAAGAGGTTTACTTTCAGTTGGCAGGTATCTTCGTGCAACAACTCTGTTCTCCATGTCTAACAGAACCACGTTGGTACTCAGGGAACCAACATCAAGTCCCAGGTAAACCTCAACCTTTTCGTTGCCTTCCGGCAGGGGATGCACAGTTTTATCTATTTTGATATCCGCTTCGACAAGAGGTTCATTGTAATTTCCCCGTGATTTTTCTTCTTTCAGATATTCCTCAAGCTTTACAATACCTTTAAAGTCTACAGGTTCGGATATCTTATTCCAGAGGTTCAAGGCTGCACCGATTGCTCCCATGGATGCATGGTGCTCGGGAATGATAAGATCTCCCTCAGAGGCACCCAGTAATTCCGTAAATGCCCTCACCATTCCTGCATTTGCTGCAACACCTCCCTGGAAAGAAACCGGAAAGTCAAGTTGCTTACCCCGGCCCAGAGTGCTGACAAAGTTTCTTGCAACAGCAAAGCAGAGTCCCGCAACAATATCATAAACAGGAGTAGCGATCTGCTGAAGATGGATCATATCACTCTTTGCAAAAACGGAACACCTGCCCGCAATCCGGGGAGGATTTTTCGATTTCAGGGCAAGTTCACCAAATTCCTTTTCGATGGATACTCCAATCCGGTTTGCCTGCTGGTCAAGGAAGGAACCGGTTCCGGCGGCACAGATGGTGTTCATCTCAAAATCTGCCAGGGTGCTTGCTTCCGATTCAGTGCCATTCATCAGGATAAGCTTGGAATCTTCTCCCCCCATTTCAATAACGGTCCGAACCTCCGGATGAAGGTGAGAAACAGCTGCGGATTGGGAAATCACCTCATTCACATAGATACCTCCAAGAATTTCGGAGGAGAGTTTACCTCCACTTCCCGTAAATGCTATGTTGGAGGGTTGCTTGTCCGGCAGAGCTTCCAGGACCTCATCAAGGATCTGCTTTAGCTGTTCAAAGGGACGTCCTTCGCAGTAGTCGTATCGTTCGTAATGTATCTGTCCCTTCTCATCCAGAATGACAGTGTTTATGGATATAGATCCCATGTCAATTCCAAGGTAATAGGGGGGGGTGAGAGAGGACAGTCTGGTTTTCAATGGTTCCATGGTCTAGCAATTATGTAAGCAAAAAACCCAACCTGATAGT
>SDBV01010542.1_pt1 | contig 12093 bp, 18 predicted proteins | sample 2277081 | NCBI WGS metagenome assembly SDBV01 (sample SAMN10402039, study PRJNA504765) | marine sediment metagenome | isolation source: marine sediment core GS10_PC15, 223 cmbsf | place: Arctic Ocean: Southern Knipovich Ridge | collected 2010 | reverse complement strand
TTCCCGCCATCGCGTAATAATTTCTGTCATTACCCATGTATATTCGTTTGTTGCCATGAAAATCCTTAGAGCGGACGGAAGCCCGAAGACTCCCATCCACCAAAAGAGGAAAACCATATCGTTACGGATTATTCGGGTCTTTAGGAGCAAAGGCTGCTTGAATCTTTGCAATCGCCACTTTGTCTTGCAAAATCTCTCTTATCAGTCTTTGTTCCTCTGCGATAACCCTGTAAGTTTTGATTTTCTGTTTCGTCGTTCTGAGACTACTGTCTGTCAGAACGTATTCATTTACTACATAGCCAAGTGCCGCAACGAGCGCCACTATGACTACACAAGCTACAATGGTCTTCTTCATGGTTTTCCCTTTCTGCTTATGGAGTTGCCTCAGCCCAAGTGCCTACCATTTCGGTTATAATCCAACCGTCCACATGGGCCGATACTTTGAAATAATCACCTCTATTCTGCGTAGCCTTTGGGATTGTCATAGCCTCACCGTTGGCGGGCGTGAATCCCGAACCGATGAACTTATCGTTATTGTCAAGCTCTACAGTCAGTAACGCACCACCGTCGGCGGCGATGCACATAATTGTAAATTCCACGCCCGCTACAGTGGCGGGAAGAGTAATGGTTTGAGCGTCGGCCGAGACTTGAAGAACGTACCCCGAATCGGCGGTTGTTACGGCCCCGGTAGTGATCGTTTTCTTCACAATCGTAGCCGGAAGCCATGTACCTGTGAAAGTTGCATCACCGGTGTTGGTGACTGTTATATCTCCTGCGGTGGTGATAATTACATCGTCTTCGGCATTCAATTCGATATCACCATTGGAACTGTCGTCGGCGTTTAACATAATACCGCCATTGGTAGTTTCCAGGTTAATCGCATCACCGGCCACTATGCCTTGAGCATCTATCTTAAACTGGTCCGCAACCGCTTCGGTGGCAACTGCCAGAATACGCCCGCCAGTGGCTGTGATGTCAATGTCGAACGTCGCGGCTGATGTAATGTCCACACCGCCCGTACTGACTGCGGTTATGGCGTCTGCAATGGCTTCACCGCCAATAATATGAACCGAACCGTTCGTACACGTCAGGTCAAGGTCGCTCGCGGCTGCGCCGTCAGCCGTGATGTTAATACCGCCGGTAGTCGAATTCAAAGTGATCGCATCTTCGATGTCTTCCGTAGCCGACAAGATGTAGGAACCGCCGGTGTTGGTCATCAGGATATCCTGGCCCGCCGCTCCCGCAACCGTAACTGCAAAATCATCGCCGGTGTCGATATCAATTCCACCCGTAGCGTCGAAGTTCATACCGTCCGTCACCGCTTCGGTGGAAATGAAATGAAGCGAGCCGCCTTGGTTGTCCAAGGTGATATCCTCACCGGCGGCGCCGGTAGTCGTAATGTCGATATCGGCCAAGGAGATTATCCGCATACCACTTCCTGCGCCTGTGGTTTCGATAACGATAGCATCGTCAACGGCAGCTTCACTGGACCCTAGATTGAGAGAAGAGTTTGTGTCTAAATCCAAATCCTCTCCTGCGGCTGCACCCACTACCGTTATGTCGATACCACCGGCAGACGTTATGAGGCTTATGGCATCCGCGCCGGTCCCGGCACCTACTATATGCACGCTTCCGTCTACGACGCCGTCTTGCGTGATAAGTAAATCTTCACCCCCGGCGTCCGCAGTGATAGATATAGTGAAGTCGGCTGCGTCTCCGGTGATGGTCGTCAGTCCCTTTAGAGTAGTGAGGGCCGCGAAGTCAACATCCGTTACCCCGGTATCCGAAGATAAAATGAGGGTATTGGCCGTGCCGAACCCGAACGATATATCTTCGGAAGCGTCTGCGAATTGAATTTCTCCATCAGTGTCGTTGAGGATAATCGCACCGTTCTCAGAGAATGTTAAATCGCTCGTACCTACAGTCACTCCTACAAGAGCCGCTACACCCGCCAACGTAACGTTCCACGTATCGCCCGTACCTTGAATGTCAAAGCCCGCGGTGCAGTCGATCTGTAAACCAACTGCCGTACCAGCATCGGCGGCACTTGTGATATTCATTGCATCGGGGTCATTCGTAGAATCGTTCTGGACCACGAGCAATGCAGCGTTATTGTCGGTATCGCTGACCGTCATGGTAACGGCACTACCGTCAACATCAATCGTATTGCCTAAGTTGTACGAAGCATCCAATGACGTTCCACCGGCGGTATCGAGTTGGGTCCACGTAGCGCCGTCAGTGCTTACAAATAGCGCATTGGACGAAGAATCGTAGTAGACTTTCCCTTCGATAATATCGTTACCCGTCGGGGCGGCGATTGGAGTGTACTCAAACGTGCCGGAAGCGACTACATCCCGGAGCCACTGTGATAAAGATTCGGGATTTGAAGCGATGTCGTAGTTGATATCAGTTTTCACAAACTGAGCGTTAGCCAGTGAGCAAAATGCGATAACAAAAACGACAATTACTGAGAGTAACTTCTTCATAGCAAATCCCTTCTTTGGCTTCTTTGGCTTCTGGCGAACACAGCCCGCCAATTCAGTCCTCAATGCCTCTACTTCATTTACCATTTCCTGCCTCAAGTCCGTAAGGGCTTTGGCAACTTCTTCCGGCCTATCGACTTCGTCGAAGGCGTAAACTATTGCTTTCATTTTTTCCCTTTCTATGCAGCTTCGGGGAAGGGCACGCCAAGCTTGTCGTAAATCTCCTTATCGAGAACTACCCCGAAAGGAGCGTCTTGAGGAGCGTCGCCGTAGACTTCATACGAATACCTTCTCTTGTGGCCTATAATGGTCGAGGCCATATTATCCACACGTGAATTGGGGTTCCGCCGCATAGCGTGAACGGGACGCTTGCCGATAGGACTTGAAGAGTCCTTATTCTCGTCTATCAGGCATTGCGGCAGAATGTGCAAATAATCGTGGTAAAGATGGAAGGTATGCGTACAGCCCTTATTGAATTCGATGTCTGCACCTTCATCCTGTAAATTGGTGAAGAGCGCATACACCTTCTTCGAGGTGGCAATCAAAATTGTTTCAGGCGCAGGCTTGGCTTTCGTCTGAGGATCGAGCGAAAGCATTTTGGCTACGTCCTTAGCCCTCTGTGCTTTCGCCTTCTCCCTGAACTCAAGTTCTTTCTTATATATGGCAACCTGAACCATTTCCTCAAGCTTCTCTATACCTAACTTCGGCGGTACAGTCAGACTAAGCTTTTTGGCCTTTTCCCGAAGCTGCTCAATTGTTAATTCACTCATAATGGTTTCCCTTTCTACTTATTAAAGTCCGTCTACTCCGCCGGGCCAGTTGACCGTGTCCTGATGGTCCACGACCGTATCGGACATTAGGGCGGTGTAGTACATTTCCTGACCGTCCGTCATCAGGGCGGCGGCTACTCTAAAGCCTTTGTACCCGCCGAGGAACGTCGCCTGGTCGGTTATCTTGCGCCAGATAACTCCGTTGTCGGAAGCCGTGTCATCGTCAATGTCGGCGGGCCACGTCGGCTCTGTGCTATCGGTGGTTCCTGAAGTGACGCACTCGAACAATACACTCCTGTCAACCAAATAACCGCTCTTGTCCGTTGCGGTGAGAGTACCTCTTACGAGGTCGCCTCTCTTATTGGCGGTCTTGGCGGTGTAGGCCGTTGACGCAACCCAATCAGCAGTGATCGCACCCAGGGTTTGGGGGCCTTGAGTTCCGGTATCGTAAGCTGCGAAGCCACCGGCAGCGCCGGCGAGTGTCTTCGTACCGGCGGTGTCGATGATACCTTCGGTACTCTCGGCGTCTTCCATTTCCTGGCCCCACCAGTAATACAGAAGTGGGTTCGCAGTTCCGTATTCCGCTACAAACAAAAAGTCGGGAACGAAACCTACCGGAACGTAAATGATTGCGCCGTCCGGCTCGAAATGTCCTGTTACAATATTGTTACTCATTTTTCTACTCCTTAGTTCTTAGGAGTCCTTTACGTGACTCCATAACCGTTTCTTTTGTTACACTGTATGGATGAGTGTGTGGATCGCTAAATCTTGAAGGATTTTAGCGGCATACCACTTCGACCAACCCACAGTTGACCACCTCTTGAGCGGCGACGTGCCCGGAGTCTGTATGAGCGGATTGTCACCGGCCTTGAGCTTGACGTTACCAAAGGCGTCCATGCCAATGATCGGGGCGTAATAATTACTTCCACTGGTAAAGCCGTTGTTCGTCAGAATCCACCTGACCATGCCGGTCTGGCCCCATTCCAGCGGGAACGGTACGGCGTTGGGCCCGTAGTTCTTGATCGACAGGAAACCGGAGACGTTTTGCAATCGAATCATCGCGTCGGTATGTGCGATCCCGATATATGCAGGCAACTGAGGAGAAGTGCCCTGTCCCGTACCGGCGGCGACCTGATTAGTAAGGGTCTCGATCCCGGCAGAGAACAGCGTCTTGGTGATGATGTCGATATCGGTCTTGTTCGGCAACGTAGTCGTACCGGAGCCATTGGAGGCCGTAGTAACGCTGGATGTGCCCGAAATGACATCTCGGCAGAGCGTGTCGATAGTCAGTGCCATTTGCTTTGCGAGTCGTTCGGTTAATTGGGCCTGAGTCTGCTTGAGGCCGGTCATTAACAGCTTGCTCGTAAGCTTCATCCACGCGCCGAACTCATCCAACTTAACCGTAAGATCGTTTCGGGTTGCGAGGATCGGATTCGGGTCTTCGCCTTCGATTAGCGGTACTGTCTGCGCCAGCAGGGCACTCCAACGAATCCACTTCATCGTCTCGCCTTCATTCTGGGGCAAGGATACATCCTGTCCCCATCGGGCGTGGACGATGAACTTGTCAATCGTCTTGAGGGCCTGCTGTTGCAGGAAAATATTTACGCCGTGAGGAGCCTGAGTCGTCCCCATTACATTCTTGTTACCCATAATTTACTCCTTAGCCGAACTCTCCATCCTTCATCTTGGCAAAGAAAGCATCGCCTTCTTGAGACTGAGCGTCAGGGACGTGACCCTCTACCGCCACACCCCCGCCGCCCCCTACCGCCAAAGGTGAGGTAACGCCCGTTTGGGCGGCTACCTGCTCTTGCGCAGCGGCGGAAGCTTGTTTCAATAAGGTTAGCTCCGCTTGCTGGTCCACAAACTGCTTCTGAGATTGAGCCAGATTGTAAGCTACCATCAGGGCTTGTGGATTGCCCTGCGCAACCGTCTGGGCGAGACCTTGCAATGCCGGATTAGACTGGAGAGCCTTCGTTAAATGTTCACTTGGTTTGAACATCCCGCCCGAACCTGCGCCCACTACTTCGGCGAAGTCGGGATGTTGATTCATAAACGTCTGTACTTGCATCTGTAGGTTCTGATTCTGTAATACCTGGGCCTGCTCCTGCTGCATCTGACGAATGGCCCCGTAAGTAGGGAACTCTTCGTCCGACGGAACAACTTGCGCAGGCTGTTGAGCTACCGCCTGCTGTTGAATCAACTGCATCTGGTACTCAGCCTGCTGCCTCGCTTGCTGTTCGGCGGCAAGCTGGGCTTCCGCTTCCTGCCGCTTCCTCGTCTCGGCCATTACAGCCTCTACAGATACCTTTTTCTCAGCGTCACCCTGAGCATCTTCCTTGACCGTTTCCAGAGCGCCACCCTCTGGGATTTCGTTGACCGTTTCCTGAGCGCCACCCTCAAGTGTTTGATTGGCCGTATTTTCCTCTAAACCTTCCATGACTACTTTCCTTTCATAAAAAAAAGAACCCCAAGCTTGCCTGCGTAGGCTTGCCGGGGTTCGTCAGAATCGTCCCTGTAAACTTTAGTTGTCTAAGTAAATGGCGTCAACCGCCAAGTATTAGCTATAGCTCTCCAATAACCGTCGTTCATACATCCTCGTAACAGCTTCGTAGCTATCAACGGAACCGCCTGGTGGATCTCTTCCTTCGCATAACGGAGTGGTTGATACTCTCAATGGATAGAATCGTTGCCATTTTACAGTCTTATTCACAGCCCTATCTACCGGCCATTCAGGTTCAGTTAAAACAGGTGCAGCTTTAGGAATCGGCAAGGACGGAGCCACTACTGCCGCACCAACCAATTGTAAGAAGTTACGTCGTTTCATCTTAATGCACCGCCCATACCCGATAGCAAGCCAAACAACGAAGTAGTGTTGTGGCAATGCAATGCTTGTTGGGCCGCAAGCCTTTGCTGGTCAAGAAGCTGCTGTGTCGTGAATTGCCGCCCTATGGAACTGATGAATTCTACGCCCTTTCGCAATCCTTCTGAGTTGTTTTTTTCAAGCAACTTCGCGTGACGCTTCCATTGATCCAATTGCCACTTTAAGTCTTTTATGTGTAACTCGAAAGCAATGTCAATCTTCTGCCTTCCAGCGAGATTTCTTCTTTCAGAGAGTTTGTCCGACCTAACTCGCATTGCCGCTTTGTATTCTTTTCTCCAACTCATTAGTTCTCCATCTTCAAAAAGAGATACCATCAACAACTAATTGATACTGCATATTCGGGTCAATATGACGACCATCGTCATCGTAATACACGAATCCAACATCTTCTACTTTATCCCTTAAAGTAAGTGCGACTACTTCCCATAATTCCGCCGCTTCTTTCCATTTTTGACAAATATCCCGCTCACTCCGGTACGTTGCCTGAGTTATTACCAAAGCTATGGCAAGTACTATGATTGTACCAGTCAATATTAATTGTGTTTTCATTGTTTCTCCAATGTATAGCTAACTCCACAATGTACCTGGTCGGAATTAGATTTATTCTTATCAAAGTCGAATTTCAACGAACCATGAAAAGCAGGGAAAGCCGTTTTCAATATACCCTTCACTGTTCTTACTACCTGTTTCTGTTCGGGTGTCATGCTATTCCCAACCTCTGCCGCGCCCTGGTTATGAAGTCAACCTTTATCGTTTTCCGGGGCCATAACTTCATCGCCGGTTTCAGATTGCGTCTGGTTTTCTTTTCAAATGCCCAACATATACCACCTGTGCCGCTTATGCAAGCTTCAATTGAACAAGTAGGAAATCCATTAGACTTCATAACGTCTTCCAGGGCGTAGTGCAAGATCGCCTTCTGCTCCGTATCGAGAAGCCTGTAAGCGCCCGTGCCCTGTATGTCGGGCGAGATAGCGGGGATCAACGGCGGTAAGCTCTTGGCCGCCATATTCATCATGTTACCTTGTCTCCGTTTGAATAGATTCATTTCTGTGTATCTCGCAGGACTTGCTTCATTTCCGCCGTAAGCCCTTCTAGTTCGGACTCCAATACATCAATACGAGCAGACCGGTTCATTTTCGGGTTACTATACAAATCATGTGAATAATACGTCAAATGAACTCCTGCTAAACAGCCTATCACGCCACATGCAATACATATAATTACTTCCATCATTACCCTTTCTGTGTACTCTGTACGGTTTTCCTGTTTTCCGCTATCTTCTGCGCTTCTAACATTCGGTCCATGATAGCCAAGACAGTCTCTACATTCTGAACGCCCGGTGCGCGTTGGTTCTCGCCCTGAATCTTCTGAATCTGAGCCACCGTCTGGGCGTTCTTTAGCGCGATATTGGCTCTGTTCTCATGGACGTCCGAGATGTCTTCCTTGGCCCTGGCGACCTGGGCGGCGGTCTGGGCCTCTATCAAAGCATTGATCCTCTGTTCGCCTTGTAGTTGTTTCTGGGCCTGTTGGGAAGCCTGCTGTTCGCCTTGCTGGACTTTCTGAATCAGTTCCGCACTCGCCTGGATGGGGGCCATCTTTAGTAGCCACGAAACCGGAATGAACTGAGCGGCGTCGGGGAACTCTTTCCTGATCTGCTTGATCTCCATATAGCTCAACTGTCTTTGGGTATCGGTCAAGAGTCCTTCGGTGGGGGTGCAGTCGTATTGAGTGAAATCAATTTCGTAAAAACCCGGAACGGGCATTTCGTTTATCATCCTAAAGACCTTATGGGGGTCCAGCACCCTTTGGTTTAGCCGGACCAGTTTGATCCCCACCTGTCGCTTGGACGATCTATACCCTGAGAATATTCCCTGCTGGCCGGTCAGGGCCGCGCCGGTTCTGAATTTATGCAAAATGCCCGGAATGTCCTTATCGTCGCTGCCTAGAATTTCTTCGTTCAAACCCTTTGCTTCGATCAGGGCTTTTTCGATACCCTCCATCAATTGAAATAGGCCCGGCTTAATATCTACCGAGACCACGTTGGCCACTATGTCCTGGAGTTGGATATTAGGAGGAGTGTCGTCCTTTACGTGAAGGTGAATCCCCTGCCCGGCCTTATAGATATCCTCGTAGTTCTTTAGATACTGATCTCGAACGAGCTTACCGCTTTGAATCTGACTTTCAACAATATCAAAAGCCTGGTTCATCTTTCGGGAATAGGCGTTTTGGGGATCTCGCAAACCTCTTATGAATCCCTGTAGTTTCAATTCGTCTCTAGGTTCCTCCGGCACCCAATCGCCGTGGAACCATACAAAGTTGTAATCGTCCAGCCCCAAGGGATTTTTTCCATCGAATACGAGTTCGTCGTCTACAAATACCGAAAGGAGAATCTTGTCTATCGGCTTACTAAAGACTGTGGCGGCCGGGCCTCCGTTGGGGGTCCGGCGAGCTTTGAGCCAGTCGCGGGCAGCGCGGGCGTCACCGAAAGCATCCCTGATTCTCTTAAATGGAAACTCTTCGCCCGTCTGTCTGTCTATCACTGTTTCGACAAAAGTAGTCTCTCTGCGCCAATACTCCTCGTACAGCCTGGTATTGGAGTCCTTACGGTAAAGCGGCTGGCCCATGAACGGCCACCTGGGGGATGAGTCTATAGTGTTGATGCTGTCTATCCGGTCGGCCTCGGTTGGGATTATGATCTTAACCCTGTCCTCATGAACCCACTGGCCCGTCAGGATGTAGCTACAGTCGCTCAAGTCGGGATTGTTGAGCAAAGGGTCCAGCAGGAATGAATTAAACCCCCTGCGGCCCAATTTGAGCGTTCCGTTCCTATCTCTGAATATCTCCACCAAATTCGACCCGGAGGCCAGGCATCCCCACTTGAAGGCTTTGCTCATCAGGTCGTACCCAGTGAAACCCTGGCCGGCGCCCAACTGCTGCATTATGATCTTCGTATGCTGGGTCGAGGGGGGGTCGTCCTCAAGTCCCTGAGGGGCTATCTTCAAGATATGACGATTCCGCTCTTCGTAGCCTGAGATTAGGTTTAGCTGCCGTTGGGTCTTGTCGAAAGTCAAGAGCTTGCGGCCCTGGAGGGTGGCCTTCTCCCATTCCTCGGCAGTGTGTTGGGCCAGGAGGGCGAACTCCATGTCGATACTCATCTCGGGCCATGCGTTGGCCCAGCCCTCAGAGGCTATCCGGTAGGCGTCTTGGAATTCGTCTTTTAGATTTTGGTCGCTATCGTGTGCCATTTTTCTTATATACCCATCCCACAGTGCCTTCACAGACCCTATTTAATGGATAGTGAATACATGATTGCCTTGTGATCCACTTTACATACTCACGGAGATACTCCGGCACACACGCCTTCATGTGCAACATTAACACTTCCTGGATAGCGAGAGCGTTGGCCGCATTGTATGGTAATGTCGTCACAATCACTGCGTGTTGTAATTCCGGCGAGTGAATATCTTTCACTCCTAAGACACCGTAAGCTCCGTATTCGTGATCCTCATTGAAAACCTCCGGATCGCCGAAATCAATCTCATTCAGTATGGGTAATTGCTCAGTCGCCATGATTTAATCTGGGATATACCTGCATAGATATGCTGTCTGTATTGTTTTCTCGCCACATTTAGTGCATATTTTTTCAAAGGGGATCATATTATAATTGAAGTTGCACTCACGACAAACTCTTCCATCCACTTGCCAAAACGTTCGAGGACCAGAAGGGCCATAGAATTCATCCACAACAATTTGCTCTTCGGAAATAGCTGGTAGATCGACAAAGAAATAACATGCACCGGCAACCAATATCGTAACTATAAAACAAATTGGAACTATATTATCTCTCATGGTTACTCCTCTGTGATTTCCAGCTCGCCACCATCAGTGCTGAGGCCACCATCCCGATAGTACCACGTTTCGTTCGGGTCATTGACGCTAATCTCAATATCTACGCCCTCGTTTCTGGCGTAAGGGTCATCTGGTGTCGTCGTTACACAGATGGCATCGTGTGAGCAATCGGACCCTACGGAACTAGCCTCAATATTCCTTGCAAGATACACGCCTGTTGGAAGGACAATAACCGCACAACCCAATACTATAAGCAACAAAAAAAACAACATTTGGTCCTGTGACCATTCTTTCATAGGTTTCATGTCACTCCTCTGTGATTATCCTTACACCTTCGGTTACGACCAACGGCCTGACACTCATCAGGAGTGTTTGTTTTTCTTCACTGCCCCACATATAATCCAACCCATCGTCCTTTTCAACAATAAAAGCATGGTCGCGCATCATTTCTTCCGTTGGGGTGTCCAGGCCGATAATCCGCTGGAGCGCACTCTGGAGCGCGTCCGCGACATCCTGATTAGTCTGCTGTTCGCTTTGATATGCGCATATTTGTTCAGTCATTCCGTATCTCTGCTTTAACATCAAAACCTACGCCAGTATAAAAAACTTCACCCGTTTGCGTATTCATAACTGCAGGCCTTATTCTCACGTTACCAATCAGTTTGCCAACTATGTCAGTCACCTGTTCTTCTTTTGGTTCATCAAGCAACCATCTATCTTTCAAAAAGGTGAAGGTTAACGTATCTCTATTGTTCGGGTCACGAGGTAAGGTTATTGTAATCGATTCCCCGTCACTATCCTCAAACGTCAATTCCTGATTGCTAAACTCAATTCGGTTCGGATCGTTGAAATCAACATCGCAGCGTTTCTTCCATTCGTCTTCGACAAATGTGAAAGTCAATTTTGTGCCATCATTCGGGTCGCTTGGATCGGTAATAGCGATAGCTTCTTTTAGCTCATCGAGTACAATCCAATCATTGCCGTCAAACATTTCATACTTGTATTTCTTACCATATTCGTCTTCGCCGATTTGCGTCACATGGAGTTGCCCTTCGTTCGGGTCGTTTGGATACAGTATCTCACGTTCTGCTCGTATCCACGCCTTCACTTCATCCCACGTCATACCTTCGTTTTTTGGACGGCTCATTAGCGTTATGGCCGAACCTAATATTGCCACAGTGACCAACAGTAGTATCAATTGTCCTGTTTTCATGGTTTCTCCTTACGCCACCAATCCATGCTTCCTTTGTAATTCCTTAATCTCTTCGGTCGAGATACCGGACCCGGCGCGGATAAAGGGAATGCCCTGGTCGGCTATGATGAAAGCCTTCGCGCAATGTTCGGACCAGTCCTTTTCCGGCTTGCCGGTGAAGAACGGCCTGTCTTGTAAAGACATCGCCTGATTTTTTTTCTCATGGAACCATTCTAAGCCATCCAGACCGGTTTCGCAACCCCTCACGTCGAACCAACTCATGGGGAAGTGCTTCTTAGTGGTCTCGATGGAGTTGTTCACGTCCTTATCCATCGGCAGGCTCTGGAAGATAATTCCATGCTGATTAGCAATCTCACGGACCGTCTTACCCTCTGTGGCTTTGTGGGCGGGATTATCTATATCCCAGGGGCCAAAATGACTTCCATATCGGTATCCTTCGGATTCCCACTTGTGCAGAAGGTCGGTAAAATACTGAATCCCCTCTCCCTGGGCCTCGTAATATCTCAAAAAGTACCGATTCGGCCCGACTACTTGAAAGACCCACACGCAAGTCGTGTACCCCACGTCCCAGGCGGTGTGGACCGAATAGGCGGGATCGTGAGGAACCGGCCCCACCTGGGGGGGATGTTTCTTGCGCAAGAGGTTTATCGCAGAACTCCAATACGAACCCTCACGGTCGTATTCGTCGTGGTCGTTCATTACATACCGTTTATACTTGGCAGGCGAGTCCTGCTTCATGGCCGCAATGTCCATTATGAACGCTTTTGGCAAGTTGTGGTAATTATCGAAAGAGGTCGCTTCGTGTAATTCATAAGCATCGAACGACTCGCCCGCGTAAGGGCCGTCCTCGACCGTCATTTTGTCAATTCGGTCCTTGATCCACTTTTTCCACGTCCA
>SDBV01010541.1_pt1 | contig 12093 bp, 10 predicted proteins | sample 2277081 | NCBI WGS metagenome assembly SDBV01 (sample SAMN10402039, study PRJNA504765) | marine sediment metagenome | isolation source: marine sediment core GS10_PC15, 223 cmbsf | place: Arctic Ocean: Southern Knipovich Ridge | collected 2010 | reverse complement strand
GCCGCGTTGATTTGCCTGAGCGACCCTGATTCGGCGGGTGCTCTGGACAAGGATTCACTCGGCGCAATCCAGTGCAGTACCGGCAGCCGGGCGCTGGAAGAACTGGCCGCTCATCCCGATGTGGACATCGTGGTCAACGCGATGGTCGGTTCGGCGGGTCTCGGCCCTTCCGTGGCTGCGCTCAAGGCGGGTAAGCGCCTGGCGCTGGCCAACAAGGAGTCGCTGGTGATGGCCGGGGATCAATTGATGAAACTGGCCGCGGAAACACCTGGCGCCGAAATAATCCCGGTAGACAGCGAGCACAGCGCACTGTTCCAGTTGATCGAGGGCCACGGGGGTGGGGGTGCGCTCGAAAAGATAATTATCACCGCCAGCGGCGGACCGTTCCGTGGCCTGGACAGGCAACGGCTGGAGCAGGTCCGTTATCTGGACAGTCTCAAACACCCCACCTGGGCAATGGGGCCCAAGATCACGGTTGATTCAGCGACTCTGGCAAATAAGGGGCTGGAGGTTATCGAGGCGCACTATTTGTTCGCAATGGGGTATGACCAGATTGAGGTGCTTGTTCATCCGCAGTCGATCGTGCATGGCATGGCTGTGTTCGGCGATGGTGCGGTGATGGCGCATCTGGGAGTGCCTGACATGCGCATTCCCATTCAGTACGCGCTCTCTTATCCGGAAAGGCTGAACAACGATATTGAGATACCCGATTTAGCCGAGCTGGCCAGCCTGGAGTTCGAACGGGTGGACAACGAGAATTTTCCCTGCCTGAGCCTGGCATTCGAGGCAGGACGGTCCGGAGGAGTGGCGCCGGCGGTATTTAACGCCGCCAATGAAATAGCGGTGGACCTGTTCAGTCATGACAGAATCGGATTCACCGGCATTCCAAGAGTTATCGAACAGACGCTGGCGGCTGCACCGCGGATAGAGGAGCCCTCGCTTGAGGAGATTTTTGAGGCGGACAGCTGGGCGCGCAAACGCGCCGCGAGTTGTAAATAGATGATGTTGGCTGGTGGGGAAGCACTTTAACAGAGGCAGGCAATAAAGATGATATATACGCTGGCAGTGTCCATATTCGTGTTGGGAGTACTGATATTTTTCCATGAACTGGGCCATTTCCTGGTAGCCAAACTGGTGGACGTGCAGGTGCTGCGTTTTTCTCTCGGTCTGGGTAAACCGATCTTGTCGTATCGCTGGGGTGAGACTGAGTATGCCCTTTGCTGGATTCCGTTCGGCGGGTATGTGAAAATGGCAGGCGATGACCCGGCCGAGGGGATCGAGGGCGAAGTTGTCGATGAGGAAATCACCACCGATCCGAAACGTCATTTTGAAAACAAAACAGTGCTCCAGCGTTTCGCGGTTATTTTCGCCGGACCACTGGCGAATTTCCTGCTGGCGGTTGTACTCTACCAGGGGATTTTCTTCTTTCAGGGGGCGGACACGATTGGCGGGACGGTGATCGAGACTGTCCGGAGCACCGATGCGCTGCCCGGCCTGGAGGATATAAGGGACCGTTCGCGCGTGATAACCGTTAACGGCGAAGAGGTGCAGAGCTGGGAAGATATTGTTGTCCAGGTGCTGGCAGGCAGTGAGAGCAACACTGTTCTGCTGCTTGGCGGCCAGAGTGGCGATGACACCTACAGTGTAGCTGTCTCAACTCCCGATGATTCCGACAGGCAACTGCTGGCAGCTTCGATGGTGCCGTTCACTCCGTCGGAGATCGGCGGACTGGTGCCGGGCAAACCCGCCCGTGAGGCAGGCCTTGAGCGTGGAGACGTCATTGAACGGATCGATGGGCAGCCGGTGACGAGCTGGATGGAGATGACAAAAATTATCCACGCCAGTGCCGGCAGGGAACTGGAAATAGTGATAAGCCGCGGCGGGGAGCGCATTAACTTCAATATTACACCCGACTCCGGTACGATTCCGGGGGCGGGAGGCGAGTTGCGCGAGGTGGGCCTGATCGGTATCGAGCGGCCGATGCAGCGGGTGAAGATGGCGCTGGGCGAGTCCGTGGTGGATGGAGCACGGCATGCGGTGCGGGTTACGGTGCTGCTTACCAGCAGTGTCGCAAATCTGATTACAGGTCTGGTGACCCGGGATATCTCGCTCAGTACGGCAAAAGATACCCTGGGCGGCCCGGTGCTGATTGGCCAGATGGCAGGCGAGTGGGCGCGCAGCGGACGGCTGTGGAGTTTCATGGCCATCCTCAGTATCAACCTGGCGATCCTCAATCTGCTGCCGATTCCCGTACTCGACGGTGGTCACCTGATGTTTCTGTTTATCGAGGTGGTACGTTTCGGCAAGCCACTTTCGGTTAACCAACGGATGAGGATGATCCAGGTGGGGATGCTGCTGGTGTTTGCGTTGATGATCCTGGCTACGGCCAATGATATAGCCCGGCTGTTTGGCCTGTAAATGTACAGAAAAAGTAAGCTGTCACAAATTAGAAAGCCTTCCCCATATGGGAAGGCTTTCTAATTGCAGCTAGTATTACTGTATTTGATATTTCTTAGTTGTAGGTTTCTTCAATTACGAACCGCATCGGGTCCAGGGCTTTCTCGCCAATCTCAATCTGGTAGTGCAGGTGCGGGCCGGTGGTCCTGCCGCTCATTCCGATTTTGCCGATAACCTGACCGCGTTTGACCTCGTTGCCCTCAGCCACGTTGTATTCACTCATATGGCCGTACTTGGAGATGATGCCGTCACGGTGCATGATCCAGACCGTATTGCCCCAGAACTGCTTCTTGCCGGCGAACACAACCTTACCGTAGGCGGTGGCCCTGATCGGAGTACCCAGCTTGTTGACAACATCAACTCCGCGATGGAAATGACGCTGGCCGGTAAACGGGCTGCGCCGCCAGCCGAAACGGCTGGTCATATAGCCGGGTGAGGGCATGATAGAGGGAGTGTAGTCAAGAAGATATTTCTTGGCGAGCGCCAGCTCGGCCAGTTCGGCCAGGCGGATTTTCAGCCTGTCGACCCGCTGGTCGGGAGTATCGGAATCGTAGTTGTGGGTAGCATACTGGAAAGTGGAGCTTTCGCTGGCGGATTCGAGGTCGTTTTCCACCACCTGATCGAATTCCTCGCCGCCACCCATAGCGCCTTCACCATCGCCCAACGCGATACTTTCCTGCTGATCAAGCACACCAACAAGGAAAAAAGAGATTTTTTCCTCAAATTCTTCCAGGGCCACTACCCTGCCCTTGATAACGGTTTCTTCCGCCGCATTTTCTTGTACTGCTACAGAATAGTGGCTCCTGACATTGCTGAGCTGGTAGAAATTATATACCACTGTGCCGGTAAGAAAGAGCATGCACAAAACAGTAAGGGCAGTAATCGCCTTGGCCGTCCTGATTAGGTCCAATCCGATATTGCGCGAGCGGCCATCGGCGTAGAAGATCATCAAATACATTTTATTCTTCATTTGATGTAGTCTCCGCCCAAGTGTTGAAATAAAGCAGATCGTCAATTTTCTGCTTATTAACCTCGCAAACGGCAAGGTTGTCCTCTATCTGTACATGCCGGAAATCCATCCGGGCAAGTTCGGTCTGTATCAAACTCCGCTCGGTAATTAACTGTCTGTTGTACACTACACACTTTCCGCCAAGGTAAATGACAGCGGAGAGCAGCACGGCGGACACCAGCCCAACAATCGCGGGACTGATCTTTCGCAGGTCCCCGTTGGTGGTAACCAGGAAATAGGTTGTTTTTGCTCTGTAGCTCGATTTACCCATTGTCTCCACTCGTTCAAATTCGGTTCCGAATCATGGCGGATTGGCACACCGCTCGCGGCTGACTTTGTGCCCGCGTATACGTCAATTATCGTGCCAGAATCCGAAGCTTATGCTATACAAGTAATTATAACGGTCACTTTAACAATAACTTTAATTCCCTGTTGTAAAATTGAAAAATATCTACAATTAAGTGGGCGATTACACCCACCTACCGCCCATAAAAAAGGGGATTTACCGTCTGAACGGTAAATCCCCATATATGGTAGCGGGGGAAGGATTTGAACCTTCGACCTTTGGGTTATGAGCCCAACGAGCTACCAGACTGCTCCACCCCGCGACAAAGTCGTTCATAAGGAGCAACGTGGCAGAAGTATACTAAATATATCGACTTATGTCAAGCCTTTTGCGATAGCATGTGTCTCTGTCTATCTATTATTAACAGCGGCTGAGTCCTGGGATAAACTGTCCGGAGAGGTGGGCAGGATGCGGTAGACTGTTTCCCCGTTGCGTGCCATCCCGAACTGTTCACGGGCTACCCTCTCGATTGCACGCGGGTCTTGCTCCAGGCGCTTGATCTGGTCGGAGAGCAGTTGGTTTTCCACGCGAAGGCTGTCTACCTCGCGGGAAAGGTCCTCTTTCTGACGGTAGAGGCCCCAGATAGAGAAAACATTATAATCCCCCCCGATCAGTGCGGCCAGCAGCAGGCCACAGAACAGGGTCAGGATAAAAAGCTTGGGACGTGATCTCCACACGGTGGCCCTGCGCGTACTTGAAAAGTAAAAACCGGCCGGCGGCATCCGCCACCGGCCGGTAGAATAACCCGAATACAGGATTACTTCATGTTGTAGAATGCGGCCTTGCCCCAGAAACTGGCCGCATCGCCCAGCTCTTCCTCGATACGAAGCAGCTGGTTGTACTTGCAGATTCTGTCGGTGCGGCTGGCCGATCCGGTTTTGATCTGGCCGGCGTTGACAGCCACGGCCAGGTCGGCGATAGTGGTGTCCTCGGTCTCGCCGCTGCGATGGCTGATTACGTTGGTGTAACCGGCATGCTTGGCCATCTGGATTGCATCCAGGGTCTCGGTCAGAGTGCCGATCTGGTTCAGTTTGATCAGGATCGAGTTGGCGCAACCGCTTTCAATTCCGCGCGCCAGGCGCTTGGTGTTGGTCACGAACAGGTCGTCGCCAACAATCTGCACCTTGCTGCCCAACTCGCTGGTCATCAACTTCCAGCCTTCCCAGTCTTCCTCGTCCAGGCCGTCCTCAATCGAGACGATCGGGTACTTGTTCACCCAGTCGGCCCAGAAAGCGACCATTTCCTCACTGCTCTTTTTGGAGCCGTCACTTTTCTTGAACACGTACTTACCGTCCTCGTAGAACTCACTGGCGGCGGGGTCCAGGGCGATCTGCACGTCTTCCGGAGCCTTATAGCCGGCTTTTTCGATAGCTTCGAGAATTACCTCGATAGCCTCATCGTTGCTTTTCAGATCAGGAGCGAACCCGCCTTCATCGCCCACACCGGTGCTGTAGCCCTTGGCGCTGAGCACTTTCTTGAGCGAGTGGAATATCTCGGCTCCGGTGCGAAGAGCGTCGGAGAAGCTCTCCGCGCCGGTGGGCATCACCATGAATTCCTGCACGTCCACGTTGTTGGCGGCGTGGCTGCCGCCGTTGAGGATGTTCATCATCGGTACCGGCAGCACCCGGCCGTTAGCTCCGCCAATATACTGGTAGAGCGGCAGGCCGCAGAAAGCCGCGGCGGCCTTGGCGGATGCCAGGCTGACACCCAGCATTGCGTTGGCGCCAAGCTTGCTCTTGTTATCTGTCCCGTCAAGCTCAATCAGCGTGGCGTCGAGCACGGCCTGATTGGTGGCGTCCAAGCCGATCACCTCGGGGGCGATTACCTCGTTAACATTCTCCACCGCCTTCAGTACGCCCTTGCCCAGGTAGCGATCCTTGTCGCCATCACGAAGTTCCACGGCCTCGAACTCACCGGTGGAGGCTCCACTGGGAACCGCGGCGCGCCCGAACGAATCGTCGTCCAGAATAACTTCCACTTCGATAGTCGGGTTGCCCCGGGAGTCGAGAATCTCCCTGGCCTGTACATCAACAATCATCGACATTGAAACTCCTCCTTTGTGCGTAGATACCTTATTAATCGAATTATCACCTGCTCGTCATCACCAATATGCTAATTTCCCTGTCCCGGCCTTAGTTATTTCACCTGAACAGGTAGAGCAGCCTGGGGCTGCTCAGTATGTTGATCCGCCCGGCCGGGTCGCTGATAGTGCCCGCGGCCTCGGTCAGGAGGTCAAAAATCGAAGTTTTTTGTTTTTTAGGTCTGGTTGTTTCCGGTTCATCGCCCAGACCGCCCATCCTGCCAGCCACCGCCAGCGCGTCGTGGTAGCTTCCGGTGCGGTCGATCAGGCCCAGCATCAACGCCTGGCGTCCGCTGAAAATCCTGCCATCGGCCAGAGCCCGTACACTGTCCTCGTTGATCCCGCGGCCAAGAACTACCACTTCCACAAACTGTCCGTAAACGTCGTCCACCATCTCCTGGAGCAGTTCGCGCTCGCTGTCGCTCATCTGACGGAACGGGGAGCCCAGGTCCTTGTGCGCCCCACTCTTGATCGTCTCCATCCCGACTCCCACCTTGCGGAAAATCTCCCGCAGGTCGGGAAACTGAAGGATCACGCCGATTGAGCCGGTCAGTGTGCCGGGAAGGGCCAGTATGCTATCCGCTGCGCAGGCGATATAGTAGCCCCCGCTGGCCGCTATCGTACCCATCGAAACCACCACCGGCTTTTCGTGTTTTGAGCGAATTTCGTTGAGGGCCTGATAAATCTCCTGGCTGGGAGCCACGGCTCCGCCGGGAGAGTTCACCCGCACCAGCAGGGCTTTCACCCGCTCGTCCTCGGCCATCATCCTGATCTGTCTCACTGTCTCACGGCTGTCCTCGATAACGCCCCGCACCTCGATAACGCCGACCCGCTCACCGAAACCGCCCGAGAGCGAGGTATCATCTCCTCCAAGTCCGGCGATAATCACGGTGATCAGTCCAACTGCGCCGATAAACATAAAAAAGGCGACTACTATTCCGAGCAGCCATTTCTGGTTTGTTGTCATGGCCTCGGCGCTCCTGTTTATAGGGAAAAGGTATATGGATCCGTTACGCCGGGGCAGCCTCGGCCCCGGCTGCCTGCTGCTTACTTGCGGTTATTTTATCGATAAAACGCTGGAATAAATACCAACTATCGTGGGGCCCTCCGCTGGCTTCCGGGTGATACTGAACGCTGAACACCGGGTTCGTGCGGTGCCGGAAGCCCTCGATAGTCATATCGTTGAGGTTCAGATGGGTCACTTCCAGCTCCGGGCAGCCGTCCACGCTCCAGTTACCGTGCTCGTCCTGGTCTCCGGCCACACAGAAGCCGTGGTTCTGGGTCGTGATCTCGATCTCCTCCGTGGCCAGGTCCTTTACCGGGTGGTTTGCTCCGCGATGGCCGAACTTGAGCTTGTATGTCTTGCCCCCGTAGGCCAGGGCCAGTAGCTGTTGCCCCAGGCAGATGCCAAATACAGGCAGGTTGGGTTGCTGGTTCAGGATTTCGCGCAGGGTTTCGATCACGTAAGGCACACCCTGGGGGTCGCCGGGGCCGTTGGAGATAAACAAACCGTCGGGGTTGAGGCTCATGATCTGGGCGGCGCTGTAGCTGGCCGGGACAACAATCACCTTGCAGCCGAAAAAGGAGAGCATGCGTAGTATGTTGAACTTGATCCCGCAGTCAATCGCCACAACGTAAAATTCGTCGGTGCCGTTTTTCTCGCGTTCGGCCAGCATCTGCTCCGGCCTGCCGATAGCATAATCATAAAACTCGGCGATATTCTCGGCTTCCGTGCCCGGAGCGAACATGTAACTTGTATCGGTGGATACGTTTTTAACCAGGTCCTGGCCCACAAGTCCTGGAAATCTGTAGAGCTTGTTCATCAGGGTCTCGTAGTTAAAATCCACCGTGGAGATAATCCCCTTCATCGCACCCTTCTCCCTGATGTGAAGGGTTAGCGCGCGCGTGTCGATTCCCTCGATCCCCACAATTCCGGCCTCGCGAAGGTACTCATCCAGCCCGGCGGTGCTGCGCCAGTTGCTGTGATGCCTGGTGCATTCGCGGACCACAAACCCCGCTGTCTGCACACCCCGGCTTTCGATATCGGTGAGATTTACACCCGTGTTGCCGATATGGGGATAAGTCATGGTCACAATCTGGCCGTTATACGACGGGTCGCAGAGAATTTCCTGGTAGCCAGTCATGCTCGTGTTGAACACCACCTCACCCAGAGTCTCGCCCTCCGCGCCGAACGACGTTCCTTGAAACGTCCGTCCGCTCTCTATGACGAGAACTGCTTTCTGGGGCTGTTTTTTCGGTCTTGGCATTGTTATCCAACTGAGAATTAAATGAATGGACGGCGCTCTTGTTTTCAGCCTCGCATACGGGAGTTAAATCCACGGGGGGCTGGTCTGGCATGTGCGGAAAATATAAGCGTTCAGGCGGCTCAGGTCAACATCTTTCCGGGCCATCAGGCGTGGAGTTGTGGGCCTATGATGCTTGCCGGGCAAGGGTTTGATGGTTGGATGCCGGTTCGATACCTTGCCGGTGCGAGGCGGGTAATTAGCCTATTACGGGTTTTCTTGCGGACGAAGCCTGCCGCTGCCGAAAAAATAGTGAAAACGAACTTGACAAGCAGGCGCGGCGCAATTATACTGATGCACTCGAATTTTCCTAAGTTCTGCATGGAAATTCAGCCCAGGAAGGAAGTACAAGACGATGGCCGCTTATACCGAAAACGCTTTCCGCCGTGGTTCCGCAAGGACCGTGGCTGTGGTGCGTTCAGGTATGGTAGCCGACTCGTTGGTAATTCTGGGCAGCTTGATTATCCTACCCATCGTAGGGATAGGCTTGTTGGGCCTGATTCTGGCTCACTAACAATACAAGCCCGGTCCCCTGCTACAAGAAGATTAATAGTAAATGATTCAGATTGCAGCCAAAGGGAACTGGGCCGAACAGGCTTCAGATACTGTTGCGCTATTTTTGGGACGCCGCGGGCTTTGTACGGGCTGCGGCGGCCGCTAAAGATATTTAGATAATACGTTATGATACAGACCGAGCGAGCCGGAGTTTGATTACCTGCCGCCCGGCCGCGCCAAACACAACGGGGGTGTTCATGCCGACAGTCAAGGGTCAGCAATCGCAACAAAAGAAAAGGCCATATATCAATCCGCTGCTGGACAGGAAAGTGCTGACAGGCTCGGAAGTAATGGTCCGCAGCCTGATGGAAGAAGATGTGGATTTCGTTTTTGGTTACCCCGGCGGCGTGGTAATCCCCGTGTTCGATAAAATCTACAATATTTCCCGTCCCAAGCTGGTACTCTGCCGTCACGAGCAGGGAGCTCAACACATGGCCGATGGCTATGCGCGGGCCAGTGGCCGGCCGGGTGTCTGCCTGGTCACTTCGGGCCCGGCGGCAACCAACCTCGTTACAGGTATCGCCACCTCGTTCATGGACTCGATCCCGGTGGTGCATTTTACCGGCCAGGTGGCAACCACCGCTATCGGCAACGATGCGTTCCAGGAAGTGGACATTATCGGTATCACAAGGCCGATAACCAAGCACAGCTACCTGGTGAGAAAGGTCGAAGACCTGGCGGCCACGATCAAGGAGGCGTTCTATATCGCCACCACCGGCCGCCCCGGCCCGGTGCTGATAGACATGCCCAAGGACGTGCTGCTTTCCGAATGCAATTTTGAATACCCTGAAGAAGTGGATATGCCGGGCTACAAACCTACCCTCCAGGGCCATGTGCAGCAGGTAAAGAAAGCGGTGGAGGCGATGGCCAAGGCCAAACGGCCGGTGTTCTACGTGGGCGGCGGCGCCGTGCTCAGCAATTCCGCGGCTGAGGTGACCAAGATTGCACGCAAGGCGAAAATCCCGGTGACAACCACCTTGCTCGGTCTGGGCGCGTTCCCTGAGAACGATCCGCTGAGCCTGGGCATGCTGGGCATGCATGGCACCTGGTACGCCAACATGGCTGTTAACGAGTCCGACCTGGTGATAGCGGTGGGCAGCCGTTACGACGACCGTGTGACGGGCAAGGTCGACGCGTTCGCCGCCAAGGCCGAACATATTCACATCGATATCGATCCGGCCTCGATCAGCAAAAATATCAGGGTAGATTACCCGATAGTGGGCGACTGCAAAAGCGTGTTGCAAAAGATGGCGCCGCTGATCAAGAAATCCGACACAGCAGAGTGGCTCAAACTGATTGCCCACTGGAAAGAGACTCATCCGCTCAAGTACAAGGACGATGGCAAGGTTAAGCCCCAGTACGTGATCGAGCAAATCCACAAGGTTTGCGGCGACGACACCGTGATGGTTTCCGATGTGGGCCAGCACCAGATGTGGATGGCGCTGCACTATAACTTTGTCAAGCCGCGCACGCATATCACATCAGGTGGTCTGGGCACCATGGGATACGGTTTTCCGGCGGCAATCGGCGCGGCCCTCTCCAAGCCCAAGGGTAAGGTTGTGGCTGTTGTTGGCGATGGTGGATTTCAGATGACCAGCCAGGAAATTGCCACGGCGGTCAGCCAGCGGCTGGAGCTTATTGTCTGTATCCTGAACAACGGTTTTCTGGGCATGGTTCGCCAGTGGCAGGAATTGTTTTTCGGCAAGCGCTACAGCCACACCTGCCTGGAATACACCAATCCCGATTTTGTCAAACTGGTGGAAGCCTACGGAGCCAAGGGAATGAGAGTTACCAGACCGGAGGAAGTGGTGCCAACACTCACCGAAGCGGCCGGGACCAAAAACATGCCGGTCTTTATCGACTTCCGCATCGACCGTCACGAAAACGTGTTTCCGATGATCCCGCCGGGCAAGATGGCGACCGATATTATTGAGTAGGCAATTATTTACCCTGAGCAGGGGTGGACCTCGTTTTATACGGGGGATCGTCCTTAATCAGAGTTGCGAAACGATAAAAATTTTTGTTGGCTTTTCCAATCAGGCAGTCAGGAGAGCGCAATGCAACACACGATATCGCTGCTGGTGGAGAACAAGTTCGGCGTGCTGGCCAGGATCTCCAACCTCTTCAGCGGCAAAGGCTACAACCTGGACAGCATCTGCGTGGGCGAGACCGAGAACCCGGAGCTGAGCCGGATGACGATCATGACCTCGGGCGACGACATGGTGATCGAACAGATCATCAAGCAACTCAACCGGCTGATCAACGTGATCAAGGTCACCGACCTTACGTTCGATGAGCATGTCAACCGCGAGCTGGCTCTGATCAAGCTCAGTTGCACCTCGTCCAAACGTCACTCCATAATCCAGATAGTCGAAATATTCCAGGCCAAGATTGTCGATATCTCGCCCAGGACGCTAACGATCGAGGTAACCGGCGGACACAAAAAGGTGGAGGCTTGTATCGACATGCTCCAGCCGTTCGGGATCAGGGAAATTGCCCGTACCGGTACCACCGCGCTTAAGCGCGAGTACACCGGCAGCAGCCCGGACTGGTCGGCAGCCAGGGCATCGGCCTGATGCGCCACGCGGAGTAACGTATTCACAAGCAGGCCAAAGGTTTAATATCTTGTTATAACCGCACCGCCCGGTACGATTATTGTTTTCGTACCGGATGGGGCTAAAAAAAATAATAACTGTAGAGAGCTTCATAATTATAACTCAATGCAGCTGTGGAGGTGATGGATGAAGATTTACTACGATAAAGATGCCAAGCCCGCAATTCTCAAGAAGAAAAAGATCGCGATTATCGGTTACGGCAGCCAGGGTCACGCACAGGCCCAGAACCTTCGTGACAGCGGCTTCGATGTGATTGTCAGTGAGCTCGAGGGTACGCCCAATTTCAAGCAGGCCAAGGCCGACGGTTTTGAGCCGATGACCGCCGCCGAGGCCGCAAAGGCCGCCGAGGTTATCCAGATCCTGCTGCCCGACCAGATTCAATCCCATGTTTATAAAGCAGAGATCGCACAGCATATGACCAAGGGCAAGGCTCTGGTTTTCAGCCACGGTTTCAATATCCATTTCGGCCAGATCGTGCCCCCGGCGGATGTGGACGTGTTCATGGTTGCCCCCAAGGGACCGGGACACCTGGTCCGTCGTGTATTTACCGAGGGCGGCGGAGTGCCGGCCCTGTTCGCTATCGAACAGGATGCCACCGGTACGGCCCGTGAGCTGGCCCTGGCCTACGCCAGCGGAATCGGCGGCGGAAGAAGCGGCGTGCTGGAAACCACTTTCGCCGAGGAAACCGAAACCGATCTGTTCGGTGAGCAGGTGGTGCTCTGCGGCGG
>SDBV01010540.1_pt1 | contig 12094 bp, 11 predicted proteins | sample 2277081 | NCBI WGS metagenome assembly SDBV01 (sample SAMN10402039, study PRJNA504765) | marine sediment metagenome | isolation source: marine sediment core GS10_PC15, 223 cmbsf | place: Arctic Ocean: Southern Knipovich Ridge | collected 2010 | reverse complement strand
AAACTGACATCATTGGGAACACAAACCCCAACCGGAAAAATTATGATAATTGAAGTGGGGGATTCGCCAATATGAAAAATGTCCAAAAAAAATGCCCGTTTTTAGCGATTTCCGAGAGGTCTGTATTTGATCTAAACTCTTCATTATCAGTGGTGGGAACTACTGGATTACCTCCCTCTCTTTGTTCAGTCGGTGATCCAGGGGGGGGGGATTTACATCATAAAACAGAACCCCATTTGTCGCTTCGCTCCAAATGATTTGCACTTCATTCGGCTCCTTTCAAGAATATTCTTGACGGAACCTCATAAAGTACAAAGCCCGTCCACTTGCGTGAACGGGCTTCTGTTTTGTGTGGTGGGAACTACTGGATTCGAACCAGTGACCCCCTGCTTGTAAGGCAGGTGCTCTGAACCAGCTGAGCTAAGCTCCCTTTTGCGGCTGCAAATATACAGGACTATTTATTTTTTACAAAGGATTTCAGTAAAAACCGATTATTGTTAGTCAAAAACATTTAATATTTTTGCCATAAGGTTGCTGAGAAAATAATCTTTTATCGCATGAAAATATTATCCTGTTCACTTGTATTCCTTGTCATTCAGCTCAGCCTGTTGTCACAAACCATACACCATGAAATTAAGGCGGATATTAATATCCAGGATCACCGGATTGAGGTTATCGATGCCATATCGTTTCCGAAGGACCTTATGACAGCAAACCCGGATCTGATTTTTTCACTTAACGCTGAGCTAACGGTCCATTCAGCAGATGGAAGGACCGTGGTCGAGGAGATGCCTGGCGAGGAAGAGAAAGATGCCAGTGTCGTGGTAAAAAAATACAGGATTCGAATAAAAGAGAATGTCAAAGAGGATGTTTCATTCAAAATTGGCTATTCCGGGATCATCAATGATGACATTGTTACGGGAGCTGCTGAATATGCACGTGGATTCAGTGAGACAAGCGGTATAATATCGGAGACCGGCATCTATTTAGCCGGTTCCAGCCAATGGATCCCGGAATTTAATAATGATGCGCTTATTAGCTTCACCCTTGATGTGACCGTAGATCCGGAATGGAGTATTGTATCGCAGGGAACAAGGGTCATTCATGAAACCCTGGACGGGAAAGAGCATATCCGTTATGAATCTCCCGAACCCATGGATGAGATCTATTTAATTGGCGGAAAGTGGACCGAGTATTCGATTCCATCCGAAAAAGTATTGCTCCAGGCTTTTTTACGAACACCCGATGAAACCCTTGCAAATAAATACCTGAGGGCCACGCAGGGATATTTATCCATGTATGAAAAAATGATCGGGCCCTATCCATATACTAAATTTGCCTTGGTGGAAAACTTCTGGGAGACCGGTTACGGAATGCCCTCATTTACCTTGCTCGGGCCAAAAGTTATCCGGTTTCCCTGGATCTTATACTCATCCTATCCTCATGAGCTTCTCCACAACTACTGGGGCAACGGCGTCTATGTTGATTATGAAAGCGGGAACTGGTGTGAAGGAATAACAGCCTATATGGCCGACCACCTGCTGAAGGAGCAGCAGGGCCAGGGAGCCGGATACCGGCAGAGTACCCTTCAGAAATATACGGATTTCGTACACCCGGATAATGATTTTCCGCTCACCGGGTTTCTCTCCCGCAATAATTCTGCAGAGGAAGCGATCGGATATGGTAAATGCCTGATGATGAATAATATGCTTCGGACCACATTTGGAGATGAGATGTTTTTAAAGGCATATTCGATGCTCTATGCTGATTATAAGTTTGCCAGAGCAGGTTTTTCTGATATTCAACGTTGTTTTGAAGAAGTAACCGGAACTGATCTCTCCTCTTTTTTCCATCAATGGACTGAAAGAACAGGGGCTCCATCCCTGAAATTATCAGATGTAGCTGTAAAAAGGACCGGTTCTTCTTACGATCTGTCATTCCATCTTTCCCAGATCCAGCCGGAAGAAGTTTTTGAACTTGATATCCCGGTGTATGTTTACATGGAAGGAGAAAGCGAGGTGAACTCTGTCTCCATTCAAATGAAAAACAGAACCCGGGAATTCCATCTTGAGGTTGATAAAAGACCTGTCCGGATTGAAATTGATCCAACCTTTCAGTTATTCCGGCGACTTGATCGAAATGAGGTCCCTACGACAATGACCCAACTCTTCGGCGCAAAAGAATCGGTGGTAATACTACCCTCCGAAAGTCCGTCATTAGCCAAATACAGGGAGATGGCAGAACTGTGGAAGGCAACGCAGGAGGCACAGGGGAAAACCATGGAAATCACAAATGATAATGAGCTCAGCGAATTACCCTCAGATATGACAGTGTGGGTATTTGGGTTTGCCAATTTGTTTTTTCCATCTGTCCAGATCCCTCAAAAATATATGGAAGAATTTCCGGCAGATCAAAAAGAGGTGGCCGAAACTCTGAGGAACAGTGGATCTCTGGTTTATGCCATACAGAATCCGGGAAACGAGGACCTCACTCTGGGGTTTGTGGGTACCCATGATCCAGGGGCTATTGAAGGCCTCGGCAGGAAACTGCCACATTACGGAAAATATTCCTACCTCGGATTTGAAGGAGATGAACCTGTAAATAAAGCAAAGAGAGTGTTCCCGGCATTAGGTTCACCCTTGAATTATGCAATTCCCTACAACGGGAAAGTGATCAAAATGAGTTCGAAGATAGTCCCAAGGAAAGCTCTTTCAGAATAATTAATAAAACTTTTTATATGCACAGATCCGGGTTGACTTCAAGAGCAATACAGTTATTTTCAGGTGCCATATTAATGGCCCTGCTGATTGTCTCGTGTAAAAGCAATAAAAAGGAGACTGAAGAGGATCTGCATGTCACAGTGGTGATCGATTCCACCTACCATGCCATGAATCCCATGGACCTGGAATTCGATACCATGGAACTGGCCATGATCGATTCCGGCATGGCCAACCTCATTGATGCGTATCACAGCATCAGGGCCTATGACCTGCCAAACACCACTCCTCCGGCTTTGCAGTTCAATCCCCTTCCCTATGGTTTCCGTATGCCGGAGCCCACTCCAAAAATAGCATGGGATATACCCCCGGGGATTACAAAACCTTCCCGGGAGGAAGACCTGGCCTTTATGTCCATTCCCGAGCTGGCATCCCTGCTGAGATCAGGAGAGATCTCCTGCCTGGCGCTCACAGAGTTCTACCTGAACCGGTTGAAGAAATATGATTCCGTACTTCACTGTGTGGTAACGCTCACCGAGGAGTACGCCATCGGGCAGGCTAGGATGATGGATGCTGAACTTGCAGCCGGTAACGACCGGGGAATCCTCCATGGCATCCCTTATGGTGCCAAGGACCTCTTCTCCTTCCCGGATTATCCCACCACCTGGGGAGCCGGATCCTACAAAGATCAGGTGATTGATGAGACCGCCGGAATCATTACAAAACTGGAAGAAGCCGGAGCGATCCTGGTGGCCAAGACCACACTCGGTGCCCTTGCCATGGGTGATGTATGGTTTGCCGACACCACCAGGAATCCCTGGAACCTGAAAGAGGGTTCCAGTGGTTCTTCAGCCGGTTCTGCTTCTGCAACAGCAGCCGGACTGCTGGCTTTTGCCATCGGTACCGAAACATGGGGATCCATAGTCTCACCGGCCACAAGATGCGGTACCACGGGGTTGCGCCCCACCTACGGCAGGGTCACCCGGTCAGGTGCCATGGCCCTCAGCTGGAGCATGGATAAGGTGGGACCCCTCTGCAGAAGTGCTTCCGACTGTGCCATTGTCTTTGATGCCATCAGGGGACTGGATCCGGGCGACAAAACCCTGACTGACGCTGGATTTTCCTATCCAGAGGCGATTGACCTCTCGAAGCTCAGGATTGGCTATTTTGAAAGTGCTTTTAACAGTGATTACGGAGTATCCGGGTTTGATAAACAAACCCTCCGCACACTCAGAAAACTGGGAGCCGGCCTGGTACCGGTGGAGCTGGACAACGATGATATTCCCTATTCTGCCCTCTCGATTATCCTGGAAGCAGAAGCTGCAGCCGCATTTGATGAACTTACCCGGTCAAACAGGGATACACTGCTGGTCAGACAGCACCGCTATGCATGGCCCAATGTGTTCCGGACAGCCAGGTACATTACCGCTGTGGAGTATATCCAGGCCAACCGCATCAGGCATGACCTGATCCAGGATCTTCATGAGAGAATGAAAGGTTTTGATGTGGTGGTTATCCCCTCATTCCAGGGAGGCAATCAACTTTTGGCCACAAACCTCACCGGCCACCCGGTGGTGGTGGTGCCCAATGGTTTTAAAGAAAACGGTTCTCCCACCAGCATCAGTTTCCTTGGAAACCTGTTTGATGAAGGAACCATTCTTGCTGTGGCCGCTGCTTACCAGGAAGCCACAGGGTTTCATAAAAAAAGGCCGGACCTTTCCGGCAAGGTGGATTAATGATTATTAAGTAAGGTAACCGAGGATCAGTTTCATAGCCATCAGATCTCCCAAGAATGTTGACAGGGAATCATCAAGGTATTTGCCACTCTCGATACCCGCCACCCGTGCTATATCCCCTTTCAGGTCATTCAACGGAACACACTCCTCTGCCAGGCGGGTAAGGATGTAGGTATTCAATCCTGAAAGGTTCAGGAATTGCACATTTCCGGTTTCGGGAGATCGGAATACCAGCACGAAATAGTCTCCTTTTAACTCCAGAGCCTTCTCAGCGGAATGCATGTGTACCGGGTAATCCAGCCTGACAATCTCATATTCAGGATTGAATGCCAGTGTGTTCAGAAAAATATTTCCTGTCTCACTGTAATCGGGAAAAGGCCTGTCGGGCATGGTATGTATCTCTATTTCGATCCATTCGAAATAGAGCAGATCGTCCAGGTAGGGTTTCTGGATCCTGGTTCCTGTATCCTGGTTGGCATTATACTGGTAAAACTCAAATGGAAGTTTCCAGATCTGGGGAGTTTGCGGCTGTTCTTTAGAGAAAAACTCCTGGACCAGCAGATCCCATTGTTCCTCACCCAGGGCAGCCAGTGTAATTGGGAATGCCGTGTCCATGGTATCCCTGACCACATTGTAAATAAGTCGCCTGTAATGATGCAGCCTTCCAGGTGTTACACCAGGAATATCCTGATCCACTCCGGTCCTGCAATAATCTCCCAGGAGATCCTGGATCCTTTCTGTATCCTCACTCAGTTTCATGTGATATCTCTATTTTCAGTGGCCACCTGCATCTTCTCTTCAGGAGATTCACCGGTAACCTTCCAGTGCGTTTTTATAATGCTTTTCAAATGGTCCAGCTCCGACTGCAACTGTTCAATTTCGTTGAAATTATAATCCCGCTCCAGCAATACCGGTACCGGGCCCATTCTTTGAATGGTCCATTCAAACAGTTCATAAACGGGATCGATGATGGGTTGACCATGGGTATCTATGATCAGATCGGGTGCGATCTGTTCATGCCCTGCCATATGGATGTAAGCAACCCTGTCAAGAGGCATTTTTCCGATGAATTCTCTGGCATCATATTGATGGTTGAACGCATTGACATAAACGTTGTTCACATCCAGCAACAACTGGCAATCCGCCTTTTCCACGATTTCAGAAATAAATTCAATCTCCGTCATTTCGGCAGCCACGGGGGTGTAATACGAAACATTCTCAATGGCCAGTGGCCTCTCCAGATAATCCTGTACCCTCTTGATCCGATCCACAACATGATCCACCGCATCCTTGCGGAATGGTATGGGCAGCAGGTCATAAAGGTGGGCATTGCGGCTTTTGGTATAACTCAGGTGCTCTGAGAAGATGCTGCTCTGGTTTTCATCAAGGAATAGCTTCAGCTCCCTGATAAAATCCCAGTCAAGCTCTTCAGGGCTTCCCAGGGATAATGAAAGCCCATGGCATGTAACCGGATACTTTTCAACCGCCTCTTTCCTGATCCGGTTCCAGTATCCGCCCATCCCCATCCAGTTCTCCGGCGCAAATTCGAGGAAATCCGGTTTCAGGACAGTGCTTTCGAGTATTTCCTTAGAAATATCCCTTCTGAGTCCTATGCCAACCTTGCCGTTCATTTGATGTTCCATGTTATGAATCGCTTTTGTCTTTTGTCTTTTTCCACTTTCCTGAATATCCGATGAGCCTTCTTCTATTATCGAAGGATTGTTTTATAAGCAAACTGGGATTTTTTGCAACGCAAATAACCACTTTGCGTTAAAATAATCCTGAGTTAAGGAAAGAGCCCCGGACTGATCCAGGGCTCACATCCAGATCAGATTAACCACATTTACCTTCACCACACTTGGCTTCCTTAGACTTACTCTCTGATTTGGATGCTTCTTTTTCTCCTTCTCCACATGTACCTTCACCGCACTTGGCCTCTGCACTCTTGGATTCTCCTTTTGTTGCTTCTGCCGTTGTGCCTTTCTTGGCATCACCTTTCTTGGCATCACCATTCTTAACATCGGCTTTCTTATCACCTTCGCCGCATTTACCTTCACCGCACTTCAGTTCACCGAACTTATATGCAGAGGCTTCAGATTGGTTCATCTGGTTTGCGTTCACATCTATAAGGTGAGTGCGAACCTGTGCTCCTGATCCAAGGTCATTGTAGGCCAGGATGTCGGCTCCCAGTGCAGGGAGTGCAATGAGTGAAGTGGATAGCAATGCACCAGCTACAATCGATGCGGATTTTAAGATCTTCTTGTCTGAATTCATGATTATAAAATTTAAATTAATTAATGTTTTCTGGTGGTTTAGACGCCCGGCTTAAAACAACCTTACAACCACATGCAAATTTTTTGCAACAACTATTTAGCTTGAAAGAATCGCGCAAGCTCAACAAAGTTAAAACTGCTGTTTTTTAAGTCTTTGATAAGAACCGAGCCTGCGAGCTCAACGGAGTTAACGCGTCAAAGACAAGGCTTTTGAAGTGTTGAGAACCAGGGAGTTTACTTTTGTAAATGACTGTTTTCAACACGAGAATAACGCTGTATTTGGCGTTTTCTTGCAAAGACTATTTAATAGATAGCTCCTTGCTGATCACCTGTTGCATTTTTGCACTTGCCTCTTCCGGGAGGTGGTGCTCACAGCTTTCGTGAGCGCAACTTTCACGGTACTGATCAACCGCACTATTCAGCTGATCAATCTGATGGGCATATTTCCTGCACAAATGGCAGGTAAGCAGGTGCACATTCAATTGCCACCACATTATTATACCAAGACGGTTCTCACTTCTGTAAGAAACAAGGTAACTCGCCTCATCACAGGAAATCATCATCCTGCTCATAAAAACCAGCATTTTATATACCATCTTTCTTAGCATCTCATATCAGCCATTTATTTTCAATACATTGTCGCATTTTAAGTCTTGCCCTGTGGAGCATAACCCACAGATTAGACGGCGTAATCCCAAGTTCCTTACACACTTCATCGGATTCTGCCTCATCGATCATCTTCATAACAAAGGCTGATGCAAGGTTGGGGGGTAAATGGGAAATACACAACTGGATAATCTTCATCAACTCCTCCTTCTCCAGTTCTCCTTCAGGCATCAGTGAATGTGAATGAGGCCCCTTCCCTTCCAGCCAGTGACCTTTAAAAGGATCCTCGTCCCGGTAAAAGTCCCCGTCAGAGATATCCTGTTCGTATTCACCCATGGAGGTCTCTTTTGAAGCATACCGTTTCCTGTAGGTATCGATAACCTTCCGCTTCAGGATCGATATGAGCCATGTACGTTCAGAACTTTTCCCCTGGAAATTATCCTTTGCTTTCAGACCGGCCAGAAAGGTTTCCTGCACCAGGTCTTCAGCCTTTTCCTGGTCATTCACCCTGACTATGGCATAGTTGAAAAGGTAGTCGCCATATCGTTCCACCCAGCTTTGTGGTTCCAGTATATGTTTCTCCTCTGACATGGGTAAAATAATGCACAAGATATAAAAACCTGGCTGAGTTCATCCAGAATTTCTTAATTTTGCGCCCATATGAAAACAGTTGATACACAGGGGTTGAAATGTCCGCAGCCCCTCATCATGTTAAAAGAGGCCATGCAGGATGTAAGTGTTGGGGAGAGCCTTAGCATAATCACCGATAATGAGACCTCCCTGAAAAACCTGATCACATTCCTGAAAGACCAGGGGGCTGAAGCGGAGGTGAAAACTGCAGGGAGTGTTCACACCATTACCTCCATCCGGCCCCACATCAATTTGACGGATACAGAACCGGAATTGTATTGTGAAACCTGTCTGCCTGACCTTGATTATGTGGTTTGTATTCAAAATAACTTGATGGGATCCGGTGATCCTGAACTTGGAAAAATACTCATCGAAAGCTTCCTGGAAAATCTGAAACTACAGGAGCGCCTTCCCACCCATGTGGTGTTGCTCAATGCCGGAGTAAAGCTGGCCATGAAACAATCACCTGTTTGCAGTGCATTATCTGAACTTGAGGAACTGGGTACCAGGATCATGCTATGTGGCACCTGCATAGACCATTACGGACTCCAGTACGACATTGCTGTGGGTATGATCTCTAACATGGTGGTTATCACCGAAACCCTTGCAGCTACAGGTCATATAATTTATCCCTGATCCCCCTATCAATCAATGCATGACTAAAAAATTTGATCTTCTCTCTACCATCGAATACGGAGGTTGCTCTTCCAAGCTTCCGGCGGGGCTTTTGTCTGAAGCGTTAAAAGACCTGCCTGTTGCCCTGGACCCAAACCTGCTGGTGGATGTAGATACGCATGACGATGCCGGTGTTTACAGGATCAACCAGGATACGGCCCTCATATTTACAACCGATTTCTTTCCCCCCATCTGTTCCGATCCGTTTGAATTTGGGGAGATCGCGGCCGCCAATGCACTTTCGGATGTTTATGCCATGGGAGGAACACCCCTGATGGCATTGAACCTGATGATGTTCTCCCACAGCAGGATCCCCATGGAGGTGTTTGGAGAGATCATCAGGGGAGGTGATTCCAGGGTAAGGGAAGCAGGAGCCCTCATTGTGGGCGGACATACCATTGATGACCATCCTCCCAAATACGGACTTGCAGTGATCGGCACTGTTCATCCTGATAAACTGATCACCAATGCGGGAGCTGCTCCGGGCGACCTTCTTGTACTGACCAAATCAATTGGTACCGGGGCCCTGGTATCGGGACAAAAAAACGGTCTGGCCAGCAATGAGGATTACCGAAGGGCCCTGGACCAGATGAAACAGTTGAACAGGACCGGGGCTGAGGCTGCTGTAAAATTCGGGATCAGCAGCATGACCGACATCACCGGATTCGGACTGGCCGGGCATGCCCTGAAAATGGCAGAAGCCAGTCATGTCAGTTTCAGGATACGGACCCCCAGCATACCTCTGCTCCCTGGTGCATACCAGGTATTTGAGAAGGGCAGTATCCCGGGGGCCACTTTCCGAAACCAGGAATTTACCGGCGACCGTGCACATTTCACCCGGGGTGTGGACTACAACCTGAAGATGCTGGTGCACGATGCGCAAACTTCCGGTGGCCTGTTAATGTCTGTTAGTCCGGATCTTGCAGAACAGTTGGTCATGGAGGTGAATGGCCCTGGTCCTGAGAACACAGCCACCATTATCGGGGAGGTACTCAGTGAAAGTCCCCGCCGGCTTTACTTTGAATAATCCATTTCGATTTTTGCTACATTTGTAATATGATCCGACGCCGATCCTACAGCATCATTTACAATGTCCAGCGCATCACACTGCTGATTTTTTACAGTTCCTCTGCCATTGCCCTGTCCATTCCACTTGCCAGGCTGGTTATCAGGCTATCCCCCGACCATCTTTTCCCCCTGGTCGCCTTCCTGGTCATCTACATGGTCCTGGTGGTTGTATTGGGTACCTTGATCCACGTGATCAGTTACATTCCGTTTAACCTGGCTTCAGCTTTTGATCCCATCAAAAACGAAATTGCTTCGGGAGCAATCAGTGATCTGGATCAACTGGGCAAAAGGATCACTTCCTTCACCACACAGTTCTTTGATTTTTCTTTCCTGGACATTGCGCATGCATTTATTCAGACCGGACAACCCGGGATCATCTCCCACGAAGACTTATCAGGTATTCATAAGGCACTGGATGACTATGGCATGATTGAGAAGAGTAAACAGCTGGAAGAGATCATCCGGGCCGGAAAAATCAATCTGAATAACAGGGAATACCACCTTTACATCCTGCCCATCTGGTTTGGTGAACGCTGGCTGGGGTACATGGGATTGCTTTCTGAAAAACGAATCAGCCGTTTTTTTCAGAAATTTCTTATGGAATATGAGAATAACTTCCTTGATGATCAGATCATGCTTGTCACACAACTATCTAAAAAACGGTAAAAAGGAATGCTGCTGCCACTGCTCTTAATTACCATCAGTTGTGTTGTCATATGGCGCTCCTCACATGGTTTTGAAATTGCCTCGGACTACCTGGGCAGAAAGTTCCCGCCGGGTATCAAAGGAGCCACCCTGAATGCCATTGCCAGTTCCATGCCCGAATTCCTGACCACCATGTTCTTCCTTTTCTACCTGAGGGATGCTGACGGATTTTCGGGTGGACTGGGTGTCACATCCGGCAGCGCACTGTTTAACCTGCTGATCATTCCTGCCCTGGTGGTACTTATGCTCTATTCCATAGGAAAAGGAAAGAAGATCATCCTTAACAAAAAGGTTCTGTTGCGCGAAGGAATTGTACTGCTTATTACCCAGGTGGTTTTTGTGAGCTTTCTTTTCAAGGGTGACCTGCTCGCCTCACACGGATTGATCCTGGTCCTCATCTACATGCTGTACCTGGGACTTCTGTTTGTGATCACAAAAAGAAATGTGACCTCCGATCCGGGTTTTAAATCACCGGAATATAAAACAGGACGCCCCTTGTTTATCCAGATCATTACCCTGGATGTTACACATACCATCCTGAAAAGAAAAAGTATTAATCCGGGCAGGGCCTGGTTGCTGCTGCTGGTCAGCACCATGGTGATGACCTTCGGGACATGGCTCCTGGTCCTTGGCACCGATCTCTTTGGTCATGCGACCGGGATCCCCCTTATCTTTGTGGCCGTTGTCCTTTCTGCAGCTGCCACATCCGTTCCGGATACCATCTTATCGATCAAGGATGCCCGTAAGGGAAACTATGACGATGCTGTAAGCAATGCCCTGGGCAGCAATATATTCGATATCGCTTTTGCGCTGGGATTCCCCGTACTGCTGTACAATCTGATCTATGGGCATGCCATTTCACTTCCAGATGAAGTACTGGCCTTTACAAAGGAGGTGTGGGTATTCCTTCTGCTGTCGACCTTTATTTCCCTGGCTATCATGCTCACAGGAAAACATTTCAACCGCCTGAAAGCTTTCCTGCTGTTGGGAATATACGCATTGTTTCTCCTTTTTGTGGGAACCCAGGTGGAAGAAGGGCTGCAGGGAATCGGGGGTCCGATTGGCGATTTTCTGAAGAATATGGCGGATCTGATAGGTGGGTTATTTAATTAAGGGCATCTCTAAAAACCAGTTTTGTACATGAGAGCGTGCGAAAAAAGAGATAGCAAGGCGGAAGGCAAAATATTCCGTATATGTGGCCAAGCTACATTGAGGAAAGATTTTGTCTGACAACGCTGTTATCTCTTTTTGCAGCCGCTCGTAATAATAAGTGGTTTTTAGAGGTGCCCTTAGGGCACATGTTAACCAGGCCCGCGTATCAGCTGTTATTTCAGCTGTAATTTTAGCTAGAATCGGATCACCTCATATAGTTGTGGAGAAGAATAGAAATTATGCATAATTCTTTGCTACTCTGTACAGAAAAAGTCTACTACAGAAACTCCTCTCATTACCGCTCTGAAGTTTTTCAGTTTTGCATTGAAGGATTCAGCTGAAACATTGGTGCTTCTGTTGTCAAAGAAGTTCAGGATGTTTGATCAATTTCACGCTCATTTCATTTTTCTATTGATTTGACTGAGAATTAACTATTTAGTGTTGGTCTAGGCTATAGTTTAGAATAGCGTGTTAAAATGTTTAAGGCTAAAGCCCTTTGTAAATAAGGATTCCATAACATCAAGCTCAAGCC
>SDBV01010539.1_pt1 | contig 12094 bp, 9 predicted proteins | sample 2277081 | NCBI WGS metagenome assembly SDBV01 (sample SAMN10402039, study PRJNA504765) | marine sediment metagenome | isolation source: marine sediment core GS10_PC15, 223 cmbsf | place: Arctic Ocean: Southern Knipovich Ridge | collected 2010 | reverse complement strand
CTCGCCTTGTCTCTCGACTTTTACTATGCTATATTCAGCTCAGAGGTTCGCGATGGCTGAAGATAAAATGCTTCAAGAAGCAATAGAAGCGGTGGCAAATGGTCAACGCGAGCGTGCCCGCGATCTATTAACCCGATTGCTGCGAGCCAACCAAGCCAATCCGAAGTATTGGCTTTGGATGAGCTCAGTTGTGGATACCACCAAAGAACGAGTTTACTGCTTGCAGAAAGTTCTCCATTTAGAACCCAATAATCATGCAGCCAAACTCGGGCTGGTATTGGATGGCATCACCCCTCCTGAGAAGGGGCTGCAGCCAATGCCAATTGTCTGTAGAAATTGGGAAGAGGCATACAAAGCACGTTCTCTGGGGACTGTTCCTAAAAAACTCATCCGGCGAATGGCTTATCTAGGGGCAGGTGTACTGGTTCTGGGACTTATTATGCTCGGTTTTTTGGGACCCCGCATGCAGACCTATGGTTATTTTGGTGGCGTTCAACTCACAATAACCCCACATTTCGAGACGGTTGCAGCTACCGCGACCTTACTGCCGACAAATACACCTCGTGTCGTAACACCCACACACACTTTTAGTGGACCAACTCCTTTGTGGATGTTCCTTGAAGCGACCTATACTCCAACTCCGCTTTATGTAAACACACCCCATCCTGTGACTGAGGCTTACAGAGCTGGAATTCGTGCCTTTAGCAGCGGTAAATACGAGGATATGGTGATTTTTATGGAGCAGGCTACCCGTGCAGAGCCACAATCTGCCGATACATATTATTTTGTTGGTGAAGCTTACTTATTACTCGATGAACCAGATCAAGCCATATTCGCCTATGAAAAAGCAATAGAAACCAATCCTAATTTCGCTCCAGCATATCTTGGTCGGGCGAGAGCAATGTCAGCGCTGGATCCCGAATTCGATATTGAAGCTGATTTAACTCAGGCAGTTATCTTGGATCCCGATCTTGCCGCAGCTTATCTGGAATTAACCGCTTTCTATTTGTCCATTGGCAATTATAATCAGGCGTTAGCAGCGCTTGAGATTGTTGAGAAATTGGCCCCTGAATCACCTTTGATATACGCCTACCGTTCCCAGGCCTATCTGCACACTGGCGAGAATAAATTGGCATTAGAAGATGCCCAGCAAGCGTACGAACTTGACCAAACAATCCTCTCCGTTTATCTAACCCTGGGTAATCTACACTTACTTTCAGGAAATGCTGAGGAAGCAAGTCACTTCCTCGAAATATATTTACGTTATATCAAGAATGATTCAAACGCCTGGGCAGCTTACGGTCGCGCGCTTTTCGAAGGCGAGGAACAACTTAAAGAAGCCATGCAAGCTTTTAATCTGGCCTTGACATTGGATGAGAACTCATTCATCGCCTTACTATACCGGGGGTTATCGTATATAGAGGCTGGTGAAGGTCAATTAGCTGTTAACGATTTCTTCATCGCTCGCAATTTTGACCGGGAGTCATTCGTCGCGAGTCTGGGACTTGCAAGAGCATTGTCCCTTGCTGAGCGATATGATGATGCAATCAGCCAATTTACTGGCAGCGAAAAAATTGCCACAACTGATCAACAACGAGCTGAGGTATACTATTGGCGCGCCAAAACATTTGTTACTATCGGCAATGTAGGGTCTGTAGTTGAAGATTTTCAATCCTTGCTTGAACTACCTGCTGAAAATGTATCTAAAGAATGGCTTGAAGTTGCCCAGGAATACATCACCCAACTGACACCTACACCAACAATGACGCCTTCGCCGGTTCCAGCGACGAACACACCAACCTCGACATCCACAATGACCTCATCTCCTACCATTGCAATTCCGAGCCCTACCAGTACAGGAACTCCAACGGCCACCGAAGTAACCCCGAGCCCAACAACAACTCCACGGCCTACTCAAACACCCCAGTTCAAGCACTAAAGACCTGCGGCATATTGAAATGCCCAAGACCGAGAACACATCCCCAATCTATTTCAAAATTCTATTTCTCAGCCTGAGCTTCGTCTCATTGATTCTGGGCACTATTTTATCCCCTCCATCCCTCAACAAATTGATACCATTCTTAATCCTGGTGGGGTTCATCGCGATCCTGGAATTCTTCCCGCTCGATCTGCTTAATTACAGGTATTCGCTAGTTCATATCGTCGTTTTCAGCGGAGGGTTATTGTATGGAACCGGGCTGGTCGCCTGGGCATGTGTTTTGGGGATTGGGGTGGCGATTGCTCTACAGCTCGTATTCCCCCTTCGATTGAGACCAAATTCATCAACCGTGAAACCAACATTGTTGGGTGGATTGTTCGATCTGGGACTTATTTTGGTATCCCTGGTTCTCGCATTATCAGTTTTCGGGATAGCGGAAGGAATATCCTCAATTGAGATTGGGACAAACCAAAATTGGTCGGTGATTCTTGGTGCTGGACTGCTCTTCGGAGCAATACACGGTTCAGTTTACTCAATTAGCACCCGTTATCTTACCTCCCAACAATCCCCTAGAGCACGCTGGGATCATCTGGCGCTCATTTCAATCGAAATCCTGCCGATCTATCTAGGATTTATAACTTTACTCACATATCCATTCTTGAGAAATGGCTCCCTGGTTGTTTTAGGTGTATCTACATTCGCGTTGGGTCTGTTAATTCACTATCTCAGTGCACCACGAAGAAACCTTGAACGACGCTTACAAGAATTATCCGCCTTAGAGGAAATCAGCAAGGCTCTCAGCAGCGATATTGATCTCGAAAAATTGCTCAGCGCCATCCAGGTTCAAGTGACCAAGCTACTCGATGTGGATAATTTTTACGTTGCCCTACTCGATCCCGTTGACCAACAAATCTGGTACCCTCTGGCGGTCAAGAATGGCACCCGGCAGAATTGGCCTCGCCGCCCACTAACTGATCGCCTCACGGATCGGGTAATCCTGAAAAGTAATTCGATATTAATCCCCCATCATGCCGCTCAACAATTAACCAAGATCGGTCTGCCATCCGGGGAAGATGCACCCTTTGCCTGGATCGGGGTTCCATTAATCACTTCCGAACAAACCATAGGTTGTTTAGCCCTTTTCTCGCTGACCTCGGAAGTTGAATTTTCTCAAGATGATCTGAACTTACTCACTATTCTTTCCGGCCAAACGACTGTCGCCATAGAAATAGCCTTACACAACGCATTATTATCCTCAGATATCACCATCGGTCGCGATCGACTGACAACAATTCTGAACTCGGTTCGTGATGGTTTAATATTAATCAACACCGATGGAAGAATTACATTAATCAATGAGGCAGTTAATCATCTGACCGGATTACCACAAAGTGAATTTATCGGTCGTGTGCTAAAGGATTTGCCACCAGATGTAATCGAGACGATCGGTTTTACCATCCAGGAGGCTGGTGAACTGCTGCAGAGAATTCATCTTGACGAAGTTTCAGTATTTAATAAGCACTCTTACACAATGGTAAATCGCGTTCCAGAATTAATCATCGAACGATCTCTTATCCCGGTTGATGGTGAGTCAGATCAGCTCGCAGGCTTGATTATATTGCTCCGTGATATCACCGATGAGTATAAAAATAAACAAGCTCAAAATCTGATCAGCGAGACACTGGTACATGATTTACGCTCGCCACTCAGTTCGACGATCAGTGCCTTGGATGTCATTCATGATTCGTTCTTAAGTGGTGATCCAGCAGGAATTGTTGAACCTTCCATCCAGATTGCACAGCGCAGCTCTCGTCGAATGCTGGCGATGGTTGAATCGATACTCGAAATCACTAGAATGGAATCAGGCAATATTGAGCTATCTCTCTCTAAAGTCAATATTAAGACACTTTTGCAAGAATCAGTATCGGAATTCACAACTGTCGCTCTGGAATATGAAGTCTCAATAAGCGTAAATTTCCCTGTTGATCTCCCCCTTGTGCGGATGGACAAAAATAAGATCCATCGGGTGTTAAACAATTTAATTGATAATGCATTGAAATATACGCCAAAAAATGGCGAGATTTTGATAAATGGGGGAATTAATAATCAAGAACTATTGGAAATCCGGGTAATCGATCCCGGACCGGGGATTCCCAAGGAATATCAAAAGAGGATTTTCGAGCGATTTGCTCAGATTCCTGGCATGGCAAGCAGGAAACGTGGCTCAGGGTTGGGATTAACTTATTGTCATTTGGCTATTAAAGCACATCGGGGAAAAATCTGGGTAGAGGACAATCCCGGTGGAGGTAGTGTCTTCATTTTCACATTACCAGTTTCGGGTCCAGATGAACAGGGAGATTAAGCCAATAAAGAGTCAATTCTGCCAATTTATGAGCAAATTCAAGTTTAAACAACTGGCAAATCTCTAGTAATTTCTCTATAAATAAATTCTGCTTCGTACTCAAATTATGCCCATTGGATGTAGTTCGGGGAAAGATTAACAAATTTCTATTACAACGAGCCTTGCATGTGGGAATATTGCGCGCTATAATCTCAGACGAATTGTACTTTTTTGTTTTGTAGCAGTGCTGAGTTGTCAAATGCCAACCTATACTTACCAGTGTGAAGACTGTGGTGTCCGTTTTGAACGCCGACAGAAATTTTCCGAAAAACCACTTTCCATATGTCCAGAGTGTTCAAAGGATTCTTTACGAAAGATATTCACTCCAGTGGGCATCGTTTTTAAGGGTTCTGGATTCTATGCTACAGATCATCGCTCACCATCAGGTGGTTCCCAAAAAAATGGCAGCACAAAGGATGATAGCAAGAGCGAAAGCGGCGAATCAAAGAAAGTGAGTGAAGGGTCCGACAAGAAGGAAACGAAGAAGGAGTCAAAGAAGAAAACCGATTAGTTCTTGTTAGTTTTGCCTATCAGAATTGTATATCAATCGTAAGGCGTCTCCGGTTGCGGAGACGCCTTTTTTTGATACAATCAGGCAATAAATATTTTGATATTTTGGAAAATCGCAATGCAATTAGGCAGAAATACATTCTGCGAAGACGATTTGCGATAGGCTCCTCGGCCAGGACTCGAACCTGGAACCTAGCGGTTAACAGCCGCTCGCTCTACCGAATTGAGCTACCGAGGAAAATAGCGTATGGATTATATACACAAGCAGAATGCATGTCAAGGCGATTGACTATCGCAATCGATTTTCAACACTTGAATGCCCCGATGAGCAGAGGACTGGGCTTTTACAGGTACAAATACTGACGAGGAAAATATGGCAATCAAAGGTAATCTGCACGATTTCACGTTGACTCAACTGCTAAATTTGATCAATCTTGCCCAAAAAACCGGGACATTAATGGTAGAAGGTTCAAATGAGGCGATAGAAGTGTTTTTCACCGATGGGAAATTAGCTTACGCCCAAACTGGGCAAGATGATAACAGCCTTGTAGGGATTCTACACAAATCTCAGCTCCTATCCTCCACGCAATATCGGGGGATAAAAGCCAACGTGAACGGGATGAGCGACAAGGAATTAGGGCTGTTGCTAATAAACGCAAATTACTTTAGCCAACAAGATATCTTAATCAGTTTACAAACCCATTTTGTTGGTGTTTTGAATCGTCTTTATACCTGGATGGAAGGCTTCTTCCAATTCGAAACTGATGTATCTCCACCTAAGGATAAAATCACAGTCCGCGTGAACTTAGAGAATATAATCCTGGAAGGATCGCGTCAGAACCAGGAATTGGAACACCTCGAGGATGAGATTCCTAGTTTAGAAATAGGGGTAAGGTTTGTTGATCGACCAGGAACCAATGTTGCCAACCTAAAACTCAGCAATGAAGAGTGGCAGGTTATCCCATATGTAGATCCAAAGAACACTCTATGCCAAATAGCAAAGGTGACAGAACTTACTGATATCGAAATCAGACAGGTAATCTACAGTCTTGTACAAGCAGGTATTGTTGAGATGGTCAGACCGGTTACCCATCAAGGTGCACCTCCCCCACCGCGATTACCAGATCCAATTGTTAATGGGGACAAAGAAGAAGGAAAATCGCTCATCTTCCGCATCATCGACCGCATTCGTTCATTGTAATTACATTGGATATGGGATATGCAGACATTAAAAATGGTTGTAACTGGTCCTTTCAATGCCGGGAAAACAGAATTTATTCAATCTGTAAGTGAAATCGACGTTGTATCTACAGAAAAGAGAATATCATCTGAAATCGAGCGCATCAAAGAAACCACAACGGTTGCCATGGATTTTGGTCGGATAACCATAGACAATGATATGGTTCTCTATTTATTCGGGACTCCTGGACAAAAAAGATTTGATTTCATGTGGGAGATTCTTTCTGAAGGTATGCTGGGATTTGTGGTAATTATCGATAGCACTCGTCCTGAGACTTTTCGAGAGGCCAGGAAAATATTGGAGACTTTCCGGGCATATGCACCCACACCTTATGTAGTTGCAGCAAATAAACAAGATTGCGATGATGCCTGGGAAACAGACGATATGCGCATCGCTTTACGTTTGAGTCCGGAAATTAAACTCTTAGAGTGTGTAGCAACGAGCAAAGACTCCGTCAAGAACGTATTGCTGGAACTTCTCTACAGCATTCTTGCAGAATTAGAGGCAGTCGATCTGCAAATCGCTAATATGGAAATTTGATTATTCATGTCCTCACTTATCACTAACCAGGGGAGTGTTCATTACGAAGTACATGGTCGCGGTCGTCCAGTGATACTTCTGCATGGTTGGTTGGAGTCCTGGGGACTCTGGCAGGAAACCATGGATTTCCTCGGTGATTCCTATCGTACATACGCAATAGATTTTTGGGGATTTGGTGAATCAGATAAAAAACGAGAATCGTTCACTATTCCTGATTTTGTTTTATTAGTAAACGATTTCATGGAACAACTAGGGATTAAACATGCTCCGCTTGTCGGTCACTCAATGGGTGGAACTGTAAGCCTCTCTGTTGCTATCAATCATCCTCAAAGAGTTAGTAAAGTTGTTGTTATCGGTTCGCCTATTGAAGGTTCATCTTTATCAGTATTATTGAAACTCGCCAGCATCCGCACCATTGCCAAATTAGTTTATCGGATGATGGATGCACTCAAGATTGGTATCCGCCTCGCGGCACCAATAATCACCCGTGAGAGACAATGGCCAGCAATGATCCACCATGATCTAAACCAAGTGACCCTAGAATCCTTTTTATTGAGCATATCTTCTCTCCGACAGACTGATTTAACTCCCCACTTGGCACCTATCTACCAACCAGTGATGGGAATGTATGGTGATCGAGATGTGATAGTGAATCCCAATCAGAGGAATTTATTAGATGCAAATCTGCAGCGGGTCAGGATCGAGAGGTTTAGACGCGCAGGTCATTTCATCATGTTAGATGAGCCACATCATTTCAAGAAAATCCTGAAAGAATATCTGGATAGCGATTAAAGCGAAGATAATTAGTAAGACATTGAAATTACCGGTGTATCCGAGATGCTAAAAATAATTATCCAAGACCCACGCTACTTATCTCCTTTCAACGAACGTGCTCGCGATCTGCGCATCCAAAATAAACCTCTTTGGTTGATTCAACGTGATGTATTGTCTCCCTATACAGACCAGGAAGTGGAGATTCCCATGGGGACATCCATTCCCCGATTTGAAGAGCCATGTCTTGTATACCGGGATAATTTGTATTTTGATGCCGCATTTGTAAAATCATTTCTTGTCGCCGCGCAGCAAAGCAAGAAACCTAGTCGGGCAGCTTTTTCTGCCAATGATCCTGCGTTTCGAGAACACGCCTTACCACTCTCGAGTTCTTACATCTCCCATGGGGATATTTATTTGGTTGATTTTTGGTATTTTCCAAACGGATATGTAGAGGAAGCAGAACCTGTGATTATCGATATGATGTCACACGAAGTCGGCTATTATCACGTCCCACCCTATATTTCATTCGGTCACGAGGATTTGGTCTTCCAAGTTCCAATGCGCAGTATGCTCGCTATTGACTCATGGGTGCATATATTTGTCGCGGATGTAGTTTTTGGTCTTTTCAAACGTGGACTTCGTTTTGAAGAACAACTGAAAAGAGATCCATTCTATAAATTACGCATTTTGAGTAAAGCTCTCTATGAAGGAAAGCAGGTATTAGAATGCTCTGAACTGGTCAAGATAGGACGGAATTGCACGATCGATCCCCGGGCAATTATCCATGGCCCGACTACGATAGGCGATAATGTAACTATCAATGCAGGTGCAGTGATCGAGAATTGCATAATTGGCGATAATGTTAATATTTCACAAGATTGTCAATTGATGTTGTCAGTAATTGGGGATGGATCATTCTTGCCTTTCCGCGCATCACTATTCATGAGTACTTTTATGGACAACAGCATGGTTGCCCAAAACACATGTCTGCAAATGGTTGTTGTGGGTCGGAATTCTTTCATTGGCGCAGGTTCATCCTTTACCGATTTTAATTTATTAGCGACCCCAATTCGCGCGAGAGATGGGAGGGGTGAGCTGGCGGTTGCCAATAGGCCGATTCTTGGAGGCTGCGTAGGTCATAATTGTCGCTTAGGTTCTGGGATGATTGTATTCCCAGCAAGGACAATCGAATCAGATGTTGTGCTGTTCGCTTCGCGGGACCGCCGCGTGATCGACAAGGATATTTATTATGAAGAAAGCGATCATCACCGTCTTTCATTCGCGGGACTTCATGCTCGTCTCTATCCAAGGAACGGAATTACCCAATCCCAATCCTGGAAATTCATTCCTGAGGATATTGTCCACAATATTGAAGATTTAAGATAAGTATAAAGAATCGGTATTCATTAGTATTTACATGGAGGCGGATATGCCAAAATCTCGACTGCTAATCGTGGAAGATGACATCGACATCGCCAATATGCTGGAAATCTATTTCGGTGGACTTCATTATGAAGTCGATATTGCTTCACGCGGCTCAGAGGCATTGGAGAAGACCCGGCAGAGACTTCCTCATCTAATTGTGTTGGACATTATGCTGCCTGATATTGACGGGTACGAGGTATGCAGAACCCTCCGGACCTATACACGTACCAGTCATATCCCAGTCATCTTCCTAACACAGAAAGATGAACGCAGCGATAAGCTGCAGGGATTGGAGTTAGGCGCAGACGATTACATCACCAAGCCGTTTGATATCGATGAATTGAGATTGCGAGTTTACAATGCTATCGCCCGTTCAGAACGGGAAAGCCTGACTGAGCCTCACACCAATTTACCTTCAGGTCAGCTGATTGAGGATCAACTTCGCCAGATTATCCACAAAGAAGGTTGGGCGTTAATCGACATCCGTCTCAGCCATTTTGACGCATTTAAGGAAGCCTACGGTTTTGTCGCCAGCGATAATATTCTCAGATTTACAGCGATGTTGATCGGTGAAGTTATCGACGAGTTCGGCACAATCAATGACTTTGTTGGGCATACTGGAAATGACCATTTTGTGATCATCACTACCGAGGAATGCTCTACTGCAATCAGGGAAAAGGTAGTCGAACGATTCTCTGAGGAGATATTAACCCACTACAACTACCTTGATCGTCAAAAAGGATATATCCAGTACTCGGGAGCAGGTGAAGTAACTGAACAAAGTCCGGTAATATCGATCAGCATTGGAGTTGTTTCCCCCGCTGAACATGAGTTCACCGACATCCGTGAGATCACCGAGCTGGCAGCAGATGCCCGTCGTCGGCAAAAAGCCTAATCGATGATTGATCTGACCCCATTAAGCTTCAGCGCAGTACTACTTTTATCGGGATTACTAGGTTATGTCTTGGTTTCCCAGCTTATTGGATTTGTGGCAAAATCCACACGAAAAGAGAGGAACAAATTTCCCCCAGAAATCCCTATCCACCTGCCAAATCATTCTGATGCATATTTCCTGGTTAAACCGGGTGGCGTAATCACCTACTCTAATCCTACAGTCAGAGACATGTTCGGTTTGAATGGAGAAAAAGCTAACCTGGAGGTCATCGCGGAAGATATTCAACCCAATGAATCCTTCTTTGCCTTATGTACACGGGAAGGAAAAGCTCGCTTCAACCTGGGAGATCGTTTGCTTGAAGGAAAATCATATGCCATCCCCAATAATTCCAACGAGGCCATGCTGGTTTCTTTTCGGGGGCTTGATTTAGAAGATCTCGGGGCGGCGAGAACTGCGAGTTCTACTCCACAACAGAGCCAACCTGTCAGGTTTAAGGAATTACATTCCGTAGAAAAGGATGAGTCGATCGGTAATAATTTTGGGGTCAAAAACAACGGTCACAATTCTACGGAACTGACTCAGGAGCTTGAGAAAAGCGTCCAGGATAGAACACAACAACTCAGATTGGAGCACAAGCGCACTGAGACTTTGCTGCGCATCATGACAGAATTATCTTCTAGTCTGGATTTTGAGCGCATCCTCCACCGCACATTGGAAGTTCTAAACGAAGTGATCGGTGCCAGTCACGCTACCTGCATGGTTTTGCAGCCTGACAATAAAAAATTGCGCCATCTGGCAACAGTAGGTTATTCAAATCCATTACCCCCAGGCGGAATGCCATCAGCATTGAATATCAATCAGGGCCTGGTTGGTTGGATTTTATCCAATCGTCAATCAGTCTTAATTGACGATGTTCTAGAAGATAATCGCTGGATTCAACTCCCAAATAGTTGGTACCACCACCGCAGCGCTATCGGTGCACCAATTATCATCGGCGATCAATTATTAGGTGTCCTGCTCCTCTACTATCCTGAGGTGGGGAAATTCTCGGAAGAACAGCTCGATTTAATCCAAGCTGCTGCCAATCAGATGGCTGTTGCGATAAAAAATGCGGAGCTTTATCACTTGACTCGTGATCAAAAAGAGGAGTTGAGGGTGCTATTAAATAATCAAAGGGTTGAGACAAGTCGATCTCGATCCATCCTCGAAGCAATCGCAGATGGAGTGCTCGTTACAGATCAACATGGTGAGATCACATTATTCAACCAATCCGCAGAGAGAATACTTGAATTAAAGCGCGCAGAAGTGATTGGTCGCTCGATAAAACATTTTTCTGGTCTATTCAGCGGGGTTGCGCTGGCCTGGATGGACACAATAAATACCTGGATGCAAGGTCCGCACTCTTTCAATCCCATGACCACCTTTTCAGAACAGGTGAGTTTAGCTAACGGTAACGTTCTATCTGTCAATCTTGCTCCAGTCATGAACAACAACGAGTTTTATGGCACAGTCTCGGTATTTCGGGATATCACCCACCTTGTTGAAGTAGACCGGCTGAAATCAGAATTTGTTGCTACGGTGAGTCATGAACTGCGAACTCCAATGACCTCCATCAAAGGTTACGTGGATATTATGCTTATGGGTGTTGCAGGTGACCTTAGCGAACAGCAGATGCGATTTTTGAGCGTTGTTCAACAAAATACCGAACGACTGACGATCTTAGTCAATGACCTGTTGGATTTATCACGGATCGAAGCTGGGCAGGTGAATCTAACATTCGAGCCGCTTGATCTGAGTGAGTTGATCGATGAGGTGATGGAAGAGATCAACCGTCTCACAGTCGTTGAAAATAAAACCATGCAATTCAATATTGAGCTGCCGTTGGATTTACCACGCATCAAAGGCGACCCAGAAAGAATCCGTCAAATTCTAATCAATCTGCTAGGAAATGCTTTTCATTACACGCCATCTAATGGAATGGTCAATGTAAAGGCTCACCGTCTTGGAGAAGAAATCCAGGTTGATATAAAGGACGATGGTGTTGGAATACCCCCCAAGGAACAAGAACGAATATTCGATCGTTTCTACCGCGGGGGAAACCATATGGTTATCGCAACTGCTGGAACCGGGTTGGGATTGAGCATAGTTGCAAAGCTGATAAACATGCATCACGGTCGGATTTGGGTCCAAAGCAGCGGAATTGAAGGTGAAGGGAGCACATTTTCATTCACCTTACCGGTTTATGATTTTTCGCGGCAGGCGATCAGAATGAGTAAGGATTATGCCGAAAATATTAATCGCTGAAGATGAACAAGATATTTTGGAACTGATCACCTTCACATTACAATTTGGGGGATATGATGTGATTCC
>SDBV01010538.1_pt1 | contig 12096 bp, 10 predicted proteins | sample 2277081 | NCBI WGS metagenome assembly SDBV01 (sample SAMN10402039, study PRJNA504765) | marine sediment metagenome | isolation source: marine sediment core GS10_PC15, 223 cmbsf | place: Arctic Ocean: Southern Knipovich Ridge | collected 2010 | reverse complement strand
AGTCAAGACAAACGCTGTTTTGCGAGCTGGCGCCAGAGCGGATTTACCTTTTCCAGTGCCTTTCCAGAATAGTAAACCACTTGTTCAATTTATCAACCAATAAGTTTACTGCCTGCGCTGATAAATTTGGGCGGTCTCGTCCTGGTAGATCAAGCGCCATTGATCCGATCCCGCCACCCTTTGCACCAGCTGCCCCTGCACTGAGGGATTCAAAAACAAGGTCCGGATCTCATAATCAACCAGCTTCTGCTCCCAACCCGGCGCTGCTCTCGAGATCACCTGGTAATCGTCCCAGATATCCTGCGGGAACAGTTCGATGCGCGGATCAGCGAACACCTTGTAATCGGGCTGCGCAGCCCAGATCAGATAGCTGCCGAAGGCCATGTCGTTAAAGATCCTGCCATCTGGCTGCTGCTCCACCAGGAAGCTGGCTGCTGCCACAGGTGTGTCCTGGGTGATCGGGCTCCTGTAATCTGCTCTCATCGGTATCAGCCCTCGAAACCAGGGCAGCGAGATCAAAGCCAAGCTGATTAACAGGCATAGAATACCTGAATTAACAAACCGCTCCTTCTGATTAGGTATTAAAAGCTGCTGATTGATCGGTATCCCACCCCTGATCGCAGATAAATGATCTGCCAGGACCGGCGCCATCACCAGCCCGAACCACACTACGCCCCGGGTGGTCCACAATCCCAAGGCGGCAAAGGCGACAAATGTGGCCAGCTGGTAAAAAGAGGGCCGCCGGGGTGAAAGGGCCAAGACCACCGCTGAAAATAAGATGCTTATAAAGTAAATCGGGCCGATGGGAGAGGTAAAACTAGGCGGCAGCCATTCCGGCACTGTATTCTGCACCGCCGGGTTTGAAGTCATGGTAATTAAATAGGAGATGATGCCCATCCCCCGTGGATTGAGGGTACAAACTCCTGTGGTCAATAATAGTATCACCGCGGCGGTCATCAGCTGCTGGAATGAATATCTTTTACCCTTTCTCCAGGCGGCGTAAACTTGCCAGGTCTCATCCCCCAGCCAGATGCCTAACAGCAGCAGACCGACTAGGAAACTGCCATGGCTGTTGACCCACACCAGCATCCCCAGCGGAAATACCGCCAGCCAGGCTCGATTCGCACCCCGCCGGTAGGCGTATATGGCATACAAGAAGATCATCCCAATTAAGAATGCGATCGCCTGTGGTCTGACATTCCAGGCATAAATCCCCAGCAGGATCGTGAAAATTAAACAAAAAGAAGTGACCCCCCACTTATGTGAGTTTTGCCAGCACAAGACCAGAATGATCAGGTATGTGGCCGTGATGATCAGGCTCTGGATGAATAAAATTAGCTCTGCACCACCCAGGGAAAACCAGCCATACAACCAGACATCCATCAACCAGAACATCTGGTAAGAGAGATAAGGCTGCCCTGCCATGGTATATGAGTACACATCCACGGCTGGGATTTGACCGGTAGCGAGGATATCCCGCCCCACCGCCATATGCCACCAAAAATCATTGGGGGCAATTTGACTCATATTGACGAATGTGAAGACCACCGTAATGAGCGCCACCGCCCACAACATGCGCGTGGTCAACCTGGTGCGGACACCTATGTTTAATTTCACAGGGTTCAGGTTGTGTGATACGCCCAGATAAGCAAGAAAAGAATTGATCATGATCAATGTCGTCAGCCTTGATAAAGCAATTCTAATCTGCCTGCCCCTACCAGCGATTAACAGATATGAAGGGAATTCAAGTGAGATTGGATTGCCGCATTCAACCCCCATCTTCACTAATAAACCAAACCCATTCACTTGGTAGTGAATGGGTTTGGCGTCCCCAACTTCCGCTTGGGTTTGCGCGCCGGGCACAAACAAAATTAATGTAAAGGGAAGTTACGGGACTTATAAATTCATTATATATCAATAATCCAGAAAAAATAATTAATATCACCTAATACCCGTACCCCATAAAGTGTATTGCATGTCCTGGACACCGCACAACCTCTCCTTGACACCCCCCATTGGCTGTGCAATAATCCTAGCTGAAAAATATTAGTTTAAGGAATAACTTATGGCTGAGAGTAACCAAACCGAGCATAAACATTTTCGTGAATTCATCCCCGAAGAGGCGGTCGAGCACGCCAAAGCCGCCAGAGCCGAGATGCGCAAGAGCTTCGCTGCTTTCCTCCCCCCAGAATTTATCGCTCACCGCCGCACGGCGCGCAAGGAAATGCTCCTCGCCGCCCGCGAGATCATCAATCACGCTCTGCAGCGGATAGAAACCCACGAAGATAATACTGACTAGTCACCAATCCGATCTTGAGGATTTACCTTCTTTTTGGCCTGGCCAGCAATAATCCCACCAGAACGACAATTGCCCCGCCATAAAGCAGTCTGGCAAATGGCAGCTCGTCCCCCAGCTGCAGCTGCACGCCGCTGATCAACAACGCCACAAAGATCAGCGCATATACGATGCGGCGCAGGGAAAGTTCTAAGCCACCCAGTCGGGATTCGAGCTCCGGTATCCGCACTCCAAGTTCATCCCGCTCTATCTTTCCCAAGGCGGATTCCATTTGACGGGGGAGTGCGACCAATGTTTGTAAAATGGCTCCCGCCTCGCTTAATAAGAAATCCCATCTTGATTCACCATCCTCAGTCAACAACTTGCTGGCATAAGGGGTCAAGCTTTCCCAGAAATTGAAGTTCGGATTGAGCCCCGTGCAGATGCCAGACAGGATCGCAATAGTCTTCAGCAGGAACACGATATCCTGAGGTACTTGAAAGGGCATCGCGTAAACCAGCTCCCGGAACTCCTTAGCGAATTCGTGCATCTCCTCAAATGGAATGTCGCGCAGCTCTTCCATTGTCTTTCCCCAAAAGCGGTCAAAGACCTTCGCCTCAGCTTGGGCGATGAGGTCCAGGTCGGCACTGGGTAACAGCACGTTCAGCATCTGGTGAGATTTCACCATTCGATCGGCATCTTTGGTCGCCAGTCCAATCGCCAATTCCCGCAAGCCAGCCCGGGTTCCTGGCGGCACACGCCCCACCATACCGAAATCCACAAAAGTCAAATACCAGGTAATTTGGCCATCTTCATTTGATCTTGCGGGTTCAACGAACAAGTTCCCCGGGTGGGGATCGGCATGGAAGAAACCATTCTCAAAAATCTGGTAAAGGTAGATATCAAACACCCGTTCAGCGACCTGATTAAGTTCGACTCCCGCAGCTTTGATCTGGTCATAATCCGTGATCTTGATCGCAAAAACATCTTCCAGAGTCAGGGCACGCCGGGTTGTGAGCGACCAGACAACACCCGGGATCCGCACGCCAGGCAGGTCTTGGAAGTTCTCAGCGAATGTCTCGGCATTCCGCCCCTCTGCCAGGTAATCGATTTCCTCATATAGGATGCGCGAGAATTCAGCCAGCAATGCTGGCACATCTGCTCTTCTGCGAATCGGTTTATAACGCATCGCCCAGTTGCCGACTGTGCGCAGCGCGGCAAGGTCAGTGGCGATCACTGTCTCAATATCCGGTCGCTGGACTTTAACCACCACCTCCACCCAGCCGCGATCATTATCATCTTGACCATCATACAACCTGGCCCGATGGACCTGCCCTAGGGATGCAGCTGCCAAAGGTACTTCATCGAAATCGGCAAATTTCTCCGCCAAGGAACCACCCAACTCAGTCTCTAACAGCCGGCGGATCGCATTGAAATCCTCCGGCGGCACCTCATCCTGCAATCCAGAGAGCTGAGAGGTGATCTCTTCGGGAAGCACATCCGCCCGCGCTGAAAGGAACTGTCCCACTTTGATCAATACGCCCCCCATCTGGATAGCTAAATCATGATATCCCTGGGCGATGCGCTGCAGCCGTCGTGGGCGTGTGCGGTTGACAGTTACCCTGAACCCTACCCGCCGTAGGAAAATATCCCAGAAAAACAGGCTTAGGAACACCCGACCGAAAAAGAATAGTATTCTTCTGTACCTTGGTCTGTTCACGGGGGGATTATAGCACGCTGAGCTGGATGCCTTTTCTCATTATCCCCCAAACTGCTAAGACCTCACCCATTGACGCGAGGTAAAACTTTTCGCCCTGATATCAGGAATTTTAGCTGCTGGATGCGATGACTGTGAAAAATCACCTCCCAATTGCATCTCTCAAACTGGTGAGATTCTCCGCCACGCTACCCTGTGCATTGAATATAGTTGAGCCCGCCACCAAGATATTTGCTCCAGCGGAAACCACTTCTGCCGCAGTGGTGGTATTAATTCCCCCATCCACTTCTAAATCAACATGATCCAGATTGCGTTCCTGCAGCATCTGTCGCAGACGGACTATTTTATTTGTAGAGCTTGGCAGATAAGTTTGACCGCCGAATCCCGGATTAACTGACATAACCAGTACCAAGTCAACCTCGCTGAGCACTTCTTCCAAAGTCACCAACGGCGTAGCCGGGTTAAGAGTGACCCCCGCTTTAAGACCCAGATCCTTGATTTGCTGAATGGTGCTGTTGAGGTGGGGGCATGTTTCTACATGTACAGTGACCAATTCGGCTCCTGCCTGAGCGAACATAGGGATCAGGATTTCCGGTTGTTCGACCATCAAGTGAGCTTCCAGCAACGCACCCGCAGCCTGAGTAAGAGGCTGTAATGCAGCTGCGACAAGCGCACCAAAGGTCAGGTTAGGCACAAAGCGACCGTCCATCACATCCACATGGATTCGCTCAGCACCGGCCTGCAAAGCTTCATTTATCTGGTCGCCAAGGCGAGTCAGGTCTGCAGTGAGAATTGAGGGGGCTATTTCAACAGGCATTATTTACGCTCCTTCAGCTGGACACCTTCCAATCCAGTGATGATGGCCAAGTCAGCCATATCCAGGAATAAACCATGTTCGACCACGCCAGGTCGATCTGCCAGGTCACGCGCCAGCTTATATGGATCCGAAATTCCATCCGCATGCCAGCAACGGACCAGGTAATTACCATTATCAGTAATAATTGGTTCTCCCCCCTCCTCCAGCCACAATTCTGCTCGGCAGCCGAGGCTGTTGAGCCAGCGTACATGAATTTCGGCCTCATAAGGGACGATCTCGATTGGTATCGGTCCCTGTCCCAGTCGATTTACCAGCTTAGATTCATCTGCGATGACAAGGAAAATATTTGCGTGGGATTCGACGATCTTCTCCCGCAGCAAAGCTCGCCCAAGACCTTTTACCAGATTAAGGTTAGGGTCAATTTCATCAGCACCATCCACTGCCAGGTCAAGAGCTGGAATTGCATTTCCAGGTGATAACTCGGCCAGCGAGACCAGGGGAATGCCTTGTGCTCCCGCCAGCTGGGCCACCCCTTCAGAAGTGGGCACTCCGGCAATATCACGCAGTTCCCCAAACTTGATTTTTTCAGCCAACATCTCGATGAAATATGTCGTCGTGGAACCGGTACCCAAACCAAGTACCATACCGCTTTTCACATAACTCATGGCATGACTGGCAGCCTGCTGCTTCAGGTTCATCCATCTGCTCCGCTTAGTAAAGTGACCCTGCTCATTCAATTCATACTAGTATAACGTCAGATCTGTAGATTTTCCCGGCTGGTATGAATGACATAGATACCTACCAGGACTGCCAACCCTCCCGCTATCTGACCAGTCTGCAGCGATTCCCCCAACAAGGGGATGGCCAGGAGTGCAGTGACAACGGGTTGGCCGATCATCGTCGGCGCGACAAGAGAAGCAGGCAGGTGACCCAGGGCATAACCCACCGCCAGATATCCACCAGTTTGAGATACCAAAGCGGCGCCCAGAAAAGCCAGATAGCTTTGAACCGGGTAACCCGTAATCGGCATCCCCAAGCTCAGACTGATCCCCAGCAGGCAGATACTGCTCACCAAACCCACAATCCAAACATAAGAAAGTGTATCCCAGTGAACCCGGCCCCGTTGTGTGACCAGAAAGTAGCCTGCATAAAAGACACCAGCAGTGATCGCCAAAATGTCCCCAATCCCGAGCGAAGGATGGCGAAGTAAATCGGTACCCAAGACGATTGCCGCCCCTGCCAAGGTGAGTAACAACCCAATCCAAAAGGCTGCCTTCAAGCGCTCTTTCCAAGCCAACCAGGCAAACAATGCTACCCACAAGGGGGCTGTGTTCGCCAATAATGCTGCATTAGCAGCCGAGGTGAAATTGACGGCAGTGTTCCAAAAGCCATGATCGAGCGCAGTTAATACCCCACCTAATACCGGGAATATCAAAATAGCCTTGCTGATCGGAGCACTCTTACCCCGGCGAGCAATGAAAAACGGAATCAGGATCAGTGTCGAAAGTCCAACCCGATAAAAACCCACCACCGGACCTGGAGCGTTTGCCCAACGCACGAAAAGTGCTGAGAATCCCAGAGCGATAATCCCAAAAATCAGAGCCGCATAAGGCAGCCATGAGCGATTCAGTGAGGCGGATGTCATTTGATCAGATGGTTTTTAATGTTAACAAATTCGTTTTAAGATTCACTTTGCGGATTCTTTAAGATCGCGGTATAATACTGCGCACTGTCGACGATGCCCTGATCTCCCAGTTGGGGGGCATTAATTTCGGAAACTAAACCCCTTCGAGGCCAGTGAGGATGAAAGCCAAGATACTTTGGATTGAGGGAAATCGGGCTGAAGGCCCGTATTTTATCCCAGATTTACGAAAAAAAGACTTCATAGTCGAAATAGTATCAACCGGTAAAGCAGCCAACGGGTATCTCCTAAAAGATAGATTTGATTTGGTTGTCCTTAACGCGGCCACCTTCCGTACCAGCGGTAAGCGTATCTGCCAAGACATCAGGGCTAATTGGGGAAAGATGCCCATCCTTATGATCGCCAATCCTAACAAACCAGTCTCCAAAGATGTCGGTGCCGATGTCTTGCTTGAACTGCCTTTTACCATCCGCAAGCTCGTCAACCGCATAAATCCATTGCTCCCGCTTTCGAGCAATAAAGTCTTACGAACCGGGCCTATCCACCTTGATTTAGAACGCAGAGTTGTCCGCTGTCTGGAAAAAGAAGCTCACCTGACTCCTCGATTAACCAGCCTGCTGAAGAGGTTTATGGAACATCCAAATGAGGTGCTTGAGCGGGAGGATCTTTTCCGCAGGATTTGGAACACCGAATATACGGGGGACACGCGTACTTTGGATGTGCATATCAGCTGGATCCGCCAAGCGATTGAACCGATTCCGCACAAACCGCGCTTTCTAATAACCATCCGCGGGGTAGGCTACCGGCTGGACATTTAGAACTCATTTACACCCCTTTTTTAACAAACGTTTGTAAAGTATCAAGATAATACTCTGGCAAACCGATATCATACCGGCGACCTTCCATGACAAGACCCAGGAAACTATCTTCCTGGCGCAAGCGGTCAAGGGCAGAAGTGAGCTGGAATTCACCCCGCTCACGCACATTATGAGCAATATGCTCTTCCAGATAATCAAATAATTGAGGCTTAATAACATAAAGGCCAAAGACGGTCAAATACTCGTCATCTGGGAGATCGGGAACAAGTAAGTTGTTGCGCGCATAGTCGACGGTCGGTTTTTCGGCGAACTCAGTCACATTTATCAAGCAACCTTCTTCGAGCCATTCTCCTGCGACAGTGCCGAAGTTGGCGATTTGATCTTCAGGGGTGTGCCGTAAACCTAACACATTGATGCCATGTTGTTTGTAGGCATCCAACAATTGTTTCGCACAAGAGCCCTCGCTGCTTGATCGGTAGAGGTGGTCGCCTAGCATTAACAGGAATGGCTCATCACCTATCGCTTCCCGGGCGCAGTACACTGCATGTCCAAAGCCTTGCTGGTTGGGTTGTGTTACAAAAGTTACCCGCCTGCCAATTTCGAGGAGCCGCTGAGCATACTCCTGGAAGTGAGGCGGCAGCTTGTTGTAATTTTCAATTGAGATCTGGACGTTAAAGAGTGAGTGAAAAGCATCCAGATCATCCTCTTGAACGATAATAATCACCTCTTCCAATCCGGCTTCAAGCGCCTCTTCGACGATCAAAAGGATAGCGGGTTTTGCGATGCCATCTTGATCGATGATCGGAAAGAGCTCCTTCTTGGTAGCCTTTGTTGCAGGGAAGAGACGTGTTCCGAATCCAGCTGCTGGGATGACGGCTTTTCGGACTTCCTGACCAGGTCGAAGAGTTAATTCCAGACATTCAACCCCCAGATCACGTTCCAGGATCTCGATCACAGCTTGTCGATCTGCCTGGCTGCGGGTGATGAATTGTGCAGTGCCATCCCCCTGGGAGCCGACTCCTTTGCCACCCCAAATATGCGGTTTGAGTGGTTTGTGGTTCAACACGCGATGAAGAACCGGGGCGGTTAATTCCTCGGGGCAAGCGGGTGTTGCATAACGATCAAAGAATGCTTGTGCTTCGATCATCAATCTCCCCAGATTCTCGCCATCTGAAATACTTAACGCATCTACTGCTTGCTGGGTAACGCGTTTGTTGATTGGTCCGAGCAATTCCTGAACACCGCGTTCGATCTCGTTTTCAGCAAATGGGTAGCAGCGATTAAGGCGATTTAGGATCTCCATGGTGTCCTTATGCGCACCGAGATCGACAATAACGAAATGCAGTTCATTCTCCGCTTGAAGCTCGATTGTATCCAGGCGATCACCATCATAGATCATCAATACCGGCCGATTGCCAAAAGCACAGCCTTGATCCATGCGACCACATCGGGAAGGGGTGGTGATCTCTCCCATATAGGCCAGCTCCATTTCACCCCGAATGGTCAATTTCAAATCATAGACTCTATTGAAAGCTCTGGCAGTGAGCACACAGATAGCGGCACTAGATGACAGCCCTTTTTTGACCGGTAAGTCAGTTTTATAGTTGTTGATTACCAGGCCACGCACATGATAGTTGGTCATAACCTGGTAGGCTACTCCTGCGATATAGCTCCAAAAGCCCCCTTTTTGAGCCTCTTCCAGAAGTACATTGGGCTGCATAGGGATTTCGTATGGCCCGATCTTTTCACCTTCTTCTGTGGTTGAGGTCAGAATGAGAGATGTTGGGTGGGGCTCCACCTCAGCATAAATCCCCTGGTCGGTGCCAGTTATCAAGGTGTAGCCTTTCTCGATATCGGCATTTACACGCCGGTATCCGCCTGCCCAATCGGAATGTTCACCGAAAAGACAGATGCGACCTGGTACAAATAGTTTCATAATATCAACTCGTGTAGATAAATTGAGTTTGTTCGCCGTCGATTTTCACCAGGCGGACTGCAATATTCCGTTTGCCAATTGAATTGGGGAGGGTCAGCTCTCCCGGAATTGGTCCCTTCTTTCGTGGCCGGATGGCCTGCGATACACTGCAAAAAAACTGACCATCCCAATCCGGATCAATCTCCCAATAATCCAAATCGACCAGAAGGTTCGGATGGATAATCAGCATATTATCTTTTAATTGAAAATCATCTCGATGCCCGGATATTCGTTTGAGTTTCAAACTTGATTCTAACTTTATCTTGAACGGATGGGACGATCCAGCAATATGTCTGGCACGCGCGGTGTGTACTGCGCGCCAGGAGAGGTCATTAGCGATAAATCGGCGATCTAGCTGAGAAGCGACCAGGGAAGTCGTCCCAGATCCACAAAAGAAATCTGCGACCAAGTCTCCGGGATTAGAGCTGGCCAGAATGATGCGCTCAAGCAGAGCTTGTGGTTTTTGCGTCGGATATCCTGTACGCTCGTTATGCAGGCGAGCGACCACCGGGAAATACCACCAATCTTCAGGGACTTTCCCACGCTCAAGATCTGGAACTTTACCAAAACCTGCTTTTGGGGATGAGGCGAAGGTTTTGATCGTTTTTGGATTGTATGGCTCACGCACAGCATCTACATTGAAGGTATAGGTCGGGCTCTTGGTATAGGCGAGAATAGTGTCGTGTTTGCGATTGAAAGCGCTGCGGATGGGTGATGGACCGTGGTAGACCCAGATTATTTCATTCAACAAGCGATCCGGACCAAATATCTCATCCAGAAGCAAGCGGGCGTAGTGGTCTGCGTGCCAGTCGAGGTGCAGATAGAGTGTGCCTTGCGGAGCCAGTAGGCGATACATGAGCTGCAAACGTGGGAAAAGCATATCAAGATAGGCTTCGATATTCTCCCAGTGATCTGTGTAGCCATCTGCCAGGTGCCACTCCTTGGGTCGTCTTGAATCTTCATCACGACCAACCCGGACAGGATAGCGGCGGTTTGTGTAAAAGGGTGGATCGGCGTAGATTAAATCAATCTTGCCCTCATAATCCGGCAGCAAAGCGGACATGATGGCTAAATTATCGCCGAGGATTATCTGGTTTTCTGGTTTAGCATCCGGGTATCCACTCCCTTGTGGGTAAACAATGGTATCCAACCGCAGTGCAGCTGATACTGGTTGGAGAGGAGTTTTCGAATCCCAGGTGAGATAAGGCATGTGTAGTAAAAATGGCAAGAACTAAATATCACCCGTTCTTGCAAAAGAGGCTGGCTTACTTCTGAAATTTCATTTGCAGTATATCTGTTAAAGTCGGCTGTCCGATCTCTTGTAGCTCATAACGCACTCGCTGGCTTGGTTTATTGATCTTAAGTAACCCCGCCAGGTCAATTGGCGTACCAATGATCACCATGTCAACATCAGCATTGTTAATGGTTTGTTCGAGCTCGCGGACCATCTCCTCACCATATCCCATCGCCGGCAAGATATCACCAGTGGAGGGGTATTTGCGGTAGGTCTGGAGAATGGAACCCACTGCGAAAGGGCGTGGATCGACGATCTCGGCAGCCCCAAAGCGACGGGCAGCTACCCATCCAGCACCATAGGCCATTTCTCCATGAGTCAGCGTTGGCCCATCTTCTACTACCAGAACGCGTTTACCCCGGATTGCGAGCGGATCGTCGATGAAGAGAGGCGAAGCAGCTTCGATGACTGTCGCAGTCGGGTTGAGCAAATGAAGGTTTTCGCGTACGGTCATCACGTCTTCGGCTGCGGCGGTGTCAACTTTATTGATCACAAACACATCTGCTGCCCGGGCATTTGTCTCCCCTGGGTGGTAAGTCAGTTCATGACCAGGTCGGTGGGGATCGGCGACCACGATGTGCAGGTCAGGAGTAATAAATGGCAGATCGTTGTTGCCACCATCCCATAAGATGATATCAACTTCTTCTTCCGCCTGGCGTAAGATGCGTTCATAATCGACTCCAGCGTAGACCACGATACCATTATCGATATGAGGTTCGTATTCCTCTCGCTCTTCGATCGTGCAGTTGTGTTTATCGAGATCTTCATATTTCGCAAAACGCTGTACAGCTTGCGCGACGAGATCACCGTATGGCATTGGATGGCGAATCGCGGCAACCTGGTATCCCATTTCACCCAGTATTTTTGCTACATGCCTTGTGGTCTGGCTTTTCCCTGCCCCAGTACGCACAGCGCAAACTGCCACAACTGGCTTGGAGGATTTGAGCTCGGTCTTTTCCGATCCCATGAGCTGAAAATCCGCCCCAGCATTTATCACCAGAGAAGCCTGGTGCATTACATACTCATGGGGTACATCGCTGTAGGCAAAAATAACCAGATCGATCGCCTTATCCTTTATCAGCTGGGATAGATCCTCTTCAGGATGTATAGGAATTCCTTCGGGATAACTTGAACCTGCTAACTGCGCAGGGTATCTGCGCCCTTCTATGTTGGGAATTTGAGTTGCGGTGAAAGCGATCACCTCATAATCCGCATTATCTCTGAAGAATACATTAAAGTTATGAAAATCACGCCCGGCGGCGCCCATGATCAAAGTACGGATAGGTGGCATAGCTTGGTTCAATCTCCTTATTCGATTAGTTTGGTCAGGGATGCGAAAACATCCCCGGGTTACATGACCTCGGGTGCCAGGATACTCAATAGATTCAGTGCGTTCGCGATCGTCTGTCGAGCGGCAGCCACGAGGCGCAATCGATATGCCCGGATATCAGGATCTGCTTTTAAGACCGGGCATTGCTTATAAAAATCATTAAAGGACCGCGCCAGATCAAAAGTTAAATTGGTGATATGGAGAGTTTTATATTCAGCTGCAGCTCGC
>SDBV01010537.1_pt1 | contig 12096 bp, 7 predicted proteins | sample 2277081 | NCBI WGS metagenome assembly SDBV01 (sample SAMN10402039, study PRJNA504765) | marine sediment metagenome | isolation source: marine sediment core GS10_PC15, 223 cmbsf | place: Arctic Ocean: Southern Knipovich Ridge | collected 2010 | reverse complement strand
ACCTTGCTCGCGCCGTTGTAATCCGAAATCTCAAGAACTTGCCCTACGCCTTGGCCATCCGTCAATTCAATGCCGAAGCCGTTGTAGAAATCGTCGCTGGAAGAGGCCGACGGAGCAAGGGTAATCGTACCGGCGGCGCCAGCTTGAGCAGAGCCGGTTTCCACTCTCGAGAGGACGAATTTCCCGGCGTTGGCGTTGTCGACGGTGAGAGTCTGTTCGGTGTGGTCCGTTACGCCGTCCTTTTGGATGAGGGAAACGCCGGTGTCGGGTGTGAACACCGGCGGGCTGATGGCCAGCTCGTCGCTGGGTGAGAGATCGATGCCGAACGTCAAGCCGGTATCCAGTACCGCGGCAAGGCCTACCGAACCGTCGGTACTCACACCGGCAAAATCACCCAGGCTCGCCCCGAAACTAACTGACAGTTCACCCGCAAAACCAAGCTGCGGCACATTACCCAGCGAATTGTTGAACGTGATTTCGAAGGAGCCGTTGCTCCCTGTTACTAAATCTATGTTGGCGCCGATTCCGCCGAGCGCTTCGAGTTCTGATTCGATACCCGTCCCGTCGCCCGGGATCACATCGGTGACTTGCAGGTGGCCGGCGCTGTCGCGGAAAGCAAGGCGGAACGCAGTAACCGTGGCCGAATTGAAGGTCAACTGCTGGACTTCGTCCGTGACCCCGGTTTCTCCTTGGGTGGTGGTCGTAACGTCACCGTCACCTAAGCCGAAGGCTCGATAATAATCGATTGTGAAAGAAAGCTCATTGGTTTCGTTGTCGTAATCCGCCTTGAGTGCGGGAATGCCGAGATTGTCGGCCAGGGCGGAGACCAGCCCCTGGATGCTGGAGAACTTGAGATCCTCCGGAAAGGTGACGACGCCGTCGCCGTTATCGTCCGGGCTGAGCATGTCGCCGCTGACGAACAAGGGGTCAAGCACCTCGTTCTTGAAGCTCTTGCCGTAATTCAGAGCGTCGCCCAAGGTGATATTGGTATAGGGAATGCTCGTTTGCATCAACTGGCTGGAAGCCATCGCCACGAATGAATCCAGCACGCCGCCCAGCATACCCAACGCCTCGGTGGGCGTGATATTGCTGAAGTTCAGCAGATCGATGACCTTGATGATATCGTAGGTCGTGGTATTATCCGGAGTCGTCGTCCAGGTGCCGTCGACGGTGGCAACTTTGGTTGTGCCGTCATAGTCGCTGATCGTCAGCCGCTCGCCCAGCTCACCCGTCCCGCCGGTGATTTCCACCACCAGGGCGTTGTAGAAATCGTCCACCACGGAGGAGCCTGCCGCAAGCGTGATGGAACTGGCTGCTCCGCCCTGGGCAGTGTCGCTCGTCACGGTCTCGACATCAGCCGTCAGGGTGATCGCGGGTGCCTCACCGTCAAACGGAGATCCCGACAAAGTCAGGCCGAGGTTGACGGTGGCCGTGTCGAGTTCGATCCCGCCCACCTCGACGCCGGAGCCGATGTCTAACGTGGCATTGGCTTGCAGATAACCGTCGCCGGGATCGAGATCGCTCACGGTCACATTGGTGACCGTATTGAGATCGGGAGGCGATTCCAGCAGAATCCGTCCGTCGGCATCGTCGTCGAGCAGCTCGATCTCCACTTGGCCGTCGATGGAAAGCGAGCCCCCGGTTAATGCAAGATCGAGGAAACCGAGGCTAAGCGCCTCGCCGCTGAAACTCGCCGTCACGTCGGTGAGATCAAGGGTCAACGTGCCGCCGGGAACCAGGAACGGTATCGGTGCGCCGTCGTGGTGTATCCCGATGGTGAAATCCGCTGCCAGGGTGGCATTAATCAAAACACTGGCATCGACGTTGATACCCACGTTGTCGGCGAATTCTCCCAGGTCAAGGTCGACCTCGTAATTCACGACCGTAGCATCCACGTCGAAGTTGAAGAGTAACTCGAGCGGCTCCGAGCCCGTGCTCGGCAGCCGGTAAGCGGCATCAACAACCAACGTGAGGGTAGTGAGCGGTTCGGGCAGTGAGGTGGTGAGATCGAGCCCGTTGAGTTTGGCTACGACTTCGGAGACGGTGTCGTCCGTGGCATCGCCAACGAGCGCGTCCTTTGCCTTGGCGACGATGCGCTCGATGGCCTCGGTAAAACCTGCCACATCCGCGAGACCGCCTTCGATCGCCTGGTCCAGCAGCGGCAACTGATTGGCAAGAGCGCCAAGGTCGCCGCCGGCCGTCTGTATATCGTTGATGAACGCCAACAGACCGTCCAGCGCGGCCTCAATGTCGGCCACAACCACGGAGCCTGGAAAACTATCGTCGAGTAGTGTTGTGTTAAGCATCGGATCGTTACCGGTCCAGCCATCAATGCTCACCGTATTCAAGGCGCCGACGGTCAAGTTCGCCGTCGTGATATTGGTAATCGAGAGGGATTTATTGCCGACGGTGATTGACGCATCGGAGAGCGTCATGTCTTCGTCAATGGCGACGTTGATGGTATTGTTGCCAGCCTCGCCGTTAATCGCGTAGGTTCCGTCTCCAGTAATCGCATTGACCGTGATCTCGTCGTTGTCAGCGCCCGCATTGACCTCCAGGTCGGCGTCAAACAGGACATCCATTGCGTCGATGGTGATCGTATCCACGCCGCTTGAACCGTTAATCTCCAAACCGTCTACCGGTGTCGAAAAATCGACAGTTTCACTGGAGGGACTGGTAAACCTTGATTTGTCCGCGACATCCAGCCCGATGTCGTCCGACAGAGTGATGGTGTGAGGACCGGGATCCGCGACGGACAACACGAGGGTATTCGCTTCACTGCCCGTCAGAATCGGTTCCATCCCACTGTAGTGAATCACCATGCCGTCTCGGGTGATCGTGCCGGAATCCGGAGAAAGGGCCAGATGAGAGATCGTGTCGAAGACGCCACCTACCAGGGCCACCGTATCGAAGCCACCCAATCCACCTTCGACCTGACCGCTGAGCTCCCCGCTGGCCTCGAACACGAACGTGTCCATATTATCCACCGCACCTGTCAGGTCTTCGATCCCGTCGAACTCGATACCCGGGACATCTCCCGCGCCCGGGCCGTCGATGGTCCAGGTGGTATCGGTAATTGGGCCAAAGAGCGTGTCGCTGCCGTCACCGCCACGGAGTCCACCGGTCAGCGAGCCGCCGGGGTCAAGCACAAACTCGTCGTCGCCGTCGCCGCCGAGGAGATTCTCGATAGCAGAAAAACCGGTGCCGTTGAGGCTCCCGGCATTCGCCGACGCGATGTTCCAGCGGTTGTTCTCGTCGGCGCCGGGGACCTGATCGAAATTCACACCAGCGGCCCTGGTTTCGTTCAAACTCGCGGCCAGCGCAAGCAGCAAGACATCGCCTTTGCTAGCGGCGAGGAGATTCTCGAGTTCCGCGAAGGCCGAGCCATCGAGCGCTTTGGAATCAAGCCCCGTGGCATTCCCGGTACTGGCCGTATCACGGCCTATCAGGGTGTCATTTCCCAAACCGCCCGCAATGCCGCCATCGAGACTGCCGCCGAGAGTAAACACGAACGTATCGTCAGACGCATTGCCGGCCAGATTCTCGAAACCCCAGAAACTTACGCCGTCGACGTTGCCGGCGTTACGGTTGGTAATGTTCCACGTGGTGCTTTCATCCGGCCCGATGAGCGTGTCACTGCCGTGGCTAGCGACATAGGTCTCGATGCCGGCAATCCCGCCGGTACCGGTGGCCGCCGAGGCAGCCAGATCGATCGTGACATCTCCCTCATTCGAGTTGGAATAGAAGACCATATCGTTCCCAGTCCCCCCGTCGATGACGCCGCTGAGGCTGCCACCAGCAAAGGAGAAGAAGTCACTGCCGTCGCCGCCAACCAGATTCTCGATGCCGACGAAGCCTTGCCCATTCAGACTCCCGGCGTCGGTCCCTGAAATAATCCATAAGTTCGCAACATCGGCTCCGGTCAGCGTATCGTCGCCCAGCCCGCCAGCCAGCAAGCCACTGAGACTGCCGTCGGCAGCGAAGATGAAAGAATCTTCTCCTGCACCACCGGTGAGGTTTTCAACACTGACGAACGATTGCCCGTTGAGCGTCCCGGCATCCATGGCGGTGATCGCCCAGGCATTGGAGTCATCCGGCCCGACCAAGACATCGCTGCCGTCGCCGCCCTCGAAAATCAGGCCTTGCGGTAGGCCGGTGGTCAAAGCCGACAGGGAAGAGTCTACCCGCAGCGTATCATCGAATGAGGAGCCCAGGATCCGAATCGACTCGGTCACGGTCTCCAATGGTTCGGACCTGACGTCTTCGCCACTTTCCGTGTCGAGAAGTCGCACGATCTCAATTCCGTCCACCTCGTCGACCCGAAGGGTCAGGTCGAACGGTGCGGTCGCGGAGGCGGCCGAATAGAACGGATCGGAAGCTAGCAACAGCCTCGGTTCGAGCGACTCGAGAGAGGGTAGCCGGTAACGGTCCACCATGGACTGTACTCCAGCGGACATCCTCCGGCCTCGTCGGCTCTTGGATTTTCGATTACGACGCGATCGTTTGGCGTTTTTTCTTGCGGGCATGACCACCTCCGTTGATGTTTGCCAACCGTAGTCGCTCAAGCCCCCGGCCAGTGCCAGAAAATCAACCCGAACGGCACAGGCTAGATTTTAGCAAGGGCTGCAACAAAAGCAAACAATTCCCCAAGAAAAGACCAATTTCTTGAGAAGTGGCCCAAAACGTCCTTCTGGAGAGGTGTTTTGGCGGATTCCGGCCTGGATCCGGGTTTGCGGCACTGCGATTCACCGGTTAAACAGGCACAGTCCAGCTTCAGCGGGTAGCAAGGAGGCAACAGGCTTTCGACAACTCTCGCGCCCGAATCCTGTTCTATTGTGGTGATCTGGATCTCCAACCATCAGGAAACTCCCCATAAGCTTCCCTGAAGAACCATACGAGCATTGGAGCATTTGGGGTCAGGAAATCACCACCCGGACTGCCAGGGATACACCCAGCCAACAGCCGGAGATAACGATCGCGAACCAGGCGATTTTGGTCCAAAGGGGTGAAAGCCACCGCTTCTGGACCAGCAGGCCGATCGAGATGACGTGAAAAGGGATCGGCAGGGCTAACCCCAGAGCACAGACCGTATCCAGCCGCGAGCCTGGCGATTGGGAGAAGAACCGAGTGGCCAGAGAGCCGGTCGTTGCGTTGTAAAGGACCTTCGCAAGTAAGCACAGGCCCACGACGATGATCACGTTCGCTACGGTTCGGAAAACGGTCGTAAGCATGTGGTTGTTACCGAGAGGCTAAGCACTGGTGGGCAAGCCACCAGTGGCACCTTGCAGGCCGCCCATCAACCGGCGCCCTTGGCCATTTCGATGGCTACGTCGATGATCATGTCTTCCTGGCCGCCGACCGTTTTGCGCTTACCCAGCTCGACCAGCACGTCGCGGATATCGACGTCGAAACGCTTGGTCGCGCGTCGGGCGTGCAGCAGGAAGCTGGAGTAGACGCCCGCGTAGCCGAGCATCAGGCTGTCGTTGTTGATCACTTGGGGGCGGTGCATCATGGGCTCGACGACATTCTCGGCCGCGTCCATCACCTTATAGAAATCGACGCCCGTCTCGACGCCCACTTTCTGTAGCACGCCAATGAGCACTTCAAGCTGGGCGTTGCCGGCCCCGGCCCCGAGCCCCCGCAAACAAGCGTCGACCGAATCGGCCCCCGCCTCGACGGCCGCCAGCGTGTTGGCGACGGCCAGCCCAAGGTTGTTGTGGGCATGGAACCCGACCTTGATGTTCAGCCCCGACTTCAAGGCCTCGACCCGGGCGGTCACGTCGGCCGGGATCATGGCGCCGGCCGAGTCCATCATATAGACTAACTCGGCCCCCGAGGCCTCCATGATCTTGGCCTGCTCGACGAGTTTCGACGGTTCGATCATGTGGGTCATCATCAGTACGCCGATCGGTCGCATGCCTAGTTGGCCGGCCAGTTCGATGTGTTGTTCGGCGATGTCGGCCTCGGTGCAGTGGGTGGCCACCCGGGCGGCGCCGGCCCCGTGGTCCTTGGCCATTTGCAGGTCTTCCATGGTACCCACGCCGGGCAGCAGCAGCACGCCGATCTTGCCGGGCGTGACGACCTTGGCCGCCGCTTCGAGGTACTCGATGTCGCTGGCCGCCCCGAACCCGTATTGGATCGAGGAGCCGGCCAGGCCGTCTCCATGGCTGATTTCGATCGTGCCCACGCCCGCTTCGTCCAAGGCTTGAGCCACGTCGGCCACCTGCTGAGGCGTGAACTGGTGGGCCATGGCATGTTGGCCGTCACGCAAGGTGGTATCGAGAATGGCAACTTCTTTGTTTTTCATCAGCTTTGTTCCTTAAGCAGCTTTTCGGCGAAACGCTCGCCGACCGCACATGCGGCCGCGGTCATGATGTCGAGGTTGCCCGAGTATTTCGGCAGATAGTCGCCGGCCCCTTCCACTTCGATCATCGTGGTCACTTTGTCACCGTCGACGAACGGCTCGACCTTCAACCGGTAGCCGGGCACGTAACGCTGCACATCTTCGATCATCTGTTCGACCGACGTGCGGATGGCCTCTTCGTCCGGGTCGTCGACCAGGGCAAAGATCGTGTCGCGCATCATGATGGGCGGCTCGGCCGGGTTGAGGATGATGATCGCCTTCCCCTTGTCCGCCCCGCCAAGCACCTGTAGGCCACAGGCCGTGGTGCGGGTGAACTCGTCGATGTTTTGTCGGGTACCCGGCCCGGCGCTTTTGCTGGAGATGGTGGCCACGATCTCGGCGTAACGGATATGGCACGCCCGATTGATGGCGGCAACCATCGGCGTGGTGGCTTGTCCGCCGCAAGTGACCATGTTGACGTTCATCTTGTCGAGGTGTTCGTCGAGGTTCACGCACGGAACGACATACGGCCCGACGGCGGCCGGGGTCAGGTCGACGGCAATCTTTCCGGCCTCCTTCAGCAACGGGGCGTGATTCAGATGCGGTCGGGCGCCGGTCGAGTCGAAGACGATCCGCACCTCATCGTTCGCCAAAATCGCGTCGATACCGGTAAGCGACGTCTCGATTCCCAGTTTGTCGGCCAGGGCCAACCCTTCGGAATCAGGTTTGATGCCGCTCATCAGCGCCAGGTCCATGAACTGGCTGCGGCGGATCTTGTACATCAGGTCGGTGCCGATGTTGCCGGGTCCAATGATGGCGACCTTGATCTTTTCGTCCATTCTCGACTCCACGAGTTTGTCCAATGTAAAGCCGCCACCAGTGGTGGCGGAAGGGCGCGACCACCGGTCGCGGCTTTATATGGCCGTATTTTACCGGACCTGCCGGGCGTGTCAACGAGGTGTGGCGAGTTGCTCGTAGATCTCGATCAGGGCGTCGTACGAGCGGTCGAACACGGGGGCGATCTTGGCGTACGTCTCGTGGTTGGCGGGGATCGGGTCGTGGGTGCTTTCGGGCTTGATGAACCGTCGGATCACCTCGAAGTCGTCGAAGATTCCTACGCCCACGCCGCCGATGACGGCCGCCCCCATCGAGGTCGCCTCTTCGAGGAAGTTGGGGCGAATGATCTGCGCGTTGTAGACGTCGGCCAGCATCTGCCGCCAGACCTTGCCCTTGGCCCCGCCGCCGATCACGGTCACCGAATCGATCGTGACGTGTTGGCGGAAGATCTCGAGGATGATCCCCAAGTTCAAGCTGATCCCTTCGAGCACGGCCCGAACCATGTCTTCGCGTTTGTGCGAAAGGTTCAGCCCGATGAAGGCGCCCTTGGCGTTGGGGTTCCAACGCGGGCTGCGCTCGCCCAGTAGATACGGCAAGAAGATAATGCCGTTGGCGCCGGCCGGCGAGTTTTCGATGAGCCGATCGATCAGTTCGTAGGGACTGACGCCCTGTTGCTCGGCCTGCTGGGTTTCAATGCGGCAGATTTCATTCTTGAGCCAGTTGTAGGCCGAGCCGGCCGTTTGCATAGTACCCGACGGATGGAAGTAGCCGGGCACCGTGTGGGCCCAGGTCATGGTGCGCATTTGCTCGTCGTAGACCGGCTTCTCGGTCGTCAGGGCGATCCAGGAGGACGAACCCAGGTAGTTGTACGCCATACCCGGCTTGATGCAGCCGACCCCCAACGCCGCACACGATCCGTCGCCGCCGCCGATGACCACAGGAATTCCCTCTGGGAGCCCAGTGGCACGGGAAGCTTCGGAAGTAATCGCACCGAGCACGGCGGTCGACTCCTTGGCCTCGGGCAGCATCTCGGCATCGATCCCCGCCGCATCGATGATCTGCTCCGACCAGGCGTACGTATTCAGATCAAACGCGTTGGTACCCGAGGCGTCGGAGAAGTCGGTCGCCATGGCTCCGGTCAGGCGGAAATTGATGAAATCCTTGGCACACAACATCTTGTGCGTCTTGCCATACACGTCCGGCTCATGGTGTTTCAGCCACATCAGCTTTTCGATCGAGTACGAGGCACTCGCCCGATGGCCCGTAATACGGTAGAACGACTCGGGATTGATCTTCGCGAGCAACTGGTCGGTCTGTTCGGTCGCTCTTTGGTCGCAGTAGATGATCGACGGGCGCAAGGGGTTTCCCTGCCGGTCGACGCACAGGCAGCCCATCATCTGGCCGCTGAGGCTGACGCAAGCGATCTCGCTGGGGTCGACGTTTTCGATCAATTCCCGCGTCGACCGGCAAACGGCCGTCCACCAGGCTTCCGGGTCCTGCTCGGCCCAGTTGCCGTTGAAGTAGTGGGTATCGTACGCAGAGGTTTTACTAGCGACAAGCTGCCCGTCCGTAGAGAACAACGTGGCCTTGTTGCCGGAAGTTCCCAGGTCATGGGCCAACAAGTATCGTTTCATATTTCACCGTTATGTAGGGTGGGTCGAGGCACGAAGACCCACGCGTCAACTCTTAGATTTGGTGGCATTCAGTATTTCGCGTACTTCCTTTGTAATTCGAGCCACATGGTGTTCTCTGGCTGCCCGATCAAGTAGGCGTCTTAGACGGGGCCCGTCGGCGTCAGCTAGAGCCTCGATGCTGTCATATAAGAGCGCCGTCCGGAACTCACGGGTTGCGGTCAGAAGGAGTTTCAAACTGTCGGGGCCGACATCGAGGCGCTTGCCTCCGTAGGTCATGCAGTTATTCGCCATGTTGAAGAGGTCGTTCGGGTCTTTCAGTCGTTTTACTTGCCGCCGACCCGGAAGTCTTTCCTCAAAGTGCTCAAGATGGTCTCTGCCATCGATGCGGGATTTGAAGCACGAAAGATACTGGCGCCGCACCTTCCCAGCACTAGGGAACCTCGTTGTGGCGCAGATACATTCCATCAGCTTCGCAACTCGTGACCACGAAATCAGATAGAAATGTGTGTCAGCGAAAAGAGAGGAACGCGAGCGGGCCCCAGGCCGCCACCGAGCAGCCATCGCTGTTTTCATTCTTCGTTGCTGGCGTTTCGCCGCTTCAACGTATGAGTCGAGGCTATCCAGGGCTAAGACAGGGCCATATAGGTCAGGCTGCCCTTTTGCGGCAAGCGCATCGCGGAACACCTCCTCCAATCTCAATCGTCGCCAAAGCGACTTAGGAACTTGGTTCCAAAACGGCGGTGGCTGAGAGGAGAAAAAGGGGGCCGGAGTCTTTTTCATGGCTGTCACTGCACGAACAAGGGCAAGTAAAGGATTCCCGTCCCGAAATGCAACGCTCCGAGTGTGAACGGTTAGAACGACCTTGTCAAGTACCTAACCTACGGCTGGAGGCCGCGACCGCGACCGCGGACACTGGGGCACCGCTGCGCTTTGCCCCAGCCACCCGCCGCCGAAGACCCACGCGAATGCTCAATCTAATTCGATCACCGAAATCGTATAGGGATAATCGTGGCCCGAGTTGAGCTTGTCGGGGCCGGTGACCATGTCGAAATTCGAGATGATCAATTGCCGGCCGCGGACCAGCGGTTCGCCCGGCTGGTCGAGTCCGCCTTGCGAACCGTCGCAGTCGGGGCTCTTGGCCAACACGCGGGCCGTGCCGTCGGGAGTGACCACGCCGACCGCATTGGCCGAAAAGTCGGCCACGTAGATGTTGTCGTCTCGGTCGACGCAGATCCCGTCGATGCTCTTGAGACACGGCGGATCGGCCCAACGGGTGTTCGAAGTCACGTTGCCCTGGTCGTCGAAGGTAAGCTTGTGCAAGACGGCGTCGCCGAAGTTGGCCACGAACAGGTTGCCGTGGCTGTCAAAGACCAGCCCGTCGGCCCCGTACTGCACGTCCGGATCGAGCGTCTTGAACGTGGCGATCAGGTTCGCGTCATCGAGCGTGTTGTCGACCTTGATCCCCTGGTCGTCGAGCTTGAACCGGTACAGGCCGCTGAGCAACAGCCCGTCGTCGTCTTTCGCCTGGATGCTTTGCGTGACGTAGATCTGGCCCTTATGGACACGCACGCCGTTGGGATGGGTCATGCCGTAGGCCACCACCACCGAGCCGACCGGCTGCCCATTCTCGATCTTCAGCCGCAGGATGCGTCCCTTGTCGTTCGACTCGGCCCAACCCTGGTTGTCGACAATCAGCAGATCGCCGCCCGGCTCGAACGCGATACCCATCGGACAGGCCGTGCCGGTGTCCGGGTGCACGGGCACCTTGCAAAAGAGCCGCGCCCGGTTCTGGGGATCGATCTTCATCAGTACGGCCGGGTGCGTTTTGTCGCCGTAGTTGGGGCAGGCCAGGATGATGTTACCCTGGGGATCCATCGCCATGCCGTCGGGCGTGGGGCAGATCTCCGGTAGCTTGACCAGCAGTTGCGGCGTCTTCAACGGCGGGACGTCCTGAGCGTGCGATGCGCCGCAGAAGAGTACCCCGACAAGTGCGAACAGGCCGACTACTCCATTGTTTCGGATGAGCATAATAGACAGTCCTTCTTGGTAGGGTTCGTTGGTCATTCAAACAGTAAACGCTTCGTCCGTCACCACCGGGCTTGTCCCGGTGGAACGATGATTGGCCACTAACTAGTAGGCCCGAAAAAACTCCCCCCGCCAATCTGGGCCGCCGCGGGACGCGGCGGCCCAGATTGGCAGAAAACGCGTGGAAGATGGATCGTGCTAGTGGTCAATCATCGCTCCACGGGGACAAGCCCCGAGGTGGCGTTTACAGTCTGAATTGGTAAGTATTACACGTCAACCGCCTGCTCGGGCAGGGCGGCACATTGTTGGAAGATTCTCACACCGGCGGCCATGCCGATGCCGAATCGGGTGGCTCCGCGGCGATACATTTCGACCACCGTTTCCAGGTCGCGGACGCCACCGGAGGCCTTTACCTTCGCGTCGTCGCCGACGACCGATTTGATCAGTGCGACGTTCTCGATCGTGGCCCCGGTTTCCGCCCAACCGGTTCCGGTCTTCACGAACGGGGCCCCGGCACGAACGCAGATCTCGCTGCCGCGTTTGATTTCGTCGTCACTTAGGTAATGGCACTCCAAGATCACTTTGACCAAGGTCCCATCGGCCGCTTCGAGGACGCGGCGGATCTCCTGCTCGACGAAGTCGTACTTCCCACTGCGAAGCATACCCACGTTGGCCACCATATCCAACTCGGCCGACCCCATGGCGACCAATTGGCGCGTTTCGGCCACTTTGATCTCGGTCGTGTGTCCCCCGGACGGGAAGCCGACGGCCGCGCTGGGGCCTACTTCGGGCGCGTCTTTCAAAAGCGGAATAATATGCTCCAGGTAGGCCGGCAGGACGTATGCGATGATACAGTTGTATTTTTTCGCCGCTCGGGCAAGCTCCTCGACGTCGGCCAAGGTGTGGTGCGTCTTGACCAGACTAAGATCGGTCATTCGAGCGATGTCGTGCAGCGTGAATTTCATCGGTCAAGCGTTCCTTAATGGCGTGCCTCAGGGAAAAGGGGGCACCACAGAGTTCACAGAGGACACAGAGAATCAGACTTTCAGTCGCGTTATGCCGTCCTTAAGTACTTGGGTATTGAAGTTGATCAGTAGTCCGGTCGCGATGCCGGATAGTTTCAAATAGGTTAGTACTGGACTTTTGCAAACTCAGGTTAATCCCAGTTTGACGATAACATGTTCATAGCTCCGCGATTTATCGGTGACTTGCTCGATGGCCCAGGCCAGTGTGGTCCGCAGGGTCTCGCCCAGCATG
>SDBV01010536.1_pt1 | contig 12097 bp, 11 predicted proteins | sample 2277081 | NCBI WGS metagenome assembly SDBV01 (sample SAMN10402039, study PRJNA504765) | marine sediment metagenome | isolation source: marine sediment core GS10_PC15, 223 cmbsf | place: Arctic Ocean: Southern Knipovich Ridge | collected 2010 | reverse complement strand
CTTTTCCGTTTAAAGCGCCGCTATGAGCCGCGGTATCGATGCCTATAGCCATACCACTGACCACGTTGAGGCCCAGCGAAGCCAGTCCTTCGCACAGGCGTTTTGTTGTTGAAATACCGTAGGAGGTGGCATTTCGGGAGCCCACAACTGCGATATTGTTGATACAAGAGGAAATCGTCCCGTAAACATAAAAAAATGGCGGTGGATCCGGTATCTGAAGTAAAAGCGCCGGATATCGGGAATCGGCCAGGGTGATGACCTCAAAAGGACTTTCCGATATCAGATCGAGATCCCTTTTTAAACTGTCGGGTACACGATGATGCTGTATATGAGATAGCAACCGGGAGGTCATGCCTTCGACACCCTGAAGATCCTGGTTTGACGCCCGAAATACCGCCTCGGGAGTTTTAAAACGGTCAATGAGCCGCTTGTAGAAAAGGGCGCCGATCCCTGGAACACTTTTTAGAGCAAACCAAGGGAGAATATCTTTCATGATGGACTCTACTTTTGATTTCCACGGTTTTGCCAGATGAGCAGGATCGGGCTGGCAACATAAATGGAAGAGTAGGTCCCCACGAAAACACCGACAATCAGGGCGAATGCAAAATCATGAATAATTCCACCGCCCAAAAAAAAAAGTGATACTAAAACAAGAAGGGTGGTCATCGAGGTCAAAACAGTACGGCTCAGGGTTTCATTGACACTTCTGTTAATAATGGCCGGTAACGATTTTTTGTGGTGTTTTCTCAAGTTTTCACGAATTCTGTCAAAAATGATAATCGTATCATTTAAGGAATAACCGATGATAGTCAAAAGCGCTGCGATGATCGGCAGCGTAAATTCTTTATCAAAGATGGAAAAAATTCCGACAGTGATGGTGACATCGTGTATCAGAGCGACAATGGCGCCCATGGCATACTTAAGTTCAAGTATCCAGAATAGAATCAGCGCTACGATGAGCGCACCCGTGATGAGAAGGGGGATACTGACCTGAATCAGATTCAAAAGATAGACCGCGCCAATCAGAGATCCAGCCATAACCCCACTCAAAATCCACTTAAATTCAAACCGGCCGGAGATATAGATGGTGATGAAAAGCAGAGCATAAAAGATGGCAAAGAGGGCTTTCTCCCTGAGATCTTTACCCACCTGGGGGCCCACCATCTCGATCCGCCGGACTTCCATTTCCTTGCCTGAATCAGCCACCAGCGCGTTGTTGAGGTTTTCTGTAAACCCTTCGGAAGTCGTGATGGATCTGTCGATACGGATGAGATATTCGTTGTCCTGCTTTTGGCCGAAGGTCTGCACGGTCGATTTTCCGAGTCCGATGGTCCGGAGTCCGGATTTGATATCATCAACCTTTACCGTATCGGAAAACCGCACCTGAACCAGGGTGCCACCGGCAAAGTCGATGCCCAGCTTGGGCCCTTTGTGGATAATAAGGGACAAAATGCTAATGACAATCATGGCAATGGATATATAAAAAGCGATTTTTTGTTTGCCGATGAAATCGATATTGATGTCGGATTTAATAAATTGCATTTCCAGGTACCTTTTTTAAACGGTTTTGATTATGTCGGATCTTTGTTTGAAAACTATATGCTCAATTTTTTTACTTTCAAACTGATTAAAAGGTAATCAAAAATTGAACGGGTCAGAATCAGCGAAGTAAAAAGGCTGGATAAAACACCGATACTCAAGGTCACGGCAAACCCTTTTATCGGACCTGTTCCGAACTGAAAAAGAACCAGGGCGGCAATCAAGGTGGTGACGTTGGCATCAAGAATCGTCAGAGAAGCGCGTTCATACCCGGCGTTGACTGCGGCCCGGGGCGTTTTTCCGAGATTCAATTCTTCCCGGATGCGTTCGAAAATGAGCACGTTGGCATCCACCGCCATACCGATGGTCAGGATGATCCCCGCAATCCCGGGAAGACTGAGCGTTGCTTGCAATCCGGCGAGTCCCGCAGCGATAAAAACCATGTTCAGTAATAGTGCAAAGTCCGCAATGAGACCGGACCCTTTATAATAGAGCAACATGAACAAAATGACCAGAATACCACCCACAGCCATTGAAATAACGCCTTTACGAATCGAATCTGATCCCAAAGAAGGGCCGACAGTCCGTTCTTCAATGATCTTGACAGGCGCTGGAAGCGCACCGGCACGAAGAATGATAGCCAGATCTCGTGCTTCTTCAGTGGTGAAGCTGCCGGTGATTCTGGCTGAACCGCCGGTGATTTTTTCCTGAATGACCGGAGCGGAATAGACATTCCGATCAAGAACGATGGCCAAGCGCTTGTTTACATTTTCTTCTGTAATTCTCGCAAACAGCCGCGCTCCCTTTTTGTCGAAAGTGATAGAGACGTAAGGTTCATTGTATTGGGAATCGATTTCAACCCTTGCCTCGGTAAGATAGGCGCCGGTTAACAAGGCCCGTTTTTTGATAAGATACGGTGTTTTGATCGAACGTTGCGTATCTGAATCCTCTTTGATTTGATACAGAATTTCACTTCCCGGCGGGACGGTTCCCTTCAATGCCGCATTGACATCATGGATTTCATCGACAAGCTTGAATTCAAGAAGAGCGGTTTTGCCGATGAGTTCCTTTGCCCTTTCGGTATCCTTGATTCCGGGTAATTGGATGAGAATCCGTTTTTCGCCCTGCAGACGGATATCCGGTTCACTGACCCCGAATTGATCGATTCGGTTGCGAATGGTTTCGAGTGCCTGCTCAACGGCCAGTTTCCGGATCTGATCGGCTGCCTTTTCCGGAAGATCCAGCATGATGTCTAGGGTATCGCCTGAAATGGATTTTGACAGAAGCCGCATATCCTGAAAATCGTCATCCAGCAGTTTTTCAAACCGGTCAATATGGTCTTTGTTTCTTATTTTGACGGCAATTTGGATGCCATCTACAGTGGCCAAGTCGGAATAACGGATACGTTCTTTTTTCAAACGACGTTTTAATTCCTGGGCAATCCGTTCGATGGTGCTCTCAACCGCTTTTTGGGTTTGTACCTCAAGGACCAGATGCATCCCGCCTTGCAGGTCGAGCCCGAGATTGATTCGCTTATACGGCCACAAACCCGGTTTTATCGTGGGCAGGACAAAGATTAGAGCGATAAGAATCACCCCAAAGATAAAAAGCGATTTCCAAGAAATTTTTTTCAATTATTTTCCCCTTTCATCGTGATAGCCATAAGCCAAAGCCCCAAAAATTCGGCTTTATTATCAAATTCGAACGTTTTCTTGGGGCTTTATATTGGCGTAATTTATATCTATTTTTTAGAATCGGCCTTGCTGTCCTTTTTAGGCGGAGCGGGTTGGCCCGATTGAACTAAACCCGAAACATTTCCACGACTGACTTTGACCCGAACTTTTTCAGCAATTTCAACGGTAAGGGTCGTATCGCCGGCACCGGTGATGCGCCCGTGAATACCCCCGCTCGTGATGATCCGATCGCCTTTTTTTAAACTACCGATCATGGCTCGATGGTCTTTGTTCTTTTTCTGCTGGGGGCGAATGAGTAGAAAATAGAAAATGACGAACATAAGAATAAGGGGAATAAATGCTGAAAACCCGCCGGCCCCACCCTGGCCTCCTGCGCCGCCTTGGCCTAAGGCATATGCGATATTAGTCAAAATAAAACCTCCTTAAAGTAAAATTATTGGTGAAATTAGTAATCATGCTTTCAATTTGTATTTGCCGGTAACCACTCCATTTCCGAGGTTCCCAAAACACCTGTAATGACCAATTTGACATGGGGTGTCATACCATCGGCGGCTTTTGTCCCAATCTGATTTGACGTCACGGGAAATCGAAGCCTGTAGATCGACTTCCAGACAGTGATGTATGGAAAAAAATACTGATATTTGGCATCCGATTTATCGAGCTTCTCTCTCAGTAAAGGTTCCACCGATCGGTTTTGGTCATCCACCAGAAAGACCTTCCATACTGAATCCGATTCATCCACGTCATTGGTGTTTTTTTCCGGCGTGTAGGCCGCAATAAAAAATTCGTGATACTCTTTTGCTTCCTTTAACTGTTTATGTAACATCTCCTTTTTTGTTGTTGCATCCATCCGGTATAAACGGGCGTATTCGTCTGTAAAGGCCTGCCGATACAGGGCGGATTTAAACGTGGCGACCACAATCAGTTCAAGGGCGAGCCCCGTATAAATACGGTCTTTGCGCGTCCATTTTTTCAATGCGGGTTCATACTCTCCCCCATGAAAACGATTGTCCGACCGGACAAACCGCACCATTGCGTTGTCGGTTTGGCATCCTATCGGGATTACCCAGAGCATCAACAGCAACATCCCCGAAAGGGCTTTTAATAAATATCGACTGGGTTTGCCAAGCATATTGTTTCAGATGTCAAACACACGTTTGAAAACGGCGGAGATATACTTTAAATGATAGCTGACGTCAAACAGTTCTTCTATTTTTTTCCGACTGAGATATTTCACGATTTGTGGGTCGGCTAAAATTAGTGTTTTAAAATCCTTTTTGTGCCGCCAAACTTTCAAGGCGTTGGCCTGAACCCTTTCATAGGCCTCTTCCCGGCTTGCGCCGGCGGACGCAAGCGCCAGCAGAATCTGTTGGGAGAAGATCAATCCCTTTAATTTGCCAAGATTTTCAACCATCCGGTCAGGATATACAATTAGCTTTTTAATTATATTTGTCAAGCGGTTAAGCATGTAATCGAGCAAAATGGTGCTGTCGGGAGCAATTACCCGCTCCACCGAGGAGTGGCTGATATCCCGTTCATGCCACAAGGGAATGTTCTCCAGCGATGCCATGGCGTTGGCCCGCAAAATACGGGCCAGTCCGGTCAGATTTTCTGAACCGATCGGATTCCGTTTGTGAGGCATGGCCGAAGAGCCTTTTTGTCCTTTTGAAAAGTATTCTTCAGCTTCCGACACTTCCGTTCGCTGCAGGTGACGGATCTCAGTGGCCATTTTTTCAACAGAAGATCCGGTGATGGCGATGGCCGTGAAAAATTCGGCATAACGGTCCCGTTGAATGATCTGGGTTGACGCAGGAGCCGGTTTGAGATGCAGCTTCCGGCAAACATATGCTTCCACTCTGGGAGGGGTGTTGGCAAAAGTTCCCACGGCCCCTGATATTTTCCCAAAACTGACAGATGCCGTCCCACTTTCGAGTCGTTTCAGATTCCGTTTCATTTCATCATACCATACCGCCAATTTCAGACCGAAAGTGATCGGTTCGGCGTGAATCCCATGGGAGCGCCCCACCATGACGGTATTTTTATGTTTAAACGCCATGGTTTTGATGGCAGTCAGCAGTTTTTTCATATCTTTTAAGATCATCTGCCCGGCTTTTCTTAAAAGATAGGCGTTGCTCGTGTCAAGGACATCTGAAGAGGTCAGGCCTAAATGGATGTATCTGGAATCCGGCCCCACATGTTCGGCCACATTGGTTAGAAAAGCGATCACATCATGCTTGGTTTCAGCTTCGATGGTTTCAATTCGACTGACTGAAAAAGCGGCTTTCTTTTTAATGTTGGACAGGGCATTTGGCGGTATCTTTCCCATTTTTGCCATGGCTTCGCAGGCTAAAATCTCAACTTTAAGCCAGGCGGCATACTTGCTTTCATCCGTCCAGAGATCGCCCATTTCTTTGCGGGTATATCTTTGAATCATACTACCTCATATGGTTGTCGGTTTTTAATAATTCCTGGGTTTTAAGAGGGTATCCAGACGGTTACCCCGTCAAACCGGATACGGTTTAAATTCTTGTAATCGATCTGGTCAAGGAGGGAAAAAATACGCTCCATGTTATAAATCACAATTTTAGTCAGCGGAATAATCTGATCAAGGTTATCAGACAGTTTCCGCTCCCTGATATTGTAAATGTAAACGATATTTTCTGAAAACTTAAGTAGCTTTCCAACGCCGGAGCTTTGCCCGCCGCCAAGCGGTTCATCCGCTCTTAAAGGGAGGTCCACGCCCTGGTGTGCAAAATAGTTTTTCAATAAGGTGAAGTGAATGTTCCAAATATTTTCACCCGGTTGAACCACGTGAATGCCGAAAATTTCAGCGGTGGTTATCGGTTTTTGACCGGATGTGGTTTCCGTTGCCGAAAGATTTTTCTCAACGATCCCACCTTGTTTAATCCGAATTTGATCGATGATCTCTTTCATGGGAATCACCTGGTCGCCGATCTTGATGGATTCATCCATACGGGCGATAATATCCACACCACCATCAATCCCAAGTTGTTTTTTACGCTTTTCCATCAAGGCCTGGAGTGCCGGGTCTCGATCCAATTGGTTATAGTCAATGGCCGGTAAGATACTTTTGGCTATCGGCGTTGGCTTCAATCGTTCTTTTTGGGCGGATTTGTCCTCTTTCGGTTTATCGATTCGAGAAATGGATTGGTTCGATAGCCCCTCGGTTTCCATCGATTCCGGTTGTTTTTGTTCTGCGGTTTGCTGTCCGGTGCCCTGGGATGTGGGGGTTTCAGAGGGAATGGTTTCTTTTTGTAAAGATGTCTCTTCTTGGGACTCTTTTTGCATTAAGAGCACCGCTGGTTGATCGCGGGCGATGGAGGTCGATAATTGCGTCAAATTTGTTTCTTTTTGACTCTCCTTTTGGGCAGATATTATTTTTTGAGAATCATTGGAAGAGGGTATGGGTGCTTTTTGTAAAGGAGTCTCTTGTGCGGGCTCTTTTTGAATTGGGAGCACCGCTGGTTGATCGCGGGTGATGGGAGCCGACAATTCCGTCAAGTTCGTCTCTTCTATTGACGCGTTTGGTGTCGGAGCTGCCGTTTGTAGATCATTGCGGATGGCCGCTGCAGTTATGGGTTCAGGTGGCGTTACCTTTGAAATTTCGGTAATCGGTTCCTGAGTTTGGTTCCCAAAGGGTATGAAAATGAACAGCCCTGCTATAATCACCGCTATTCCGGCCCCAATCCAAATCCAATTATAGTTTTTTCCGCCACTTCCCATCAATATGATCTCCGAACATGATCTGCTGTTTCATAGCTGTGATACATGAATCAAAAAAGGGTGTCAACCGGGCACCCGTCATTCAAAAGTTACCTTGCTCTCAGTTGGCGGCATCTCTTTTTTCCCTTCAATGATGATCCCGCAGTTTCTCCTATTCTCCAGATCCAAAAGCTCTTTTCGTTTCTTGTTAAGGAGATAATCAGCCACCTCTGTGGGAAGGATCGCCTTCACATATGAATGCTTGTCTTTTAATGTGTCAAATTGAAGTTTCCGTAAAATTCGAAGGGCCAAAGTTTCAACTGAGGGGATTAAACCTCTTCCGTGGCAGTGTTGACACGGTTCGTAACTGGTAAATTCGATTGAAGGACGAATCCGCTGCCGGGACATTTCCATGAGGCCAAAACGGGAAATCCGGCCCACGTTTGTTCTGGCTTTATCGTTCTTTAAGTGTCGTTTGATGGTTCTTTCCACTTCGGCTTTATTTTTTGGTCCCATCATGTCGATAAAATCGATTACAATCAAACCTCCCATATCCCTCAAACGGAGCTGCCGGGCAACTTCTTCCGCCGCCTCAACATTGGTCTGCAGAGCGGTTTGCTCGATAGATTTTTTTTGGGTGGCTTTGCCGGAATTGACGTCGATGGCCACCAGGGCTTCTGTTTGAGCGATGACTATGGTGCCGCCGGATCTGAGATTGACCCGACTTTCAAAGATTGACGCAATCTGTTCTTCGATATGATATTTTGTAAATATCGGCTCCGGGCCTTTGTGGAGTTTGACGATTTTGGCGTGCTTGGTCGAGATCATTTTAACAAAATCCTTGATCTCATTGAATGCCGTCTCATTATCGATCAAAATAGAAGTGACATCCGGGGTGAAATGGTCCCGGATTGATCGGAAGGCCAGGTTCCGTTCCTTGTATAACAGGGCCGGGGCTTTTTGTTTCATCCCCTTTTTTTTGATATTTTTCCACAACCGCAGCAGATACCGCATATCCTTGTTTAAAATGGTCTTTGTACCGCCGGTTCCGACGGTCCTGACGATCATGCCGAATCCTTCAGGCAGTTTGAGTGTATTCACCAAATCCTTGATCCGTTTCCGTTCTTCTTCGCTCTCTATCTTACGCGAGATACCCTTGTTGATGCTGCCCGGCATCAATACGATATATCGCCCGGGGAGGGAAATATAAGTGGTCAGCATAGCCCCTTTTTGCATGGACGGATCTTTTGTAACTTGAATCAACAATTCCTGACCCCGTTTAACCAAATTGGTAATACTATGGTCTCCTCCATCTGAATCTTGAAAATAGTCGCTGTGGATTTCATGTTTTTGTAAAAAACCATGACGATCGGCTCCATAGTCGACAAACACAGCTTGGAGACTTGGAACAACCCGTGTAATGATAGCCTTGTAAATATTTCCTTGAATGATCTCCTTGGAAGCACTTTCAATATAAAATTCTTCCAATTTGTCATCTGTTACCTTGGCGATCCGACATTCTTCCGGATCAACGGCATTAATTAAAATTTTACTGCTCATAAATGTGGATTCCCTGGCTGATAATGGTTTTTTAACCCTTATTGACGGAAAGTCAAGGATGCCCCGGAACCTAAGCATCAGGGTCACGGCAGTCCCGTCTGAGCAGGACCCAAAGACACTGATAATACCGTAGATGAGGTTTTATCGGCTTTCTCGAAGGGTTAATAAATTGGGATGTTTTTAAAAAATTATATTTCATCTATTGAAGAAATGTTAAGATCGCTTCAAGCTTAAGAAATGTTGATCTGACAAAGCCTTTCATCTGTTTTTCCATTTTATTTGCGATCTATTAGGATTTAATCGTTTGTTTATGGTTGATGGGTGTGAATTGTTTTTTTAGATCAAATTGAGGGTTTTGATTCTTTTTAATCAGGACCCTCGTATATCCGTAATAAAGAACCTGCTGTTTTTTGCTTAAATATGAAATTGTTAGACAAGTCAAACGAATTCTGATTCACACCTCATAACCATCTATTGAAAACGGTACCCTCGACCCAAAGGGCACCTGGCATTATTGCCTGCAGCACCGGAACGAAAGTCCACCTCGAAGATCGGCCAATGATAAACTCCGAAGGTGAGGTATTATCGAATTTCCCATCGGTTGTATAACATAATTGTTTTTAAATTGTCGGATGTTCATTTTTTATTGGAGTGACCCTAATCAACAAGAGAATAAACATGGAAAATCAAAGTGCCGTCATTCAAAGGAGCCGTTTGGGCCTATTTTCGGTCAACACAAAAATCCTGGTTGGTGCCGTATTGCTCGGGCTGGTTTTCGTTCTGGTTCAACAAATCGCCCACCGCATCGATGCCATGATTAATCCGGCCAGCGTCATCATCGGAGGTGTCACCTGGGCCACCTTTACCGGTTGGTTGTCCTGATCTATCGGCAGCCCGCAGGTTTGATTACAGCTGAAATATCCGCACTCACAGGACTGGCCACAGGCCTGTCCGTCCTGGCTCCCTTCTTTATCCCTGCCAACGGCGCAGGATCCATCGTCTATTCCCTGATTGCATGGAAATTTCCCATGAATCGATGATCACACCATTTTTTGGCGGGATATTGCTCGGCTTCCGAAACATCCTTACCCTCTTGTGTCTGATGCTGCTGTTTGTTCAGTTTTTTATCTCAACACATCCAAGGGAGATAAGGCGGTTGTTGGAAAAATGGCGGGTACCCGGCAAATATGCGATTCTCGTTGAGCTTTCTGTCCGTTTTATTCCACTTTTAAAACACGATTTGAAATCCATTTATGAGAGCCAGGCATCCAGGGGCTTGGAACTTACCGGATTTTTTCAAAAAGTCAAAGGGTTGCCCCCTATTATGATACCCCTTATTCTCAGATCCCTCAGGCGTGCCGAGAAGATCGCTTTTGCGATGGAGCTGAAGGGCTTTGCACTTCATCCGCAAACAACTTCACTTCACAAACTGAGATTCACGGATTCAGACCGATGGGGTATGCTGGGAGCAGTCCTCCTTTATGGAGGGTTTGTTCTGTTTTTTTTATCAATAGGCTAGGTTTCTTAACCTAATCGTATACTTTTTAAATTTACGGATCCACACGGTGCCGCCGGTCAAAGACAACATACTTTCAATCATCTTTACTTTAAAATTTTTGGCCAACCGTCGATAATTAATCCGGTTATTTATCTGATGGGATCACTTTCCTTAGTGACTGTATGGGACAGTATCCCTCACACCGTTTCCCGGTTTTCTTTGAATTTTCAGACTCAATAAGAATCCTCTTTTCTTTTAAGAAAATTTTTTGTACCTTCCTCATGATGCTTACACTTCTTTTATGATTATGGGTATTTCAATTTAAGGAAGGTGACCTCTATTATTTATTTTAAAGTCATGGATGGATACTCATGCCTGAACGTAAACTCTCTTTTTCATCCATATCTGTGTTTGATATAAAATTGTAATCCTTAAAATACAGGCGTATGCTTGGGGCTAAAATTTTTTGCCCCAATCGATCCGGATGAAAAATTCTAGTTTTTGTTCAGGCACTACATAAGAAGAAAACTTTTCAAAAAAAGGATCGCGCATCAAAATTAAACAATACTTTTGCTTTTTTGTTTTTGAGCAAAAGTATAGAATTTGTCGGAGGAGAAGCAATGGTACCCGATGACCGGACTCGGATAAACCGATACCGATGGACCATATTTTGGATCCTTGCCGTGGGATATGTTTTGGTTTATTTTCACCGGCTGAGTCCGGCGGTAGTTGCCGTGGATATGATGCGGGATCTTCAGGCCGGAGGTACATTGACCGGGCTTCTCGGAGCTGCTTATTTTTATCCTTATGCCGTCATGCAGCTTCCCGCCGGCCTCCTTTCCGATTCCTGGGGTTCTCGGAAAACCATTACATTTTTTTTCAATGTCGCCTTCCTGGGATCTATTGTCCTGGGAATGGCCCCGTCGCCTTTCTGGGCGATTTTGGGTCGCACTCTGGTAGGCCTGGGTGTGGCCATGTTGTTTGTTCCCACCATGAAGATCTTGGCAGAATGGTTCAATGCCAAGGAATTTGCGCATATGGTCGGTATTCTGATGGCCATGGGTGGGATTGGATCCCTGATCGCCGCATCCCCCCTGGTATTTCTCAGCACTCGTATCGGTTGGCGCCTCTCTTTTGTGATTGTGGGTGTCTTCACACTGATATTGGCAATTTTGGTCTGGTTTATTGTAAGAGACCGTCCTGAAGAATTCGGATGGCCGTCCCCGGCCAAACAATCAGGTCCCCATCCGCGACCCATTTCGCTTAAAAAAAGCATGGGACGAGTCATTACATTTCCCCATTTTTGGCCGCTTGCCGCATGGTTTTTTTTCGATTGTGCTATTTTCTTCTCTTTTATCGGTCTTTGGGGCGGTCCCTACCTCATGCAAATTTACAACATGAGCCGGGTCCAGGCGGGACAAATTCTATCCATGATGGCCATCGGCATGATCATCGGCAGCCCTTTGCTCAGTTATTTATCCGCTTCGGTTTTTCAGGCGCGAAAACCGGTGATCGTTCTTTGCAGTATCATCATGTTGGGGATTACAGCTATTTTGGCCTTTTTTACAGGACAGATTCCGGTGCTGGGGCTTTATCTGATATGTTTGGGCTTTGGAGTTTTTGCCAGCGCCGTCGTGGTGATCGGATTCACAATGAACAAAGAGCTTTTTCCAGTCCAAATGGCGGGAACGGCAACCGGTTTGGTGAACCTCTTTCCTTTTGCGGGGGGGGCGGTATTTCAACCGGTGTTAGGATATTTACTGGAACGCCAGGGACTTGTGGGTGACGCTTTTACCTTAAGCGGATATCGACAGGCATTTTTAACTTTGTTCGGTTGTGCGGTGATTCTCGTTGTTGCAAGTTTTTTTCTAAAAGAAACATTGAATAAAAAATAATTCAAACATTTCCATAAACAGAATCTTAACATTTTTATACAAAAAATATTCTGATTTACCCCCTCAATATTTTTCTTGACTTCAATCGGTCCCCTTTTTATAGTTACATTATAGTTAAAATGTGATTAAATGATTTTTTTAAATTTAATCTCATTAAATATTTAATATACCGAAATAATTAACTTTAA
>SDBV01010535.1_pt1 | contig 12097 bp, 9 predicted proteins | sample 2277081 | NCBI WGS metagenome assembly SDBV01 (sample SAMN10402039, study PRJNA504765) | marine sediment metagenome | isolation source: marine sediment core GS10_PC15, 223 cmbsf | place: Arctic Ocean: Southern Knipovich Ridge | collected 2010 | reverse complement strand
CGTTGGCAGAAATTGTGCCGTTTTGGATTGTTACTGAATGATCAGTACCCGATCCATTATGTTTTATAATAACCTTACCTGTTGACGAGTCGCTATCCACGGTAAACGTCGAGGATGTTGTGCCGCCAGAGGATAGCGCGGCAAGTGCGGCTGTGAGTTCCACACCCGCTTTGAGGGCCTGTTTGTAGAAGTTCGAGTGGCTCACCGTGATCATCTCCCGCGAAAGCATCGAGATATCCAGCAAGATCCCGCCATGCTCGGCTCCGCGCCCTTCGGCAATCTCTTTGTGCAGGGCCCGGGAGAGAGCGTCTTTCTGCAGGTCCGTGTCTGCAGCGAGGCCGTGGCGCTTCAGGATCTCTTCTCCCTCTGCATTTCGCAAACGGCCTCCCTCCATTAGAGTGGTGGTAGGGATCGGGTCTCCCTTCAGCTCGTCTGGATAGACGAAACAGCACGGCTCGAACTGAACAAACTCCATATCGATCAGCTCGGCGCCCGCCCGAAAAGCCATCGCATACCCATCCCCGCAGATATCCGACGGATAGGTGGTCAGGGGGTAGAGGTTTCCGCATCCACCGGTGGTTAGAATCACGGCTTTTGAGTGAAAGCCGAGGAACCTTCCGTTCCCGGTATCGATTCCGCATGCCCCGATGACCTTTCCGTCATGCACGATAAGATCGGTGGCTGCTGTGCCCCGAAAAATTTTAACGCCCCTCTCCTCGATGCCTCTCAGCAGAAGCTTCCCGATCTCAATTCCCGTGGAGCTGTTGTAGTGCACGAGGCGGGGGTGGGAGCAACCAAGAGGTTGAAGCAGATCGTACCCGGAAGAGCCACCGGCGAACTCCATGCCCCGTCGTTCGAGGTCAGCCACGACACCACGCGTCCCCTGTACCAAAACCCGGGCCAAGGCTCTGCGGTTGATGCCGGTTCCGCTTCGCATCGTATCGTCAAAGAAGATCTCCTCCGAATCCTGCGGCCCCACCGGAGCGTTGAAGCCCATGATTCCAGGAGACGCTCCCGGTCCCTTCCAGAGGATCGTCACGTCCCGACCAGCCTCGCTGGCGGCAAGGGCCGCTCTGAGTCCTGTCAGACCTCCTCCTATAATCAAAACCTCGGTTGTGTGTATCCGATCAGAAATCCTACCATTCATAGCTCTTGTCCTTATAAATCAACGTCCCAGATTGTATTTCCGGACAAATGCCTCGTAAGCCTTTTCGAAACAGTCCCTGGGAAACCGCGCGCTCCCTGCTCCGATCTGTCCTCCTCTTTTGGCTATGATGCCTCCATGAGCAATGGGAAGGACTCCGGTCTTGATGACTCTGCGGATGTCGATTCCCACGGGAGGGCCTTTGCCTTCCAACAGCGGAATCGGAAAATCTGTATGTTCACCGACGCAGATTTCCCGCATCTCCTCGGTCCGTTTAACTGCATCTTGGACCGTCCCACCTCGCGACTGGATTACAATCGGCGAAGCGGCAGCGGCAAACGCCCCCAGCCCGAATGTTTCCACGGTGCTGCTGTCTCCCAGCCATGGATTGGCGTCCTTCCGGCTCGAGTCGGGTGAAAGATAGACACCCTCGATGTGCGGGGCGGAAGCGGTGAACCATTCGTCGCCCAGGGCGCTGACTTTGATCCCGGCTTCCACGCCGTTTCCTGCCATAACCGTGACAATCGAGGCGTGCTCCACACCGCTGGCGCCATTCAGTATAGCCCTGGCGCTGGCCATGCCCAGGGAGTGGAACCATCTCTCTACAGAGGCCAGCATGTCCACACACTGTGTGAGAACGCTCCTGTCCAGATCCGACCTGATCAGCAGAGGTGTGATTTCCCTGAAGAAAAGCGCCCCTTCGGCGACCTGCCGGCTATGGGACTCATCGTTCATCTCCGTTCCCCGGGCGATGATGCCCTTGGTCTCGAGGCCGCCGATTTCGGCGAGAACGGAATCGAGGGAGGGGCCCAACGTCTCTTCAATCAAACGCAGGGTCTTTTCGACATTCTCGTTATACACGCCCCAGGCGCTCAGCCCGGTCGAGCCCTCCAGGGGAGGGCAGAATCCGAGGCTGCCGCTTCTCCTGTCCTGGCAGATGTTGACCATCATGGAGGGGGAGACGATCCCCACACCCGCTCCCACAACATTCAGATCCAGGGCAGGGCGAATGTCGATCTGATCGGTCTCCGCCAAACGGGCTGCCTCTTTCTCGTTTTCCGCCAGCCCTTCGTGCAGCACGGCCCCGATAATGCCTCCCTGCTGGACCTCGCACATGCGGCGCCACTCGATCGGCGGCCCTGCATGGAGGATCGTCTTCGGTCCCATTCCGGCAACGACTTCTCCTGCCGCCTTCATTCCGATCCAAACCGGCTCGGCGGATGTCAGAGTTTCTATAACCGCACTGTTTGCTGCTTCGATCAAATCACTCACAGCTTTTTCACTCATACGGCGATTCGCGTTATTCCGAAAGAACCCTGTACTTGCCCCGGTCCAGCGTGCCTTCCACGGCTCCCTCACGAAGGGGGCGAACCGATTTTATAAAGGTATCCAAAAACGGGGAGTTCTGATCCGGTTCGAAAGGCACCCGGTCATTTTTGCGCCGCTCCATCTCAGTCTCTGAAATCTCGAGGGCAACGGAGCGATCGGGGATATCGATCGCGATGAAGTCGCCGTCTTGCACAAGGGAGAGCCCGCCGCCCTGAGCAGCCTCGGGCGTCGCCAAGCCAATGCAGAGTCCGCGGGCACCCCCCGAGAAACGCCCGTCGGTTACAATGGCCACCTTCTCCTCGATGTTCCGCCCGACGATTTCTCCGGCGAGAGGAAGCAGGGTTCGTATACCCGGGGCGCCGATCAGTCCCTGGTTTTTAACCACTAGAACCGTGGGCTCCTCTATCCCGCTTGTACGAATGTACTCGATGGTTTCCGCCTCTGAGCTGAACACCTTTGCCCGTCCTCGAAATCGCATCATGCTGGGGAGTACTCCTGAAACTCGGAGAACGCTTCCCCCCTCGGCAAGATTTCCCTTCATCACGGCCAGCCCGCTTTCTTTCTTCCACGGATCGTCGAAGGTATGGATCACCGAGGTGTCCTTGACTTTGACTTTCTCGTAATAGCTCTTCACCGGCTTTCCCGATACCGTCAGTGCATCGCCGTTCAGATGATCCGATAAAGCTTTCATGATCGCCGGTGTGCCTCCGGCTCGACCAAAATCCTCCATATTGTGATCCCCGTTGGGGTCGATCCCGACCAGAGTCGGGATCACCTGAGAGGATTCGTCGAAGAGCCTCCACACATCGGTTTTCAATCCCGCTTCGGCGGCAATGGCGGGAACGTGGTACATGGCGTGGATGGAGCCGCCTACGGCCAGACACACCTTCACAGCGTTGGAGACGCTCTGTTCTGTGATGATGTCCCGGGGACGGATCTCACTCTCCCACATCTTCATCACCCTCTGACCGGCTTCTCTTGCAGTACTGCGAATCTCTTCGCCGGTCCCCAGAAAGCTCGCGTTTCCGGGAAGGCACATTCCCAGGGCCTCTGTTACGATCTGCATCGTCGTCCCAGTGGTCATGCAGCTGCAGGCCCCCCCGCCGGGGCAGGCATGATCGACGAGGGCGTCGAACTCTTCCTGGCTCATTTCACCGGCTGTAACCTTTCCAACGGAATGTATCACGTTCTCGAGGTTGATTTTTTTTCCGTCGTGGGATCCCGGAGCCATGACCCCGCCCAGCACAAGGATCGATGGCAGGTTGGTTCTGGCGGCTCCCATGACCGCTGCGGGAACATTTTTATCGCATGAGGCGAGAAGAACGAGAGCATCCATCAGGTTGGCCTCTGCTGCAACCTCGATCATGTTGACCAACAGGTTTCGATGGGCAAAGGTATAGACCGGGTTTGGCATAATGACACCGTCGCAGAAACCGCCGATATTTATCTCCACCGGCAGCCCCCCGGCTTCGCTAACTCCCTGGGCTACGGAAACAGCCAAATCTGAAAGATGGGACTGTCCCGGATGGATTTTCTGGGCCTGTTGGACGATGATTCCGACCATGGGTTTGCACAGGTCCTCGCGGGAGAAACCGCTGCCGATGAGCAGCGACTGGCGGGCCGCTGAAGCGACGTTGAACGGCAACTGAGCAGAACGGCTTAATTTATGAGTCTGATTTGAAGCGGACATCTGATAACCTCCTTGTGCACCTGGAGTGTATCGGAATTGCGGCGGGTGTTCCATATGTGGCCGTGATTAGCTATGATTGCACGGGTGAACATGTGCCCACGGATGACCGTATGCGCACGGAGTTTTGTGTCGGAGACCTTGAGTCGGCGAGGGTATTTGGATAGACTCGCTGACATCGTATGAAACCACTGAACCTACTCTTCATTTTTTCCGACCAGCACAACCGAAATCTATCCGGTTGTTACCATCATCCGACTATCAGTACGCCCAATATAGACAGGATCGCTGCCCGGGGAACTCTGTTTTCCAATGCCTATACCACCTGTCCCATCTGCATACCTGCCCGGGCTTCGCTGGCTACAGGGCGCTACGTTCATCAGATCGGGTACTGGGATAACGGGATTGCCTACGACGGCAGGGCCCCGAGCTGGCATCATCGCCTGCGTGAGCGGGGCATCCGCGTCGACTCCATTGGCAAGCTGCACTTTCGAAGCAGCGAGGACGATAACGGCTTTACCGAGGAGATCGATCCTCTGCATGTCGTGGATGGGGTTGGAGATATATTGGGCTCGATCCGTGACAATCCCCCCTTCAGGAAGAAGCGCGGCGGAATATTCGAGGCGGGGCCGGGGGACTCGACGTATCTGCGTTACGATGCGGCAAACGCGGATCGTGCGTGCCGCTGGCTCACCGAACATGCCGATGACGAAAAACCCTGGGTCCTGTTCCTGGGATTTGTGCTGCCCCATCCGCCCTATATTGCACCGGATGCCTACTTCGAGCTCTATCCCCCCGAGAGTATCCCTCTTCCTCCTCAGTGGCGACCTGAAGAGTGGCCCGATCATCCGGCTATAGATTACTTCCGTCGATTTTTTGATTTCGCTGACCCCTTTGGTGATTTCTCCGACCCCTTTGGCGAAACGGTGGTGCGGCGATTGAACGCCGCCTACTACGGGGCGTGCACCTATCTGGACCATCAGATCGGACGGGTTCTGGATATCCTCGAGCAGAACGGACAGGCCGAGAGCACCCGTATCGTCTACACCGCCGACCACGGCGAGAGCCTGGGAGCAAGAGGGTTATTCGGTAAATTCACGATGTACGACGAGTCGTCGGCCATTCCCCTGCTTCTCGCAGGCCCCGATGTGCCTGTGGGGAGGCGGGTCGAGACGCCGGTCTCCCTGGTGGATTTATATCCCACCGTGTTGGAGGCTCTGGACGTTCCACTGACTGAAGAAGAACGCTCATTTCCGGGCCGATCCCTGTGGACGCTAGCGCGTCCACAGGGGGCTATCGCTCGCGAATCCCGGGCTATGGCCGGCGACGCGGATCGGGATCGGACGGTCTTTAATGAGTACCACGCGGTGGGTTCTCAGGCCGGGTTCTATATGCTCAGGGACAGAAGGTATAAGTACGTCTACTACGTGGGAGCTCCGCCTCAGCTATTCGATCTGACCGCGGATCCTTTGGAGATTCATGATCTTGCCGGATCACCAGAGTTTGCACCGCTTCTCGAGGAATCTGAAAGGCGTCTCAGGGAGATACTTGATCCTGAGCAGACCGATGCCCGCGCCAAGGCCGATCAGAAGCGGGCGGTCGAGGCATGTGGAGGCCGGGACGCCGTAATCCAGCGGGGATCTTTTGATAACTCACCGGTTCCAGGCGAAGAGCCGAAATTTCACTGAAAATCAAAAGGAGCGGTTTCATGGAAGCAACGATTATCAGAAAGGACCAGAGAGAGTATCACGAGGTTACATCATTTACCAAGGCTTTCTCACGCAGGGTTGTTTCGCAGGAGAAGGGGGAGTTTCGGTTCATGCTCTCCAAGATAGCACCGCATGGAAAAGTGACTCCCCACAGTCACGAGCAGTTCCAGCTCAACATGATCGAAAGGGGGGCTGCCAGGATGCGCGTAGATGAAAGAGAGTACACTTTGTATGACGGTGACGTGATCGTCATACCGGGTGGTGCCGTGCACGAGATGGAGAGCCACACCGACGGGGACGAGGTCAGCTACATCGAAGTCAAGTGGCTGGAGGTTTGATGGAGAACAGGATATCGTGGCGGTTGTATCGAGTATGTACCGGGAATACCATACCTTACTCCCGGAAATTGGAGGATCAGGCGCTGCCCAACGTCAAGCGCATTAGCGAAGCGGCCGAGTTACTCGTGAAACAGCCGTAACAGAGATGTTATTGCCATTCAGCCGAGATTTTTTTAACCGCATTACCAAACGTCTTGCGGCTGTCCTCTCTCTCAAACATCTTGGCTCCCGAGAACATCTGAAATCCCCATGATGGAACCTTCGAGCCCGTTATTTCCGTCAGGCTATCCGGGAAGTCGAGAAAATCCAGGATCGGTTGAACTAACTTTTCAGGGGGCACAAAATCAGGGGCGCTCTCTAAAAACCGGCGTCCCCAATCGGCTCGACGCCCTGATTTGTTCACATAGAAAAGAGGCGTGAAAACATCGATGGCCTCGGCAAGCAGCGTGTAATCCTGCGCGAATATACGCGATAGCGCCCCGTCGTATTCCGTAGGGGTGTAGGGACACATATAGGCCCCGATGAGACACTCGGGCAGGTGGTTCTTGATGATTCCGGAGTACCGAGTTGCTAGGCCTGCAATCCTCCTGCATTTGTGCTGAATCCATAGCCGACCGTAGTCTTCCTGAATCGTTCGAGGCGATGCCGCGTCCACTCCCTCGGTCTCGCAGAACTCCGAGACGCACCTCTCACAGAAACAGCTGTCCTGCAGATCCGGATCGGGTGTTTCAAACCATCCCGCGTAAGTCAGGTAGTCAAGCCAGACCCCGGTCGGTTTGAAGGCGGTGACACCCTCGGTCAGCTCGGATTCGATCTGCTGCAGAAAATCCTCGTGTGACAGGCACACACCCTGGACGAGGCGTCCGTAGCGGATCGGCTGACCGTCCGCTCCGACAGGGATCAGGTGTGGGTATCGTTTGAAGTCTGCCCGGAAGGTTCTCACCTCCACGCAGGCATGAAGTCCATGCTTCTCACACTGCTCGAAGAGGGGCGGGTCGAACCCATGAAACCAAAGAGCGTTTCCGCCCGACTCTTTGACACGCCCGAAAACTTCGGGTTCGATTCTACCGTACGGCCCGCAGAGGGGTGGCTGGCTGAGACGGGCGTCTGGCTGAGGCGGAGTTGTTTCCATGGACTGCATTAAAACCGACCAGCGGTGAAGTGTCCAGCAGGAAATGGAGAAATGCCCAACAGGAAGCAGAGCTCTCAGGCTCTGAATTGGCGTAAGGATTTGCCGGCTGGTATTATATTGATTACTTTTGTATACTCGGGGGGGGGGGGGTTACGGGGATAAAAGCACGAAGGGGAGGTTCGATATGACCACCGACGATGATAGACACAAGGATCACGGAAACCAGCCAACCCATGATGCCGTTCATCTGCTGGCTCTGGCCGCTGCGATGGAGCAGGAAGGTCAGTACAACATCGCCAAGGCTCTGCGTGCCGGTTGCGACGCCATTCTTACGAGATCCGCATATAGCATGAATATGCCCTCTGACAAACCGAGCTTGATCGAGGGGCTGACCCGGGGGATCGATGTGTTTGAGAGGAATGAGGAGAGCCGTGGTTTGAGCAGGGCCTTGCAAGAGGGAAAACAGGCTCTCATCGAGGATCGACTTCCTTTTGCAGAGAACATACCCGATCCCTTTGTGTGTAGAATCTGCGGGCAGGCCTGTCTCGAAACGCCTGCAGCTCCGTGTCCAACCTGTGGCGCTGCTCCTGATACCTTTCGACACGTTCCGGCTGTTTACTACCTGAACGAGTTCGAGCCGATGATCGCCTTGGAGAAACTGATCGAAGCACCAACCCGTCTCTCCTCTCTTTTGAAGGGTCTCGATGAAGAGTTCCTGGCAAAACAGCCGGGCGACGACAGGTGGTCGATCCGCCAGTTCATGACCCACATCAGAGACGCAGGGGGCGTGTTCAACGGTAGAGTCAAGCAGTTTACCATAGAGGAAAATCCCGTTTTAACCTCTCAGGCTGTGTGGGAGTGGGCAAGAAGCGACGAAGCAGGGCCGGGCGGCACCTTGGACATCCTCGAGGACTTTCGAGTCTCACGAGCTGAAACAGTGGACGAGTTGAAGAGGTTCCCTCTCAAGGATTGGTGGCGAGAGGGGCAACACGATGAGTTCGGAACGGTAACCTTGAAGCAGCAGGCCAGTTATTTCGCCGCACATGAGCTGACGCATATCGGTCAGATCGGATTCCTGGTGTCGTCCTGAAAGAGCGGGGCTCAGCTTGCTTTGGTGGCGGGTTTTTTCTGTCTGGCTATGGGGATAGCGTTGCGGGTGAGGACTCCTTTCAATCGCTCCATCAGCTCGGCTGTGGGTGTATCGTACCGCTTCGACTCGAGGCCTAGGGTGCTGTATTTCGCTTCGGCTAGACGGTGATACGGCAGAAGCTCGACCATCTCGATCCCCTCGAGTCCACCGATGAAATCAACAAGCGCCTCGATTTGGCTCTCCGTGTCGTTGACGATGTTTGGTACGACGGGAACGCGAATCCAAATTTCCACCTTACCATCGGCGAGCCTCTCCAGATTTTCCAACACTCTGGTGTTTCCGACTCCCGTTATTTCCCGATGGAGGTCGTTGTCCAGGGTTTTCACATCGATCAGAAATAGATCGGTGTGTGGTTTTACCTTCAGAATGGTCTCCCATGAAACGCTCAACGCGCTGTCGACGGCTGTGTGGAGGTGTCGCCTCTTGCTCTCCTTTAGGAGAGCCTCTGTAAACTCGATCTGCAGTAAAGGCTCGCCTCCTGAAAAGGTCACTCCACCTCCCGAGGTCTCATAAAAGGGACGATCCTTCTCGACTTCCGTCAGAACCTCTTCTACGCTCATCTCCTTGCCCATGATCGCCAGGGAACCTGCGTAGCACTCTTCGACACACCGGCCGCAAACCTTGCAGACATCTCTGTCGAATACCTTGCCGTCATCGGTCATCCGATGGGCTCCCTCTGGGCAAAGCTGGAAGCAGGCGCCGCAACCGATGCATCGGTCGGGAAAGTGTTGAATCTGAGGGCTTTTGTCGAAGGACTCCGGATTATGACACCAGAGACAACGTAGATTACACCCCTTTAAAAAAACCGTGGTTCGGATTCCCGGACCATCGTGGATGGAGTATTTCTGGATGTTGAATATAGTGCCCATTAAGGTGGAATCCTGCATAAGAATGCTGCAGTGCATAAGAATGCTGCGTTGAATCTACAGATTATGTCGTCCTTGGGCAAGTACGCAAGCGCACAAACTGCGCGAGCCTACGGCCGAAACCGCCCTGTTGACTCGGTTCTAGGTTGGGATTAGAGTGAGCTTGCAGGTGAAAACGCTGAAAGAAGCAACAGGCACAACAGTTTCAACTCCCTGGGGTACCTTCGAGCGAATGCGAGACCACCTCTTCGAGCAGTTTGTCCTGATACCCTTCGATACCAGTACGGGTGTTTCACCGCAAGAGTTGGAGGAGGAGATAGAGGTCTTTCTGAAGGCGAACCCCGATCTCCCCAGGGTTCTCCAGAAGGCAGAGGTTTTTCGCATCGTCTTGACCAGGGGACGGATCGCTGTCGATCCCCACGACTGGTTCGTGGACAAGATCGATCATCGATTCATGCTGGACACGATGACTCCTCAACGCGAGAGAGCGCACGGAGGGCTCGTGAGAAAGCTCTCCCTGCGGTGGCTCGATGAGGCGGTGGAAGGACCACTCGCCGATCACTGGAACTGGTTGAGGCGGGCCTACGAGATCGGGCAGGCCTCCGGACCGGTGGGGGGCCTGGACCGGGGACACCTGTCTCCGGGCTGGGACAAGATGCTGGCCCGGGGGTTGAAGGGTCTGCTGGCGGATGTGAGAAAGGCCAGGGAATTCCTCGGCTCAAAGGCCTCGGCCCGGCAGCTGGCTTTCTACAAGGCCGTTGAGATCGTTTACACGGCTGCCATCGAGCTGGCCGGCCGGTTTTCCCGATTGGCCTCGGTCATGTCGGCGGAGAGCCCGCAGCAGGAGCAGCGGCTGCGGACCATCGCCTCGGCCTGCAGCAATATTCCGGCCAATCGCCCGCGGACCTTTCACGAGGCGCTTCAGTTTATGTGGCTGATGCACGAGCTCATCGAGATGGAGGGGGAGTTCGTCCGGTCCATGGGGCAGTTTGATCGCACTCTCTATCCCTTCTATCGTGCTGACATCGATGCCGGAAGGCTGGACAGGGAACAGGCCAAGGAGCTGATCAAGTTCTTCTGGTTCAAGTGGTCCTCACGTACACGGGGTAAATCCAACGGAAAGAACTTCTGCTTCGGCGGCCAGTATCCCGATGGCACCGAGATTACGAACGATCTGACCTATCTGGCTCTCGAGGCGTACGAAGAGCTCAACACGCCCGATCCGAAGCTCTCGGTGAGATTTCTACCCGGGTCTCCGGAGAAGCTGTACAGGCGCGTTGCCGATCTCATCCGCACCGGGCGTAACTCTATTGTGCTCATGAACGATCCACCCGCGGTGGAGGCTCTGGTAAAACGAGGCAAGAGCAGAGAAGACGCTCGATATTACCTGCCCATCGGCTGTTACGAACCCGCTGTCGAAGGCAAAGAGATCGGCTGTACGATGAATCTCACCGTCAACCTGGCCAAGGGAGTGGAGCTGGCTCTGAACCGGGGGCGGGATCCGCTCAGCGGCGAGCAGGTGGGTCCCGATACGGGAGATCCGCTTCAGTTCAGCGGATTTGAAGATCTTTGGTGTGCCTACACAGATCAGATGGATTATTTTCTCACCCGATCTGCCGATTGTATCCGGGCAGCCGAGAGACAGTGGCCGATGATCAATCCCTCTCCGCTGGTCGCCGCCACAATCGACGACTGCATCGCCCGGGGATTGGATATCGGGCAGGGTGGCGCCCACTACAACTCGGTGGGTTTCGTAGGCGCAGGTCTGGCCAACGCCAGCGATTCCCTGCTGGCAATCAAAAAGGCGGTCTTCGACGAACGTCGGTTCTCCATGGGGGACATCATCGAAGCTCTCGAGCGCAATTTCGACGGTGAGGAGCGGATGCGCCAGTACCTGCTCAATCGCATCCCCAAATGGGGCAACAACGACGTAGACGCCGATGGCATGGCAAAACGGGTTGCCGACTACTACTGCAACAGGGTGCACACCATGGAAAATGCCCGTGGCGGCTCCTGTCAGGCTGCTCTCTTCACACTCGTCTTTTCGATGAAGGGAGGTCAATTGACAGGCGCCCTCCCGGATGGCAAAAGAGCTCACGAATCACTGGCCCCGGGAATGGGGGCCTCTTATGGACGTGACGCAAGTGGTGTAACGGGACTGCTCGAATCGGCAGCCAAGATCGATGCGACGCTGACGCCCAACGGAGCGGTACTTGATGTAACTCTGCATCCTTCGGCGATCGGGGGAGGGGAAGGGCTCGAGGCCTTTGTCAACCTGATCAAGACATACTTTTCCAACGGAGGGTACGCCCTTCAGTTCAATATCTTTGATGTCGAAACTCTTCGGGATGCACAACAACATCCCGAGAAATATGCGTCACTCCAGATTCGTGTAACCGGTTGGAGCGTGTACTTCACCACGCTCTCCGAGGCGGAGCAGAACCAGTTCATCGCCCGGACAACCCACAGAGTCTAGGAGGATCGAATGAGAAGCATCATCGTAACTCTGGTTTTATTTGCAGTCTCACTCGCTGCGTCGTATGCATCCGGGGTCGTCGGGGAAGAAGCGGTTACCGTCGACAGCTTTGAGTACGATGGAATACGTGAGATACGGCTTAAAGATGGCTCCTTTTTCGACGTGGTGATCAACGGATCTTCCAGAACCGCCGTAGCGGGGCAGGTCGCGATGCCTGAGAAGAATCTCGATAAGTATCGGATCGTTCATGAAAAACGCGGTCCTGT
>SDBV01010534.1_pt1 | contig 12098 bp, 16 predicted proteins | sample 2277081 | NCBI WGS metagenome assembly SDBV01 (sample SAMN10402039, study PRJNA504765) | marine sediment metagenome | isolation source: marine sediment core GS10_PC15, 223 cmbsf | place: Arctic Ocean: Southern Knipovich Ridge | collected 2010 | reverse complement strand
TGGAGAATCCGAAATACCTGCGTCTCCGAATACCTTCTTGTTTTCACGATTGCTTCCTCCTGTATTTATTCTACAGGAGTCTCGCATCTAAAGTGGACCTATTTTCGGGGGGCAGGGCAGAAGGTGCTACGACTGAAAAGTTCCGTGCCATAACACGCAGTAACTATCTGAACACAGTTTATGATTCCGTGCTCGCTAAAGTCAGTGGATCATTAGTGATCTACGGTTGGTCTGCAAGCGAACAGGATGAACATATATTCAATGCTATTGACCATAAGGATATAACCGATATTGCCGTATCTGTACATACTGAAAACCCAGACTGGGAATCTTACTGTGATAGGATTGAAGACCGAATTGCTAGGACGCATCATTTAAGGGAATCTAATCTCTACTTCTTTGATTATCAATGCAAAGGTTGTTGGATTCACTAACCTATACAAGCAACCTCTGCAAAGCTGGTATAAACAATCTCATGTTACCCTTTCTAACTAGCATTGTGCTATAATCTGAATGTAAAGGCTGAACATCAAAGCTAAATTGTCAATGGAGCTATCAGTGAATGGGATATTAATGCTTAAGCAGAGGCTTATAGAGCTGCTGACGCAGGCAGCAGGCGAGGCACAGCAGCAGAGCAAGCTACCTGCGGTGACATTACCTGATGTCGTTATTGAGCATCCCCAGAACCCGGAGCATGGGGACTATGCCTCAAGTTTTCCCCTGAAATTAGCCCGGTCAACCGGAATGAACCCGCTGACTATAGCTAATGAGATAGTGGACCGTATAGCTTCCGCCTCTGAGATTGATAATATTACCGTAGCGCCACCGGGGTTCATCAATTTCACCTTGAAGAGTGATTGGCTAACCAGCCAGGTAGAATTAATCCTCAAGACCGGTAATGCCTATGGCAACATTGACCTGGGCCGGGACAGCCGGGTGCAAGTAGAATTTGTGAGTGTTAACCCTACCGGGCCGCTTCATGTCGGGCACGGTCGCGGTGCTATTCTGGGTAGTACCCTGGCTAATGTGCTTACGGCTGCTGGTTACAGGGTGGAGACAGAGTACTACATTAATGACACTGGTAGCCAGATAGATGTCTTTTACCGCTCACTCTATGCTCGCTATCGGCAATGTCTGGATATTGACGCTGAGATGCCTCCAGATGGTTATTTTGGCCTTTATATGAGTGACCTGGCTAAGGAGATTATCGTCGAGGTAAAAGACAGGTTTCTTCATCTACCAGAACAAGAGGCAATATCTCAATTGGGGCAAATAGGTTTGGAGAAGATAATAAAGCTGATTAAGAGTGACCTTGAGCTATTAGGGGTGTCTTTTGATGTCTGGTTTAGTGAGCAGAGCCTTTATGATAAGGGGCAATACCAGACAGCAATGTCGCTTCTTCGTCAGGGCGGCTATATAAGTGAAAAGGAGGGCGCCGTCTGGTTTGTATCTACTGCCCTGGGCGAGGATAAGGATAATGTGGTGGTGCGTGGCGATGGTTCACCTACCTATTTCGCCTCTGATATCGCCTATCACTATAACAAGTTCTTGGAACGTAAGTTTGATAAAGTAATCAATATTTGGGGGGCTGACCACCAGGGGCATATGTCCCGGATGAAAGCTGTGGTTGGTGCCCTGGGTATTGATCCGGAGCAGCTTAGGGTGATAATTTCTCAGATGGTAACCCTGCGGCGTGGTGATGAGTTGGTTCGTATCTCCAAGCGTAGCGGTGATATTATTACCCTGCATGAGGTAGTGGAGGAAGTGGGAGTGGATGCCTGCCGCTTCTTCTTTCTATCCCGCTCGGCTGATAGCCAAATGGATTTTGATTTGGAATTAGCCAAAAAGGAGTCAGCCGACAACCCGGTCTACTATGTTCAGTATGCTCATGCTCGCATTGCTAGCATCCTTCGTCTGGCTCAACAGAGGGGTATTGACTACAGGGATGGTGATGTTTCTTTGCTGGTTACTGAGCCTGAATTAACCTTAATTCGCAAGATGTTACTTTTACCTGAGGTAGTGGAGATAGTAGCTCATACCCTGGAGCCTCACCATCTTCCCTACTATGCTCAGGATGTGGCGACAACATTCCATAGCTTTTATAAACAATGCCGCGTCATTTCCCACAATGAGGTATTGACTAAGGCTCGTCTCAAGCTGGTTGAGGCCGCCAAGCTGGTTCTGGCTAATACCCTTCACCTTATGGGAATGACGGCACCAGAGAGGATGTAAAATAAGGAGACTTAAATGAAACGACGTGTTTTCTCCGGGGCTCGTCCCACCGGTCGGCAGCACCTGGGGAACTACCTGGGGGCCTTACAAAACTACGTAAATCTACAGGATGAATATGATTGTATCTATTGTATAGTTGATATTCATGCGCTAACCACACTGGAAGATACAGGTGGTCTGCAAAAGAATATCTATGACATGATGCTTGACTGGCTAGCAGCCGGCCTTGACCCTCGGAGAAGCATCCTTTTCGTTCAATCTCACGTTCCTGAGGTGATGCAGTTACATACCTTACTTAGCATGGTTACCCCGTTAAGCTGGCTACTACGTGTCCCTACCTTTAAGGAGAAGGCAAAGCTTCAGCCGCAAAATATAAACTATGGGTTGGTGGGTTACCCAGTTCTAATGACGGCTGACATTGTCCTTTATAAAGCTGAAGGTGTGCCGGTGGGTGAAGACCAATTGCCCCATCTAGAGTTGGCTCGGGAGATTGCTCGCCGCTTCAATAGCCTATTTGGTTATACCTTTCCTGAACCTGAAGCCAAGCTTACCTCATTTCCACTGATACTGGGGCTAAATGGCAAAGAGAAGATGAGCAAACAACTGGGCAATGATATTGAGTTAGCTCTTTCCGACGAGGAGACAATAGAGCGGGTAATGACAGCGGTGACTGACCCGGCTCGCCGCTACCGCAATGACCCGGGGCACCCGGAGATATGTAATATCTATCGGCTCCATGGGTATTTTAATCCGTTCCGGTTGGACGAAATAGCCGACCAGTGCCGCTCAGCTCAAATTGGCTGTGTTGATTGCAAAATGCTCCTGGCTCAAGAGATTAACTCTGCCCTTAAGCCCTTCCGGGAACGGCGGGCTACCTTGGCTACTAAGCCCAAGCATATAGCTGATGTTCTGGCTGATGGTGCGGAGCGAGCCCAGGTTATTGCCAGGGAGACACTTAGAGAGGTTAAGGAGAAGATGGGGCTTATCTAGCCAGCAACTGTTATTTATTTTTCAGGCTTACTTTAAGACCTCAATTAGTGACCACTGTTTTTCTGTCTCATTGTAGCAAAGCTGGAACAGCTTGTTATCCATGGTGCGGACTTTGAAGCACCTCTTGCCCGGCTCCTGCCAGGATTTTTCTATCTCCTCAACCTCATATTCTATACCCTCCCACAGGAAAGACCGGGGTTCCTCAGCATAGGTATGACCAGAATAGCAGTTGACTTTAAGATTATTCAACCCCACCCCCCTTTATCTTTTTATTAGGTAACCCTCCCCCTTTATCTCCCTCCCTTGATAAGGGAGGGAGAATTAGTTATATAACTCTCCTTTAAGCTGTCCTCTTTGTCCCTTGGCGAGAAGAAAGTAGTTTTAGGGGTCATGCCTCTGCCAATAATCATAGACTCTATTCAGTTCATACTCCCAGAAGTCTAGTTTACCTATTCCTTTCCTATGGGCTTCGAGGTAAGTTGGTCCCTTCCAGAATCCCGGGCTTGGTACTCTCGTAGTTGCGTTGATTACAACTGCCGAGAGGAGTGGACGGCAATGATGAGATTCAAACAGACTGATCTCCCCAACAAGTTTTCCGACATTTATTGCATGAATGCCGAACTCACTACCTAATTCACCATAAGAAATGAGCTTCTTATCTTCTGCTACTTTTATTAACTTTTTACGAATATCCTCCCGCATTTTCTCCTTTCTTCTTTGGTGGAGTTAATTTTAGCTGGTTATTCTGCCAATAGGTATCCTAATAAGCTAGAGAATCCCTACTATCTAGGACGAAGAGCAAGCGCTGCTGCAATTAAGGCTATGCCGATGAGAATCTGGATTACGAATCCCCATGTGCCGCCTACCATTGCGGCAAATAACCGATGTGATTATGAGAAATAGACCACCCATACCAGTAATTATTGCGAGAAACCACCTCAAAAAACTAATCATAGTAAGCACCTCCTTTTTTAGATATTAGGCTTCCTCTTGTGCCAATCTGTCGCCTGCTCGTAGGCGTAAGCGATTTTGAGTAGTGTCTCCTCAGCAAAGGGCTTGCCGATTATCTGCATGCCTATCGGCAGCCCATCGGCAAAGCCAGCCGGAATAGAAATAGCCGGCAGTCCGGCAATATTTATCGGCAGGGTGCAAACATCACTTAAGTACATCTGCATGGGGTCGTCCGCCTTCTCCCCAATTTTGAAGGGAACGGTGGGGGAGGTGGGAGTTATTAGAGCATCGAATTTCTCAAAGGCCTGGTCAAACTCTCGTCGTATCAGGGTACGCACCTTCTGCGCCTTCAGGTAATAGGCATCATAATAACCGGCGGACAGGGCATAGGTTCCCAGCATAATGCGCCTCTTTACCTCAGCACCAAAGCCATACTGGCGGGTCTTCTCCAGAGCCTCCCATATACTGTCAGTATCTTGATAAGAAAAGCCATATTTTACTCCATCATAGCGAGCCAGATTAGCCGAAGCCTCTGACGGGGCAATAATGTAATATACTGCCAGGGCATGGGGAGTATGAGGCAGTGATACCTCCCATTCCACCCCTGCCCCCAGGTCCTCAATCTTATTGATGGCCGTCCGCATAGCTACATCTACCTCGGTTTGCATTCCCTCAACAAAATACTCCTTGGGAACGCCAAGACGAAGTCCATTAAGGTTGGTAGTCAGGCATCGGGTGTAATCAGGTGTGGGATAAGGCACTGATGTGGAATCTCTGGGGTCATAGCCAGCGATGGCATTCAATACCAGGGCTGAGTCAGTAACATCTTGAGTTAGAGGTCCAATCTGGTCAAGGGAGCTGGCAAAGGCAACCAGACCGTATCGGCTCACCCTGCCATAAGTAGGCTTTAAGCCGGTAACGCTACAGAAACCAGCCGGCTGACGGATGCTGCCTCCAGTATCTGAACCCAGGGCATAGATAGCTTCACCGACGGCTACGGCAGCAGCCGAACCCCCGCTACTACCCCCGGGGACACGGCTTAAATCCCAGGGGTTATGTGTGGTAAACAGGGCTGAGTTCTCAGTAGAAGAACCCATGGCAAACTCATCCATATTGGTCTTACCGATGACCACGACACCACGGTCATTTAATTTCTCTACCACCGTGGCATTATAAAGGGGCACGAAATTTTCCAGCATCTTTGACGAGCAGGTGGTACGTATCTCTTTAGTGCACATATTGTCCTTGATTAACATTGGGATACCGAGCAGGGGATTGGCATCACCGCTGGCAATAAGCTTATCTGCTTGCTCAGCTTGCCTTAATGCCAGTTCCTCAGTAATGGTAACCAAGGCACAAACCTCCGGTTCCACCTGGGAGATACGCTCCAGGGCAGCTTTGGTTAACTCAACCGCAGACAGTTGTCGGCTGACAAGCAGCTTATGTGCCTCATTAATGGTCAACTGGTTACTTATCAACCTCACCCCCTTTAGGCTTTTATTAGGTAATCCTATCCCCCTGGTTAATGTATTATTCCAGCACGGCTCGTACCTTAAAGAAGTTCCCCTCCTTTTGAGGGGCATTAGCCAGAACCTGACTCTGGGGTAGGGAAGTAGCTACTTCATCGTCTCTAACTACATTCTGCAGGGCAATAGATTGGGCGGTAGGCGGAATATCAGTAGTGTCTACCTGCTGCAATATCTCAAAGTTCTCCAAGATATCAGATAATTGCTCTCTAAGTCTTTCCACCTCAGTCTCAGTCATGCCCAGTCGAGCCAGCCGGGCAATGTGTAACACATCTTCATGGGTTAGCTTCATTATTTACCTCTAATTGTGTAATGAGAATAGATGCACTATATTGGCTAATTATAGCATTCATATTTGAGTATCGACAACAAGACCACTCTGCTATAATGAAGCAGAGGGAATTGGAAAAGATGATGAGGGCTAGGCTTATACTGGCTATTCTTAGTACCTTACTGGAAGAGGCAGCCCTGGTAGTGATTGTGCTAGTGGGTTTGCCGGAGTTAGACATTGAGGTACCTCTTGGTGTTCTTATTACCGTGATAGTAGTGTGGGGAGTCTTTTCTATTTTACTTTACCAAATGGGTAGCCGGGCCTTGAGAAGGAAACCAATAATTGGGTTATCAGTCATGATCGGGAGTCGTGGTAAGGCAGTAAACCCATTAGCTCTAGAGGGCTTCGTCAGAATTAAAGGTGAACTTTGGGAGGCTAAATCAGACGGTGGTAGAATAAACACTGGTAAACAGGTTATGGTGGTAGGGCAAGATGGACTCAAGCTCATTGTGCGCCAGAGTAATAAGGATGACTTAGCGGTAACTAAATGATATATATTGATGGGGCGCAAAAGTCGGGGAGTGGCACTATAGTACGTTTTGCCGTTGGCTTGGCCACTTTGCTCGGGAAGGAACTCTACCTTACCAATATTCGAGCCAAAAGAGAGAAACCGGGGTTAAGGCCTCAACATCTTAAAGCAATAGAGGCACTCAAGCAGATATGTCGGGGTAATCTGGACGGGGGTGAAGTTGGTTCCAAGGAGATAAGGTTTAAACCCGGGGGAGGGGTTAAGGGGAGCCACTATGAGTGGGATATCGGAACCGCCGGGTCGACTACTCTGCTGGTGATGACCCTTTTACCGGCAGCCTGTTTTTCTAAGGAAGCTATAAGCTTTAAAATATCTGGAGGTTTATTTCAAGACTTTGCTCCCTCTGCTTACCATATGCGATGTGTCCTTTTTCCGATGCTAAACAAGATGGGTATAACGGCTAAGCTTAGTGTTATTCGCCCTGGCTATATCCCCCGGGGTAGCGGCATCATAGAGGTAGAGCTGCAACCGGTGAGACAGAGAATAAAGCCCATCACGTTAGTTGACCAGGGGAATGTAACCGGCATCGAAGGGGTTGCCCTGGCTTCCCATCTTAAGGAAAGAAAGGTGAGTGAACGGATGGCGGAGAAGTGTAGCGAGGTGCTTAGGTCAAGTGGCTATAAAGCCCAAATAGAAATCATTAATGATACCCTGGCACTTCAGAGGGGGGCGGCTTTGGCTATATATGCTAAAACTAGTTCTGGGTGTATTATTGGCGCTGACCGAGCTGGTGCGCCAAGACGAACCTCAGAACAGATTGGTAAATATGCAGCGATGAGTCTGATAGAAGACCTGGCTACCGGGGCTACAGTTGACCGTTATTTAGCCGACCAGCTTATTTTTTATGCTGCCTTAGCTGACGGGGTTAGCCAATACCGAATACCCCGACTGACCGAGCATATCGAGACCAACCTTTGGCTCGTAGAGAGTGTGCTAGGAGCAAAAACAAAAGTGAATAAAAACCTAGTGAAGATTCAGGGGATAGGCTACCATCCAAGCCAGTTTATTACCCAGGCTAGTTGAACAAACATTAAGATATTGTTGACGAACTACCCGTTTAATATTAAGGAGTAAATCAAGATGGCAGAGATAATTTAGAGAGTGCCGAGGCTTCGGTACAAGACGATACGAGTTACCCAGGCTAGCTAGAGGCATAGCCCGAGGCTCAACTAAGCTAATCGGGAACACACCTCCGGTTAGATTGAACTGAGTAAGCACCTGGCTCTTTCTGGAAGAAATAGTTTAATAATTGAAGGCTAGTTATTATGTTTAAAACCTTGAGAGAAGACATCCAAACAGTATTTGCTAAAGACCCGGCAGCAAGGAGCGTGGCTGAGGTTCTCTGTTGCTATCCTGGACTACATGCCCTGTGGCTTCATCGTCTGGCTCATTTTCTGTGGCAACATAAGCTTCGGCTGCTGGCTCGCCTCCTGTCACATATTAATCGCTTTTTAACTGGAATTGAAATCCACCCCGGAGCTAGAATTGGCAGGAGGTTCTTTATTGACCATGGGGCTGGGGTGGTCATCGGCGAGACAGCCGAGATCGGCGATGATGTTCTAATGTATCAAGGAGTGGTTCTAGGAGGAACGACTCTAGCGAAGAAGAAGCGTCATCCTACCATTAGTAATAATGTGGTAATGGGAACCGGGGCAATAGCTCTGGGTGCTATCACTATCGGCGATGACGCCAGGATTGGCTCAGGCTCGGTGGTGGTAAAGTCAGTTCCACCCGGAGCTACAGTAGTAGGCATCCCAGGAAGAATAGTGACGGACCGGCGGGAATCCTTGATGGAGTTGGAGCACGGGAAATTACCTGACCCGGTGGCAGAAGCCATCAGACTAGTGTTAAAGGAGCAGGATAAATTGGAGGAGCGTCTGAGAAGGCTGGAGAGCTCAAGTGGAATAGTAACTCGCCAAGATAAGCTAAGAAAGAAAAGAAGGAAAATTGAGAGAGAGTTCAGCCAGGGTGAGGGAATATAAAGCTCAGGAAAATCAAGCAGCAGGCGCAGAACTACCCCTGAGAAATATAAGTCTTGGGCGGAGAAAAGGTGCAAGCAGATACAGCAAAGGTAGTAGTCGCCATGAGTGGCGGGGTGGATTCATCGGTTGCCGCCGCCATTCTTAAGGAAGAGGGCTATCAGGTCATCGGTGTGACTATGCATATCTGGCTTCGAGATAAGCCGGAATACGAGGCAAACAGATTCGGTGGCTGTTGTGGCCTTAGTGCCGTAGAAGATGCCAAAAGGGTAGCTAATAAGCTGGGCATTCCTCACTATGTGATGAATTTCAGGGACATCTTTGCCCGAAAAGTTATCGCTCATTTTTGTCGAGAGTACAGTCTGGGAAGGACCCCGAACCCCTGTATCAGGTGCAATCAGTACATTAAATTTGACGCCTTGCTGAACAGGGCGATAGGGCTGGAGGCTGATTTTGTGGCTACTGGACACCATGCCAGAGTAGAGATGGGGAGTGGTAGATACCTTCTTAAGAAAGGAATCGATCAGCGTAAAGACCAGTCCTATGTGCTGTATACATTAACCCAGGAGCAACTAGAACATACCTTATTTCCAATCGGGAATTTTACCAAAACGAGGGTGAGAGAGATAGCCAGAGAATTGGAGCTTCCGGTGGCAGCCAAACCAGAAAGCCAGGAGATTTGCTTTATCTCCGATAACGATTATCCCAAGTTCCTTAGGGAGTTTGTCCCTCAGGCAGTAAAGACAGGGCCAATACTGGATAGACAGGGGAACACCTTAGGTGAACATCAAGGAATCCTGTTTTATACCATAGGTCAGCGTAAGAGGTTGGGCATATCAGCTAAAGAGCCTTTGTATGTAACCGCCATCGTTCACGAAAGGAACGCCATTGTGGTGGGTGGCAAAGAGGAGTTATATGGAACTGAGCTTGTAGCCTCTGGATTGAACTGGATAAGCCTAAAGAAGCTGAAGCAGCCCATCACGGCTAAGGTAAAGATAAGGTATCTACATAATGAGGCAGAAGCAGAAATAACTCCCGTGAACGAAGACAAAGTCCAGATAAGATTTGAGGAACCACAAATAGCAATTACCCCTGGTCAGGCAGTAGTCTTTTACGATGGAGATATCGTGATAGGTGGCGGGACAATAGAGCAGAAGACAGCGTGATAACATAGGTAAAAAGCCTGCCACTACTTAGCTTTACATAAAATACAAGCTAACAGCGCCACCGAGGAGTGATTCTTGTATTTCCTTGAATAAAAATCGGTAAAGCTTTATCATAAGACTGTTGACCGGTAGTGTATTAGAGCTTCTATCTGTAGTTACGCGAAAGGAGATAAAGATGCAGGTTAGGAAAGTATATCAAGATGTGAATCCTCAGTTGCTATACGATGAGGTGAGAGATTTTGTTCTGAAGCAGGGAGCAGTTGTAGGTGAGTCAAAGCTGTCAACCTATCTCTTGCCTGATAACTCTTCATCGTTTATGTTTCGGGGTAACATAACATTCAAGGTTCAGATTGAACAAACTAAGGCCGAGAAAGAATGCCTCAGAGCCCATATCGTAGGGACAGTCAAAGGCGAAACGAAATTAATGCTTGATACAGATGAGGAGTCTTTCCCTCAAGAGAAGTTCTCTGCTTTGCAAGATGACCTGAACTTCATTTTTGAGTCATACGAGGCAAAGAATGAAGATGAGGAAGCAGAGTAAGGAGTTATCTTTGGAAGAGGGTATTTAGCAGCGCTAGCCAAAGCATACCATTACTCAAATATCCCTTTGTTCGGTAATTCCACAAATTCCTCCCCTGATAGCTTTAGGATTTCACAGCACATGTACTCTCTATGCTTCCCCATCCATGGGGAAGACATCCCAAGTCTTCGGGAGGACTTAGAAAACTGGAAGGCTTGGGATTCAAAGAAATGCCCTGCCTACTACTGGGTAGTCTACTTTCCCAAAATAACCACGGTGTTTTAGCTGGGGTCGTTGTAGATGTCCTCCGATTTTTGCATTACACCGGCCGGAACACCGGCTTCCTGCAGCTTATACATGGCTTCTTTCGCCGTCAAAATGACAGTCAACTTGACAAGGGCTCCTACCTATGTTAGCATTCATACCTATGTTTTCTAGATATAAAAATTAATGCATAGACAGCAGGCACATCTTAAGCCAAAACAGCAAAAGATCAAATATAGCCAGTTAGAAGCCGGCTATGGGTTTCCTCCCTCCAGTTATAAGCTGGCCTCCTCAATAGTTGCTACTTACCTCAAGGCAGTTGGGGAAACCAGTAGTTTCCATCAGGATACTGAGATTGTCCCACCAATGGCGGTAGCCGCCTATGCTATGGCAGCGCTATTAGAGGGTATTTGCCTGCCTCCGGGAGCAATCCATGTCTCTCAGGAGCTTGAGTTTATAGGCACCGTGGGTATCAACGATACTCTCACCAGCTATGCCAAGGTGAGCCGAAAGCGGGACCGGGGCAGATTTCACGTTTTAACTATTGACCTTAATGTCTTCAATCAGAAGCAGGAGGCAGTGCTGGCCGGGAAAACCAGCTTCATACTGCCAGTGCGTGACGAGAACAAAGGATTGTAATGGAAGTAAGTCTGGGACAATTAGCTGATTTAAGAGTGGGAATGAACCTGCCCAAGATAAAAAGGATGGTTACGCAGGAGGATATCAACCTTTACGCCGAAGCTAGCCATGATTTCAATCCCATCCACATAGATGAGGATTTCGCTAAGAAGACTCCTCTTGGTGGCACTATTGCCCATGGTATGCTCATTTTGGCATATGTTTCACAAATGATGAGCACTGCCTTTGGACGAAGTTGGTTAGCCGGGGGCAAGCTCAATGTTAGGTTTAAAACTCCCGCTCGTCCGGGTGAGAACATAACTGTGAGCGGCAGGATATCCAGGATTGAGAAAAACGAAGGTCAAACCGTGGTTTGCTGCGATGTCCTCTGCAGCAAACAAAAAGGTGAATCCGTCATTACAGGAGAAGCGAAGGTGAGGATGAAGAACAATGAAAATAACCGTTGATATTATGAGTGGCAATTACGCTCCCGAAGAGATTGTAAAGGGAGCCGTAAGAGATGCCAAGGACAGAAAGGTTGTCTCAAGAGACTGAAGACGCCATCTTGTCCCGCAGTGAGCGAGCCAGCTACATTGCAGCACAGGTTTTCTGTATCGATGGTGGAGTCATATAAGTCATATAAATGAAAGGAGGCTCCCTATGTCCAAGGTAGGTATAGTAACCGACAGCATAAACTGCTTGCCCAAGGAGTTAATCAAGGAATATGACATACGTATCGTACCATTGGGTCTCTCCATTAATGGTCAGGCTTACCGAGACCAGGTAGACATTACCTCAGACGAGTTCTGGAAGATATTCCCAGAGATGAAGCAGTTTACTACTGGTGCTCCGGCCCTTGGAGATTTTACCAACACCTTTGAAGAGCTCGGTAAGTCCACCGATAGCACTGTCTGTATCGTTGTTTCTAAGGCACTGAGTGCTATTCATGAAGCGGCGGTACAAGCCAGAGAAGTATTCAAATCGGAAAATCC
>SDBV01010533.1_pt1 | contig 12098 bp, 14 predicted proteins | sample 2277081 | NCBI WGS metagenome assembly SDBV01 (sample SAMN10402039, study PRJNA504765) | marine sediment metagenome | isolation source: marine sediment core GS10_PC15, 223 cmbsf | place: Arctic Ocean: Southern Knipovich Ridge | collected 2010 | reverse complement strand
GTGGATAGGGCCGCGTCCAGAGTCTTCGCGCCGCGACCCAGAGCGTTTTGCGCCAACTCCCTGGCGGCTTGCGCACGTATCCGAGGCAGTCTTCTTCCGGTTTTTCGCACGGACCCCCGAACCACGACAGCATGCTGTCAAAGTACCCGATGGGACCGCATCGCGTCCTGCCGTCGTCGTCGTCCAGTCCGCATGCGCCGGGTTCGCGATATCGGTTGCACCGCGTCCAGGCATCGGGCGCCGGAACGTATCCCTGAGCTATGCATCCGAAATGGTGGCACGGGCACGATCCGAACGGATCCAGGGGCGGACACAGAGCGTCGTCGTCGTCGAATCCGCATCTGTCGGGGTGCCTGAATTCCGCGCAGTCTCCCGCGGGCAGAAGCGGCTCCACGACCGGCGAGACGATGTAACTGATTGTGAAAAGGATCACGCGCAGCAGCCACATATTTGTCCTGACACGAAGGATGGGGAAAATAAACAAGCTTTGTTTTCAGAATCGAGAAACTTTTTCTTTATTCAATAACAACAACAACAATTTTATGCTTCTTCCTGGCCTCGGCCTCCTTCTTGTCTTTCTCCCGCTGGCGTTTCACCAAACGGGTCCGCACCGGTTCCAGGTCGATCGCATCAGGCAGGAGACTGCAGTGTTTCCGGTTGGATAGCCAAGCCATCAGGGCCAGTTGCGTCCCATCCAGTCCTTGGCCTTGTCCTTTACGATGGTAGTCCAGGGCAGCCTTGATCTCGTCCATGCTCTCACAAGGAGTGGCGGCGGGAATCTCCAGGAACAGGCAGCGCGTCGGGTTCCTGGTGCGGTCCAGCACCACCCATTCACTGTCCAGGCACGTGATCAGGACATTGTCCAGCCTGGTCCCACTGTCCAGAATCAAGGGATTGTATAAAGCGATTCGAATCTTGGCGTAGGAGTTACTCATTGTGTGTGTGTGTTTGAAGTTCCGGCGTCGCGTCCGGGCCACCCGACGGGTTTCTCAGACTTTTTTCTTTGGGTAGGAAATAAAAAAAAACCTGCGCTTCGCTTACACGGGAAGAGTTGATACACTTTTTTTTTTAACGATCACCACCGCCGCCGTCACTTCCACCACCACCCGCGGTTGGGCCACAGTTTGGAGGCTACAAACAATCCGAATCCTGTCGGGTACGCAATGGGCCAGAGGATGCCTAGAACCGTGATGACCCCTGTAAAGCTGATTGCAGCCTCGAATTGGTTCGTCCGTTCGCGTCGCTCGTCGAGGGCTTTCCATCCGTCGTCTAGAGTGGTGGGGGTGTGGACAGGTTTCGCGCGCTGTTTCATCCACCGCACCATGCAAATTCCATTCCAACCCATCGCCACCACGAAGTGAGGGAGAGCGATTGCCGCGTAAATTTTAATCGTAGCCATAGGGTAGTTGTGGATTGCGGGTGCATATGAACGAGGTGATCCCCCTGCCGGAGACGTCTCCGTCGGTTTTTCTCGGACTTTTCCGTCGGTGGGAGCAAAACTGCCCCGTGCTGCACACACACACACACAATGCAATTCACGGACTCCGAAAAAACCTGCGTCGAGAAACACATTGGACTGTTTCGGAATCTCCTGGGCAAGGCAACGCTTGATTTCTATGACAAACGCCTGAAACCCGGTCACGCCCTGGTCACGCCGTTTGTGCGCGATGGCAAGTTCGGGGACGTGACCCTGGACCAAATCACGGCCCAGCCCCTCGACTTCTTCCAGGTCTGGCCAAATCTCCATTCCAGCGCAAAGTTCCGAGCCGCCCTGGACGAGTGTGACGGGAAGAGGAAGTCCGTCTTGGTGGTCTTGATCACGAAGGGTTCCTACGTGTTCCAGGCCTTCCGGAGAGTGGACGTGTTGCGGAAGACAGAGGGACGCAGTCTGTTGTCCTGGATCACTTCCCCTGAGACCAAGTCGATGGCAAGCCTGGAAGCCGTTTGTGGCCCGAAGATGGTGGAAACCCTCCGCGGTAGCAACAGCGATGACATGGTCCACATCTTACACGCCGCGCAACGTACACCCCCGACTGTTGAGATGCTGGTTGGAGGATTCCTTCCCATGGATCTGGAGCTTCCGGAAGGATCTCAGGCAAAGTACGACAGCATCCGGAAAACCTGCTTTGAGGCTGTGGAACAGCGCAGTCAGACGCCCGAGATCGCCGTGATGGAACCGATCGCGGCCGGGCGTGAAGCCATGAAATTGGTCTTGAGCTTCCAAAACAAAGTCTTCGACCAGATCTTTGGTGGCGACCCCGAGCGCTTCTTCGGTGCGCTCGAGGTCACCTCCGGCTTTAAGGCCTTCCAGAAGACCCTGAAAACTTCTTTCCAACACCACCAGAAACTTTGCACCGTGGCCCAGGAGATCCGCAACCGCAAGTGTGCACAGTGTGGGACTCAGGAGCGCAAGCTCCAACGTTGTGGAAAGTGCAAACAAGTCCTGTATTGCGGGACGGCCTGCCAACGCATGGGTTGGTTGGCTGGACATAAGAAAACTTGTGGTAAATAAACTTTTTCCCAAACAGGCACGCCAGATCGCGTCGTCGTCGTCCATGGGGTTGCTTCTTTTCCGTGGTGGTGGGGCCATGTCACAAGTAGGTTTTTTCTGTCGTCGCGCCCGAGGGGAATTGAAAAAAAGTCCGAGAAAAAGAAAATGATAAGTTTTTTCATCGCGTCTTTGGTTTTCTCCACAACTGAAAAAACGCGATGGACCACTACCAGCGGCGGGTTTACCTCAGTTACAGCGATGAAAACAAGACAATCAAGGATTTGGTCATATCTTTCGGCGCCCAACTGCTAAAGGATGGGATCGATGCCAGGATGGACGTGTTTCGGAAAAACCTTTCGGAAGGCCAGACCTCCTGGGCAGCCAGAATGATACGCGAGTCTAAGCACGTTCTCATGATTTGTGATCCTGAGTATACCAGGCGCATTCGGGGCACCAAGGCTCAATGGGACTTGCACCTCATAGCGGGCACGATGATTCAGGACGGGAGCCAGAACAAGAACCTCAAGTTCGTGCCGGTTCTTCTCGAAGGGTGCACCGCCCGGAACATTCCGATCGCGCTCTGTGGGTTTCCTTCCCACGATTTGAGGAAGGGGCCGAAGAGGGTCGAGAACTATCAGGCGTTGCTCACCTTCATCCTGACCGGCGTTCGCAAGGGGCAGCAGGTCCCAGTGCCGCTCGGCAAACCGCGTCCTCCTCCTCCTCTGATAGAGCCGCCTTCCCTTTTCGGCGGCGACGACGATTTCTCTGCGGCCAAACAAGCGTCCATGGAGGAAGCTGCTGCCATCTGGGCCTCCAAAGAAGACGCTACCCTCGTTGCCGCAAAACGGGCGTCCCTGGCAAGCTTGACGGTACCTGGGCGAACCCTGATCTGGCCGTGGATGGGAACCGTGAATCCGTGGCAGCCCCCGGCAAAACCTTTCCCCAAGCCAGACGGACACGATCCCCTTGCGGAGATCCGGGACTGCAAGGTTGCGGACTTGGACTCCGACAGTCCAGAAAGCGAGGAATGTGTGGTGTGCAAGGACGCGAAGAGGACCATCGCCCTGTTCCCGTGCCGCCACCGTCGTTTCTGCCCTGCTTGTGTCCTTGCCTTACCGAAGCCATTGCTGTGCCCGTCCTGTCGGACTCCGATCACGCGCGCCATGCAGATGTATTAGAATTTTTTCTCCCCCCTGCACAGCAGAGTTCCGTCCCAAGGATTTATAAAATTATTCTTTCTTCCTGTGTCGGAACAAGATGATGGCCCTTAGCACACCGGCCATGTAGATCGCGTCGTCCAGAGGGTAGTGGGTTGCTCCTTTCCGTGGGGGGAGTTCACAACCCTTGTCCGCCAGGGCCTTGCGCCAGTCGCTCACCACCGGCCACCCGGCCAGGATCTTCCCCATGGAGTTGATGTGCACCACACGTCGGTAATACTTGCGCTCGGGACGGCCCAGCCGGTATTCGATCGGGAGGCGACCCACGGTCCCCAGGGCCCAGTTGATCCAGGCGTTGTCGAATCCGGTGGTGTCGGAAGCCAAGATTATGTTGGGGTGCTGGGCGTCGATCTTGTCCAGCCAGGAAACAAAGGCACGGATTCCCGTGTCGAAGTCGATCGCGTTCTTGCGAATAAACTTCAGCACATCCTCGTGTTTGCTCCAGAAATCCTTCCAGCACTGGGGGTCAATCTCGAGGTCTCCTTCCTCCAGGAAGATCTGGAATCGGTCCTTGACCACGCCGGTCTTGAGATCCATCCGGCAGGCTCCGATCGCCATCAGAGGATGTTTCCCAGGCTTCTCTCCGCCGGTTTCCACATCCAAGGTCACGATATCGGTGGATTCATATTCGGTATCCGTAGGTTGCTTCTGTTGCATGCTTAAGAAAAAAAAGTCCTGGAAACAGAAAGGCAGTCCTGTTTCTGGCAAGTTCGCCGAAACACCACAAATTGCCAGACCCCTACGGATGGATTCAGCCCTTTTGAGTCGGTCCGACAAGGATAAGTGTCAGGTCTGCAACAAGCCGGTGAACGAGGAATACAGGGCGAGTCAGATGGACTCTGGGAAACCCTTACGCCACAAGAGTTGTAACGCGTGGTTTCAAGACCAGCAGGCTTGCATCGTCTGCAACAAGCCGCTACCAAGGGGAGGCTTGTTTTGCCACCGAGATTGCCGCCCAGATCCAAACCCGGAGCACCGACTCGTGGAAAGTCTGCGAAAGAAGAAGCAGCGGTGTTTCATCTGTGACGGACCTCTTCGACCGAAGGGCGAGGGTGTGCGCATCGACGGTGCGACCGACCTGTGGAGGCACACCGCTTGCTACCCCGACCCAACTCCGGAAGGCGCTGGGCCGCATGCCCCCAAATGCCTATGCCTACCGTGTCTGGAGCTGAAGAAGGCACGTCTCAACGCTCCACCAGAACCCGACGCGTCCTACATAGCCGAGCCGCCGTTGCCGGGTCCATTTGATGTGATTCTGACGGAGTACCAGGGAACCTTCCCCGCGATGACCGACCTGTCACGGGCTCCCAGAAGTCTGACCGACCTCTGTCTGGATGTCCTGGATCACCGGAGGGGATTCCTCCGAGCTGTGCTTCGCGACCGGAAACGCGAGGCTTCCCTTACGGAATATGCGACTCATTGCGTGGACCTCTCCAACAATCGGGGGAAGCACCTCCGGGCCTTGAAAACCACCCTAGAGAACATGGAACTGGACCTGCAACGCTGCCAGGAACGACGCGCTGAAATACAGAAACACTACTACGAGCAAGCCCAGGCATGTACCGGGTTGAGGAGACGAGTGTCTCATGGTAATTCTGTCGCGGACGGTCTCAAGAAAAGACTGAGGGGGGCTGATGAGGCTCTGGAGCTCTGTCGCAAGAAATACAAGACCTCGGAAGAGAGCCTGGAGATAACCCGGAACCTGGTTCTGGACGGTGACGCCCGCTTGGATCAGCGCACGCGAGAGGTCGCGAGCCGCGACAAGGAGCTGGCAAGGTTTGGCCTGGGCCAAGTCGACATCAGGAAGTTGGATGTCCTGCGTCTGGATTTCCTCCACCAGACAGTGCGTGCCTGGCAGCACCGGATCAAGGATCAGCTGTTCGAGAAGTCGATGGAGGCCAAGGTCCTGAAGCAGACCGAGGAGATGCGGCTGTGTAGGGTTTGCATGGACGCGAACCGTGAGATCCTGTTCCGGCCATGCAACCACGTCTGCTGCTGCTACAAGTGCTCCCGCGAGGTCAAGAAGTGCCCCTATTGCCGCAAGGCAATCAAAGGGAAGGAAAAAGTGTTTTTGTGATTTGTAAGAAAAGAGACCTGTCTCCAAATCACACACCAATGAGCAGCGACCTGAAGGCCTACGACGAGGTGGTCCGACAGATTGTGGAGGAAGACATCGACCTGCTGTTCGACCGAGCCCAGCAACGCGTCATGGAGCTCTACCCGGACCACACCTTTGTGGATCCCGAGGATGGACGCGTGATGTCATACCTTGGAATCCACTGGAAGACCATGGACGACGTCCTGAAGGAAGACAAGGGGTGGGAGGAGGCCCGCATGAAGTTCCTGTGGCACGATGAATACACCGCCGTGATGGATTTCTTTGCGGTCCCCAATGATGTGTACGACAAGGCGGTGGCAAAGTCGGGCGCCGAACTGAAAAAAGAGGTCTATTTAATTCTGGAATAAATCGATTGCCCTGAAGAATGGCTTTTACCGAGGCCGACATCACGGCCATTGTTCTATGGCAACTCGTGGTCTATGTTGTATTCACCTTGTCTTACGTGCCGATCTGGCTCAGCCGGTGGTACCTGGCCTGGGACCCCAAGGGCTGGCAGTTCCGTGTGGGACCGAATGCACCGGCCGCCATGCGGGTCAAACTCCTCTATCCTCCGGTCTGGTTCAGCGGTCCGGTCTGGTGGCTGCTCTACTCCCTGGCGGGATTCTCGGCCTGGCACGCGGTCCGCAGCACGAAACCGGGCCAGACCCTGGACGCCATCTTCATCGTGTTTATGGTCTTCATGTGGATCCAGGGCACCTTCACGATCTGGTTCTGGTACTACGGGCTTCCTTTCTGGTCGATCCTGCACCTCGGGCTGGCCTCGATCCTGGGAATCGCCTACACGATCCTGACCGTGGTGGGTCCCCCGACCCTGACTTCGTTGTGGCTGGTGCTGCCGATCGTGATGGCCGATTGGGTGATTTGGCCGGTCAATCTCTACCTGTTCCTGGCACACACGGAGCGCTACATCGGAAATCCCATAGAGGCTTTCATAGCACGCGGCTTCAACCCGATCCGGTCGGTCTACCACTACGAAGAGTTTCACCGAGACCGACACAACCCAATCGTGGACGCCAGTGGTCTGCGACGCAGACATAAATAAATGGCCTCCGGCGAGTGGTTTTTCCTTCTCGTAACCGCTCTGGCACTCATGGTGTGGTCGGGGCCGGAATTCGACCCGGACGGGTGCAGGCCTCGCACGTGTACGCGTAGACCACGTCGGTCAGCCAGTTGATGACGAACCTCCGGCATCGCTCGTCGACCCCGGTCTTCCGCTGGACCAGGGATCGCCGAGGCTGGGCCGGTGTTTGACCTCGCGCCCGAGCAGGGTCTGGCGCGAGGTCCATGGTGGTGAGGGCGGCGACGGATTTTCACCCCGGGAATGCATCGGACTTTTTTCCCCGGCCTGCGCAAAAAATAACAACCTTGTTTTGTTGATGCAGTGGATTTTTGTACGGCGCCGATACCCATCCGTAAAATGAATCGCAGCGACGTGGTGTTGGCACGCATCACCGCCCCGGCCCACTACTGGGTCGACGAGACCCACTTCTTGTGTCTCCGCAACAACGACCGGGTCTACGGGGTGCCCTTGGGAGATCTGTTCGAAAGCATCGACGGCGATGCGAAGGTAGTCTTCAGACCTATGGCGGTCGAAGTAAAGAGGAAGAGAAAGGGCAAGGAGAAAGTGGTGGTGCCAGCTCCTCCGCCCAAGCGGGCCCGGGGGATGGAGGAGGAGGAGGCAGAACAGATCCTGCTAGAGCTGCCTCCGGACATTGCGGTCCAGATCCTGGTCCAGGTCAAAGGCGTGATGGTCCCAACGCCGGGAATGCGTCGATGGATCATGACACACATCCGCCGCGGGACCTCCCTGGCCAAGGAAATGGGGAACCCTGCTATCGTCGACGCCTGGTGGCGCGAGGCCGTCCCCTCGCGCCTGGAGGCGCGCCTCGCCATGAGGGCAAGAGCCCCCTCCATACTTTTGGAGATGGCCGGCCCGAATCGCCTTGCCTATGTGCGTTTGTGGTACCCGCTGTTCACCAGGGCGTACGACATCCGGAAGCTGATGGAGCTCTACCTGGAGCTTCGTTTCCAGGGCAAGACGTTTGACGACTTCCGTGGCCAGCACATGCTCGACGACCAGGACGGCCGGTCGGATTGGATCCTGGAACTACTGATCACGCACCTGAGGCCCACTCCGATTGTGGCCTATTCTGTGGACCAGAGGTTGCAGTTCCAGGTTCACCTTCGGGAGGCACAGCGCGTGATAGACGCCTTTGAAAACTACGAAAGGGAACCATCGCTCCGGCAAGAAAGGAAAGAACTTGTGTTCCGGCGCACCATGGAAGACATAGTCTCGTATATGTGGGATCCTACGGAGCTGGTGACCATGTGGGGCTTGGACAATCCATCGGAGCAGCTCAAGGCGATATTGAAGAACGGGGCACGTTCGGCCGTCAGGGCGTCCTTCGAAGCCGTGCGAATTATCCGTGCTTTGGAACCGGACAGAACCTTCTCTGCCGGAGATTACCTGGCGCTGTTCTGGTTGGTAGAGATGACAGTGTATGTGCATACCTTAGGTCAGAATATCGAGGATATTACCACGCGTGTTGGTGACATAGCGCTTGAGTGGAAGGAGGTGTCTGTGATCGGGAGGATTCAGCGACACATGGCACCCCATTTCCTGCGGTGGGGCGTGGACCCCTGGTGGAACAAGTCAGGCAGCGAGTGATTCTTTCTTCTTAAATACACACACACACACACACAGTCACTTGTGTCCAGGCAAACCTGGGGGGTCAGCGGGCCCGCGAAGCCCTGGCGGTCCGCAAAGCTCTGGGCACGGCTGCCACAAGGTCCAGGATGATATCCTAGCCTGATGATGGTGGTGATCCCGTGTTTTTCGAGAGAGAAAAAATAAATCATGGGCGCTGTCCTCCGCAACCTCGTTGTTGTAAAAAAAAAATAACATTACGTCACGACCTTGGCCAGGTCTCGTATGCAGATCATGGTCTTGCGCACCAGGGGGCAGGTCAGGTATTCTATGTCGAGACAGAGGTTTTCATCGCCATGGACCTTGCCCAGGTGCTTCAGGCAGAGCTGCCACTGCTCCAATTTAGTCTCGAGGTCCTCGGCCAGAGAGGCTTGGGCCAGACTCTGGCGGGCCTGTGTCATCAGGTCGATGTAGGATCCTTTCTGGCAGGTGAGTCTTAGCTTCCGCAGAATCACGGCCAGGCGCACCGGATCGGGCTCTTCCTGAGCCACGCCACAACAGGACGCCCCCAGCAACAGGGCGATTCGGTTTCCCTGCGACAGGTTTCGGGCGTGTTCCACGTGGTTCGTCACGACCGTCCAGTAGAGACTCCAGGCCTGATCCAGCTGACCGGCCAGCTGGGCTGTCTTGGCCAGGTTCATCAGCCTCAGCAGTTCCTGAGACAACGGTTTCCTGACCGGGGTTGGCTGGTCGCTCTCACGTTGGCATCTCTGGCAGCGACACACAAAACCGTAGTGGAGCTTGGTCGAGGCTTGCCGGGGAGCCGCTTGGATAATCTCGTCCAGACCCACCAGGTAGGTGACTGTGAGCTCGGAGCCCTGGGCGACCTGGGTCTGTGTCCGGAAGATCATGTCGGCCGTGGTCTCGCCACTGCTAAATTGAAGCACGTTGGGCTGGCAGCTGTGGTTGAACACCGACCCCAGGTCGTAGAGAGCAAAGGCAAACACCGTCGCCGTGAACTTGGTGGCTACGGCGAAGCCATTGGCCGAGGCCACGGCAATCGCCAGATCTCGGACCGTGATGCGCCGGGCGGCCTGGGCATAGAAGGACTTCAACCAGTCCCGGGTGGCTCCCAGCTCCAGCATCCGATCCGCCAGGGATTCCATCAGGGTCTTTTCCTTTGGACCCAGTGGCCCTATATCAGAAAGTTTCTGGGCCAGTTCCTCGGAGCCCCCCACGGTGAATTTCAGGGTGCGGATCGCGGCCAGGGGCGTCTCCTTCAATACCACGGTCCCAGCGGGGATCTCGACAACCGCGAAAAGGCCCCAGCCGTTCTTTGTGCGACCGATTTCCAGGCAATCATCGACGCCACACCGGCGACCGTTAGTGCGCTCGGTCGGAATTCGAAGGGACTGTTTCATTGCGGTTGGGATCTGGAACCGGTGGGGCTTTTTATCATACGACGGATTGTTCAGACTTTTTTTTTGGGGGGGTGAAAGATGGTTTTAATTATTATACAGTGCGCCGCTACATGACCCACGTCCCTTGAAACTTGCTGATTTCTAACATTCGGGCTTTGGTCTTTGCCAAAGTATCGAGTCCACCGGGAACCACAATGTCCCTCAGGAAGCGTCTCATGATCGGACTCTGACACTGGAGCTTTCCGGCATACTTTTGACTCTCCTGGTAGTGGTGTAAACGGTCTTTAACGGCCGTTACCCATCCTGGATCCTGGACAAGGCAACATTTGCAGAAGACGCCCCCCCAAAATAGGTGGATTCCTCCGTTGGTGTTGTGTCCCGTGTCGAGCCTCAATCCGCAGCGACAACACTGCATCGGCCTTGTTGCGTCCTCCAAAAGGGGTAAATCGTCGCAGGGGTTTTCGTTCATCGTTGTTGTGACGGGGGGCGTTGCACAATAAAGTTCTCTCGAGGAACGAAAAAAAGTCCGAGTAAAAAAGCGACCGGGTCGGGCGGGCCCCCGACGAAAAGAATAAACACAGATGGACGACTCCGGTGATTTCTTCGAGGACACCAATTCCTTTTTTGACGACTTCAAGGTCGGTCCCAAATCCGAGGCCAAAAAGAAGGAGAAGAACAAAAGCCTGATGATGGACCGAGCGGCCACGAAAAGGGAGAACCGGGACACAGCCATAAGCAGGGCTGTGGATCTTAGGTTGCGATTCGCAGAGAACCTGGAAAAGTCGGAGGAGAAGTGCAAGAAACCATCCGATTGTCTTCTCCATGCCGTCAGCTTCGCCGAGATGAAGGCGTGTCGATCCGCCGAAATAGTGAATCAGGTCTGGTCCAGCGAATTCAAGGATTGTACGATCCTGGCCCGGAACGGGGACCAGATCGTCATGCTGACCTCGTTTCCGGTGTCAGACCCCAAAGGCGTGCTAGACTGTTATGTCTGGATTGGTTATGACTTGCGCCAGATTCCTCTGGGAAGGTTGGGTAGTGGCGCCATCTACCGCATCACAATCATGAGCCAGAAGATCCTGGAGGCTCTCTCGGAAAAAAAAATCCAAGCCTCGGCGGTTGCCAGCCGGCAAACGTTGTGGCTGTGGACAGACAGTGGTCGAGAAGATTGTCATGGACGGGCGAATCTGGCATCCCGACTGCCTTCAGAAGATGGACGGACGAATCTGGCATCCCTGAAGGCAGTCGACGTCAACTTAGGAAACTATGCTTCCTAAAAAAACCCATACGCCAGGCGGACCAGGGTTTCTCGGACTTTTTTTTGGTTTTTTTTTGATTAAAACTTTCCTTTAGGTTCTTGAAATTTCCCTCTCACCAGCCTAAGGGCTACGGGGAACCCCTGCCGCTTTTTATAATAAATATAGGGCTGCCACCGCCTAAAGTCTTTCCGCCTCGCGCAAGAGAAAAATCAGGGGGAAGGGCGACAGCGGTCCAATCGAAGATTCTTTCTTTTGCTACTCCCCACACAAAGGCACCCAGAACCAAAAAAGGGACCAGGCCACCTGATTGAGTGCCTTGAGATTGTCCCAAACCGCTGCCTGCTGATCCGCCAGATGTCCCTTTCTGTATAATAGAATGCTCTGGGCACGACCATCTTCCCCGCACGTTACATCGAGTCCATCCCACTCGCCGTTCTGGAACCATGTGAGGTGACGCTGCTTTTTTTTGTCTGGGTCCCACACTTCGTGTAGACCGTGGCACTTGCCTTCTTTCCATCGACTACGGGTCTCCAGCCGTCCGCCCTCGTCGAATGTGTAGCAAACTCCGTGCCTAAGATCTGACTTGTAATGTTCGATCGACAACAGGGATCCATCCTCACGGAAGAACGAACATTTACCGCACAGCTTCCCGCCGGCGCAGCGTGCGTGACATTTCAGAGCGCGGTTATCGTGGAAAGCCTTGAGGTCCCCAAAAGTCCGTATCTGTAGCGGCGTTGACATGCATGATCTAAGGATGTCGTACACATCTTTTGGTAGCGCGTCGAGTTGTTCTTGTGTTAACTCGTGGGCAAGCAGAACGCGGGTAGACAACACAAGAAGAGATTCTGTCCACATCACGGCGGTCTCGCTTTCTGTATAAATTTTCAAGCCTCTAAATAAAGCGATGTTTTATTATTACCGCCAGCGATTCCATTAGGGGGAGC
>SDBV01010532.1_pt1 | contig 12100 bp, 9 predicted proteins | sample 2277081 | NCBI WGS metagenome assembly SDBV01 (sample SAMN10402039, study PRJNA504765) | marine sediment metagenome | isolation source: marine sediment core GS10_PC15, 223 cmbsf | place: Arctic Ocean: Southern Knipovich Ridge | collected 2010 | reverse complement strand
ATAGTATTAAAGCTGTTCAATATTGTTATTCCTGACAGGGCTTATTTCGGGCTAAAAGATTATCAGCAGTATATAATTATAAAAAAAATGCTTGAAAATTTAAATTTATGTATTATACTATTAGGTATGCCATTGGTCAGGGAAAAAGATGGCCTGGCAATAAGTTCAAGAAATAAATATTTAAGTAAAGATCAAAGGGATGATGCTTTACTTTTATCAAAATCTCTTTTTCATGCAAGGAATTTGATCAATAAAGGCGTATGTAAAAGTGGTGATATAAAAAAGGGAATATATAAGATCCTGTTAAAAGGAAAATTTATTAAAAGGAAAAATATTGATTATATATCCATCATTCACCCCGATAATTTAAAGGAAATAAAAATTATTAAGAAACATTGTGTAATTGTTATAGCACTCAGGATTGGAAGAACAAGATTGCTAGATAATATTATTATTTAAGGAGTAAAAAAGAAAAACCACAGAGTACACAGAGGGAATTTAGGAATTATTATCATATTCTCTGTGATCTCTGTGGTTATATTTATAAAGGAGTAAAAAAATGAAAGCTATAATTATTTCAGAATATCGGAAATTGGATAATTTCCGATATTCTGCATTGGGGTTTGGGGAATTTTGCGAAATTCCCCAAGGGGTGACAGTGGAGCAACAAGCCAGTGGCTTGTTGCGTAACGCCAGAGGGGTGAAACCCCTATGGAAAATAAGCGCTTTAGCGCTTATTTTGATCTGTATATTAATCAGTACCGGAATAAATGCACAGAGTAAAAAAGTAAATAATCCGAATAAAAAAACAAAAGAAATAGAGGCATTTGATAGGGAGATGGAAAAGGATGTGAATGAAAAAGGAATAAAAGAAGAAATAAAGGAAGCAGAAAAAGAAGCAGCAAAATCAGAAAAAAAAGATGACCGGTTTAAATGGAAAAAAAAAGAGGTTCCTATATTCAAACCAAAGTTAGACCCCATGGCAGAACCAAGAATCAATAATAGCTATCTTGGTATTAATTTAATTTATAACGGTTCAACATTGATCATTCCGGATGATAAAAACTATATCAATCCAAATATAGATAGCAGTGGATTTGGTTTTGACCTGTTTTATCAATCTTATATATCTGAGGAATTTTCTTATCAGGTTCTTTTTGAATTCTTATATAATTCTTTCATAAATGACGGAGCAGAAGGAGTATACTGGCCTCTGAACTCTCCGCCAAAGAATCCAATTTATCCTGAATATAATCAGATTGAAAATTTTTATAATTTTGTAGTTGGATTTACATTTAGATATTATATATATATGGACAAACTTTTTGGGGCCTCAGGCGGTCTTAAAAAATTATATCCGTATTTTTCAACAGGTTTGCTCTCTTCTTCAATCTATAAAACCTATTATTATAAATATAAAACTTCGGTCGCTGATTCATGGATTAGCAAGGACCCCGAATCCAAATGGCTCCCGGCTTCTTTTACATTACCTTTCAGTTTCGGCATTAATTACATGTTAAATGCTAAAAATGTAATTAATTTAAGCTTTACTTATATGTATATTCTATATAATGAAACAAGTGAGAATTATGGATATAATAATATTATGAATTTCAAACTGGGTTATATGATGTCATTAGACTTTAAATTATGACAACATTTTTATGAAAATAAAATCCTGCTTATGCAGGGACAAATAAGCGGGAATCCAGAAGATTAAATAAAACTTTCTGAATTCCCAATCAAGTTGAGAATGACAAAAAGAGGGTATAATTCACCACTACTTCGACAATCAAAAAAAATATTGCCTTTTAAATTAAAATTGTATATAATATTTATTTGACTTTTAAATTATTAAAGCCCAATAATTAGCCGAAATGGTGGAATTGGTAGACACGCTGCGTTCAGGACGCAGTAGGAGCAATCCTGTGGGGGTTCAACTCCCCCTTTCGGCATATCAATTAAGGTTAAGGAAGATTTATGTCTAAACATAAAAAACAAAAAACAATAAATGTTCAAGAAAATGAACTGATCAAACCTGCAAAAAACAAAACAAAACCCATACTTATAGTATTAATTATTTATTTTTTATTGTTTTTATTTATGTTTGCTCCTGTTCTTAGAAAACCCATGCGTGGTGCTGATACGATTTCCCAGTCGGTTCCCATATATACGTTTAATAAAGCTTATCTCCTAAAGCATCACAAATTACCCTACTGGTATCCTTATATGAGTGGTGGCACACCTTATCTTGAAGGTATGCATTTTAATCATATTTTTGATATACTTGTTTATATTCTTCCACTTAATGTGGGACTATTTTACCGGTGTGCTGTTTTTACTTTCTTAACCGGGCTGTTCTGTTTCCTGTTTTTTAGATCACTTGGCTTTTCAACTATGCTGTCTGCAGTTATTGGAATGGTTTATTTATTTTCCGGTGATACTATTACATATACTTGTTTAAACCATTATAGTAAAGTAGTCAATATTGCATTCCTTCCCCTTTCATTATTGTTTATAAATTATGGGTTTTCCAGAAAAAAATATATTTATTTTCTGTTTTCCGGATTAACTTTTTCATTTATGTACCGGGGACACCCACAGATTTTTTATTATAATTTAATTATTATCTCTGTTTACTATTTATTTAAAATGATCTTTGAATATCGGGAAAAGAAGGATAGAACAATATTTAAATTCGGAATTATTGGTTTTGCAATAATTGGTTTTTCAACTATTTGCTTAGCTTTTGATAATCTTTTCTATCAAATAAAATTTGCAAAAATGACCTCCAGGGGAACCGCCATTGACCCGGTACGGCAATGGCAATTTAGTACTTCATGGTCACAACATCCATTAGAAATGCTTACTTATTTTGTCCCTTTTATCTGGGGTTTGCAGGGAAGTACATATATAGGATGGAAACCTTTTGTTGAACATTCTGATTATATCGGAGTACTTGTCATATTTATAGCATTATTTGGAATAATTTATAACTGGAAGAATAAATATATAAAACTTTTCACCTTTATCACTATTTTTTCTATCCTGTTTGGTTTTGGCAGACATTTTGCGCCATATTTTAAATTATTTTATAATTATGTACCATTGATAAAATCGTTCAGAGTACCGGCATCTATTTATATTACAGTATCATTTTTATTAATTTATTTATTTGCTCATGGCTTAAAAACTATTATTGAATTAGATTATAAACAGGAAAAAAATAAAAAGATATTAAAATATTTTATAACAGGTATTTTGATTATTGTGATATTATTAACTTTTTATATCAAATCAGATTCCTATCAGGATGTTTTAAAGAATACTCTCACACAAAAAATAAAAGCAAGTAATCCGAAACTGCCGGACTCAAAGATTCAGGCTTATATAAATAATATATCATCACAGATAAATAGTCCTTTTGCCCGGACAACAGCATTAGCAAATAAAAATCTGACGCGTCTCTGGCTCCTTTCAATTGCTCTGATTATATTTTTATTTCTTTATAGTTCGGGATATATAAAAATAAAAACATTCTTAGTGCTACTGGCAATAATAATGTTTATAGACTTATATATTGTTGGTAATAAGTTTATTCATGCAGTTGATAATTTTGATGTAGTTACTAAAGAAACAAAAGTGATCAAGTTTTTAAAACAAGACAATAGTAAATTCAGAATCATCCCCTATCCACCAAGAATTGATAATGAAGTAAATAAATGGGGTTTATTTAAATTAGAATCTGCCCATGGATATAATGCCATTGGTTTACATATTTATGACAGTGTACAAAATGCTGGTTTGCTTTATAATTTAAAATTCTTAGGCTTATTTAATGTAAAATATCTATTAACAAAAAAACAATATAATGATCCTAATCTTGAAGAAGTCTTCCGCGCGGAAAAAATAGTTTATAAAAATAAATTATTTTTACCAAGACTGTTTTTTATTAAAAATTATAAAGTTATTACTAATTCTAAATCTGTATTAGCCTATTTGAAATCAAATGAGTTTAATCCTACTGAAGAAATTGTTCTTGAAGAGAAGCCTGATATTGAAAACAAATTTAAAATTTCTTCCAAAACAAATTCAGTAAAAATAATTAATTACGATCTGGATGAAATTAATTTAGAAACAGAAGTAAATAATCCTTCTTTTTTATTTTTATCAGATATATATTATCCCAAATGGGAATGTTTTGTAAACAATAAAAAAACAAAGATTTATAAAGCAAATTATTTATTCAGAGCAATTTATTTACCAAAAGGTAACCATAAAATAGTTTTTAAATATAAAAATGAGGGGATATATCTGATTCTAGTATTATTTTCTTTTTTCGCTACAATTGCTGTAATCTTCTTATTAATAAAAAATAGAAAGAAATATCTTCCGGATCTTTCATAAGTATGATTTAAAACTAAATTTATACGGGAGCAGACTTTATAAAAAGTTGATTATCTTCTGAAGATATGATTAAATGTTTTTATGGTACAGGAATTGACTATTTAGTTATTAAAAAATATTTAATAAAAAATAATGCTGAAATTATTTATTTTTTGTTTTAAATAATAAAAAAGTACTTCCAATTAAGCTGGCTATAATTGGTCTGATTAAAACCAGTAATGCAAAAGTGATTATAGAATTTTTTGAAAATCCAAGATTACAAAAAAAATAATAGTATAACCCTTCTCTTAATCCGTGTCCATTAATAGAGATCGGTAATATAATTATAAAGGTTACTATTGTAGAATATAAAAAAAAATGTGATATATTTATATTGTTTCCAATGCTTAAGAAAAAGAAGTAGTTTGATAAAAAACTAAAAATTTGAATAACAAATGAAGAAAAAAGAAGAATAAAGACTATTCTTATATTCTTATATAAATTAATTTTTTCAAAGAAAATCTCTATTTTAAATTTTTTCAGGGTTTTTATATTAATGGAATTATATTTTTTTATAAACCAGACTTGTGTTTTTTTATTAAATAACAGAATGAATAATATAATAAATAAAACAAGGACCAGGAGGGAGTAATATTTTATTTGATTTATAGAATTACTAATGGACCCCGATAACAGAAATGCTATATTAGCCAACACAACAAGGGCGAATAAGCCTGAAATTCGGGAAACAAGAATAGAACTTGCAACTCTGATTTTAGGATTTCCTTTAAATGCCAGAACACCTTTAACTAGATCACCCCCGATAAAAGATGGCAGAAAATTTTGGAGGAATAGAGCAATATAATGAAATCGGAGCAATTTTAAATATTTTATATATATGTCAATTTTTAATAAAGAAAAATACCATCTATAGATTGATAAAAAGTTAAAAAAAAAGTCCATGCACAGGGCTAAACCAAGATAAAGCAGGTTTGCATTTTTTAATAATGCTGTTGTTTTTGAGATATCTATTTTTTTGAATATTATATATAATAGGCTAATTGTTATAACAATCTGTAATATATATAAGATCTGTTTCTTCTTAATTTTTAACATTTTTAATCAGTAAATAAATATAATCTTCATATAGCATAGTATTGATTATAGATAATAATATCAAATAGAATTAAGTCAATAAATTTTTAAATATTATGATTCTTATCTTTAAATGTCTTTTTTTCTATTGTCTGAATTACAGACAAAAAAAATTGACTTTTGAGGTTTAATATATTACATTTTGAATACAATAAGGCTGTGATAATAATTGATAATTTATTAAAGCCTTTGAATAAATTATTTTAAATTATGGCTAATCTACTATTTATTCAAAACAATCAGTTCGAATATTTTGGCCCTATGTATCTTTCTGCAGTGCTTAAACAAAATGGACATAACTGTAAATTATTTGTTCCATCACAAGAGAAAAATATTATTAATGAAATAAAAAAAAATAATCCTGACGCATTTCTTGTTTCATGTATGACAGGTCACCATGGGAAAGACATTGGTTTTTTAAAAGAATTAAAACTCAGATTTTCCAAACCAATATTACTGGGGGGGCCCCACCCAACATTTTTCCAGGATGTCTTAAAAATACCGGAAATTGATTATATATGTATTGGTGAAGGTGAAGAGTTTATTGTGGACTTTGCCAATAAGCTTGATTCAAAAGGGCGTATTGAATCTATTCCGAATTTAGGATGTAAGAAGAATGGTAAAATTAAAATTAATCCAGTCAGAAACCTTATAAAAGATTTAGATAAGCTGCCATTTGCTGATAGAACACTTTATTATGATCATTATCCTGCTTTAGCACAATATCCCACAAAACGGTTCCTTGCCACCAGGGGTTGTCCCTATAACTGTTCATTCTGTTTTAATCATACTTTGCAATCTATTTATTCAGGCAAAGGGAAATATATGAGATATAGATCCCCGGAAAATATCATTGAAGAAATAAATCAGGTAAAAGCTTTGTATCCAACAAGAACAATAAGATTTCCTGACGACTCTTTAACGATTAATAAAAAGTGGCTTTATGCTTTTCTTAAAATATATAAAAAGAATATAAAGCTGCCTTTTTCCTGTCTTGTCAGAGCAAACGAGCTGGATGAAGATATAGTTACAGCATTAAAGGAAGCAAATTGTATAAATGTTTTCTTTGGTATTGAAACCGGAAATGAAAATCTTAGAAATAATATTCTACATAAGTCCCTTAAAAATGAAGATATTATTAAAGGTGCCCACTTACTCAGAAAACATAAAATCTCATTTGGAACATATAATATGCTTGGCTTACCCGGGGAAACTCTTGAGCTTGCTTTTGAAACAATAAAACTTAACCAGAAAATAAAAAATACTCTTCCCTCATCTACGATTATGCAGCCATATCCCAGGACTGAGATCGTAAACTATGCCCTAAAACATGGATATTTAGATAAAAAACCTGATGTAGATTTAATTACGGGAATGCTTTCAGATTCTTTGTTTAAAATAAAAAATATAAATAAATTTATTAATCTGAATTCCTTTTTTTATATAGCTGTAAGATTCCCTTTTCTAATTCCATTAATAAAACTGTTAATAAAGTTTCCTCCAAATGGATTTTATAGGTTTCTATCATTTATATCAGTGGGTAGAGTAAGGCTTAAAGCTCAAAATCTGACCATTCTTGAAGGATTAAAGACAGCTCTAAGATTTTATAAAAAGTTGTAATCTATATCAGGAATAATAATACTTTAATAAAATGTTAAATTTTTTTTCATAATTAAAGTAATCCCTTTAATCTTGGACAATTCACACAGATGGCTGGTGGATTTGAAGAAAGCATACTAATTCTAAAATCTCTATATTTCTTACTATTCCAGATTTCTTTAAATGATAAATTATGCAAATTTCCAAAATTTATAATTCTAGGATCAACCCCCTGTACACAACAGGGTGTAACAAAACCCTCAAAAGTTATAAATGCAGTAAAAAATGGCATAGTGCAATATACTTTTTTAGTTGGCTTAAGCGAGGAATATATAAAAGAGATTTTATTAGCAGCTGCCAGTTTTTTTGCTTTATTTAATATTTTTTTTGACTTCAATACTATATCATCAGAATATAATCCTTTCTTCAGCTTGGAACTATCCTTGTCTGTACGCGCAAATAATGCTTGAATTCTTATATGCTCCACACCAAGGTCTTTACCTAACTCAACAATATCAGGTATTTGATTTATATTATCTTTAGTTCCAACACAATATATCTGAGTTAAAACTTTACTTTTTAGCTTTTTCTTTATATTAATAAAAGTTCTAATATTTTTAATTACTTTTTCAAAGGATGCTCCTCTTCTTATTTTTTCAAAAGTTTCCTTATCAGCAGCATCAATTGAAAAAATTATAGAATAAAGTCCGCTTTTTATTAATTTTTCAGCAATATTAGAATTCATAATAACACAATTTGTTGCAATTTGAACTTTAATTCCTTTTTCAGATGCAATTTTTATCATTTTAAAAATGTTTTTATCAAGTAATACTTCTCCCATACCTGTTAAACTTAAATATTTCAACAATGGTAATTGATCAATTATATTTTTAAAAAAATCAACGGGCATAAATTTGTAGTTCCATTTTCTATTTCTAACTGAAGGTGAACATGTAGAACAGTTAAGATTACATAAAGTAGTTATTTCAAGATGGAGAAAAAACGGTTTGAAGAGTACATAGCCTTTAAAACTTAAAATTTTTAATAATTTTTTGATCCATCTAATTATTTTATATTTCATTTATCTTACTTCTATAAATTCTATTTTTACAATCAAATTATGGTGAAATTATATCTATCATAATTTAAATTAAATAATAATATATATCCCCTAATTCACAGGTCAAGAAAAATTTAAAAAGTTGAACTTCTTATTTTAACTACCTTTTAGAAGTATTTGAAATATGAATGAGTATCAAATATCTTGAAACTCATCTTGATTTTTTATACATTAATAAAACATTATTATTTATTTTAAAGATAGATTTATATTGTGATTGTTTATTAATTACAAAACCACATTTTTTATATAAATTGATTGCATTTCTATTATTATCACTTACTTGTAAAAATATTTCTTCTAATTTGAAAATTTCAAAGGCCTTATTTATTAATAATTTAATAGCTCTTGTTGCATAACCCATTCTGCGAAATTTTTTATCACCAATTAAAATTCGTCCGATTTCTCCATATTTCTTATCAATATTGATATTATAAAGAGCAATTGTTCCTATTGAAATATCATTTTTAGTTTTAATAATAAACATTTTATCATTATCTTTTTTCAAGTATGATTGATACCATTTCTTTTGATTTTCAAAAGTAATAATCTCTTGTGAAAAAAAATATTTTCTATTATCTTTATCATTCCGCCATTCCATCATTATAAGTAAGTCATTTTCAGAAATTTCTATTAAATTTATTTTATCGCCTTTTATAACCATTAAATTCTTAATTTTTCTTATAAAAGTTTCCTATCTTATCTATGATCATAGAAACTTCTTCATCACTTAATGCAGGATATATAGGTAATGAGAGAATTTTTGGAAAGACCTTTTCAGCATTTGGTAATGAAGTAAGATTACCATAACATGGATATAAATGGATTGGATAATAATGTACCCCGGTACAAATATCATTTTCCTGTAAAAATGTACTCAACTCATTCCTTTTTTCACATTTAATACAATAAATGTGCCAGGAGGAAATGGAATCTTTCGTGTCCTGCGGGGGTAATTCTATCTGCGGAATATCTTTTAATCCTTTATTATATAATTCAACAATTTCTTTTCTTCTCTGATTCATTTTATCTAATTTCTTTAATTGAACAAGCCCAATTGAAGCAATGATATCATTCATATGACATTTTAATCCGATTTCTTCAACATTATATTGCCACCAATAAGATTTATCTACTCCGGTTCTACTCCATGTGCTTTTATCAATACCCAACCATCTAATCTTTATTGCTCTTTCATAATATGCTTTATTCTCAAATGTAAGCGCACCCCCATCACCCATAGCAAGATTTTTCACAGCATGAAAACTAAAACAACCAATATCACCTAAACTTCCTAATTTTTTCCCCTTATATGTCCCACCACACCCATGAGCAACATCTTCAATGATAGGTATACCATTCGCGATCTTCTTAATCTCATCGATATTACAAGGCCTCCCGGAGTAATGAACTGGAACTATAGCTTTTGTTCTTTTAGTTATTTTTCTTTCAATATCCTTTGGATCAATACAGAGTGTTTTTTCATCAACATCACAAAATATAGGAGTTGCAAAATTATATGCTACAGCATGTGCCGTAGATACAAAAGTAATTGTTGGAACAATGACTTCATCTCCCTTATTTATTCCAAGTAATCTTAATGCAACATCTAATGCTGCTGTACAAGAATTTAATCCTGATGAATACTTTACTCCAATATACCTGGCAAATTCTTCTTCAAATTTTTCCGTTAATGGCCCTAAACCGATCCAGCCGGACTTCAACACTTCACTTACAGCTTTTATCTCTTCTTCTCCCATATAAGGTTTAAATACTGGAATCATAAAAATACTCCTTTTAATTATTAATTAGTGCCTGGTGAATAATTACTGTTTTTAAGTTTATTCTCCAGGGCATATTTCATCTCTTCTCATGAGTAAACCATCTTCATCACTTTCAGACTTTTTATTGGATCCAATTTATTTCTAAACTCATCAACCCATCCCAACAGGATTATTGGCTTCTTTCCGGAATTCATGTAGGAATATATTCCTGTAAAAACTTGATTGTACTTGAGCCATATATCTTTTCTGATTCTTTCCTCTGTTTTTATACTGAAAATATTATTCTCCGGAGAATACAGCAGCATAAACTCTATAGCAACTGGCCTTGCTTTATTTTCTGCAATAGGTATTAAACAATTAAAAGGGATTATCATTATGAATATACAAACCAGTAAATAAATAACAATTAGCAGCAGATCATTTATGAAATTATTTCTCCTCATCCTTTTACAAATCCTAATCGTAATTTTGACTTCCCGGTCAATCTCCTTAACATATTTCTTATATTCATTGCCATAATTGACAGGCTTATCCATATCTGATCACCTGCAAAACCTTTAAACCTTGATTTCTCCAATCTGTATCTCCTTTTTCCTTCACTTATCTTTGACTCTATCGCACTTCGCTGGTTATATAGCTTTTCTTTCTTTTTACTTAGCTTCCTTGTCCGATCCTTTTTATGCGGTATCGCCAGACTAATATCATATTTGTTTTCCAATTTATTAATCTTTTTTTCATCATAAAAACTTCTGTCCATGGCCCCTACTTTAAACTCCTTCCCGAACATTTTCTTATGCCTTTTTATGGCATCCTCTAATAATGTTACATCCGCCGGATTGCCCTTATAGACTTCATAATCTGTGATATATCCTTCTTCATTCATATCCATACGCAGCTTTACTCCAAACTCACACGGCTTATGTACTTTCCCTTTCGGTATGGCTCGTGCTTCCGTCTCATAATAACTTAATATCCTATCATCTACTTTTTCACCTTTCAATTTTTTTTCTATCTGACCTACTATTTTGCATCCTATATCATTCAGCTTTTCATAGCCTTCCCTTAATTCCTCTTTTAGCCGGGTATTGCTTTTTTTCATCCTTTCATCCGCTTTTCCTATTACTTCTCTGGCCATCTCCAGCATCTTTTCCGTTGTCGTCTTTAACAGTTTTTTCGTTTTTTTCCCTGCACTGTAATAGATCTTGGCTATCTGATTACCTTGCTTTTTATCAGGTCCTTTTTCTTTATTACTTGCTGCACAATCATCTCACCATGTTCTATTACCCGCTTTAATAATCCTACTTCGGTCGGATATGCTATGTTGTTTTCCACTGCTGTCGTATCACTGAATAATTTTTTTCCTTTTAGCTTCATCTTCTTTTTTAAACCCTTGATTACCAGCTTTTCTATCTTCTTTATCTTTTTCGGGCCCAATCTTTTCCGTACTTTCACCAGAGTTGAATGCTCTATTAAGTCTTTCCCTTTTTCACGGCATTCCTTGATCTCTTCCGGCGATGTCGAGCAGAAATACATAAAAGATATTTTATCATGTAATTCCTCTACCACTCTCCGGTCTGTCATACCATACATAAATTGCAGGATGATTGCACCCAATGCCAGATCTGTATTTTTTGTGGCATTTCCCCTGTCTGATGAAAAACACGATTTGTATATTTTGTTTATTTCCTTCCAGTTTAACATGTCTCTTATTTTAACCAGTTCATGATCCGGGGAAAGTATCCAGGAGAGAAAGCCATCTCCTAATTTTAATTGATTTTTTAAACCTGAAAACATTTTAATCCCCTCCCGTTTTGAAGTTATTAAAGTTACTATAATATACTAAATTTTTCAGGTTTTTCAAGTTTTTTGTTGAAATAATTTTTAAAAATATCAAATTATTCACCAGACACTAATTAACTATTATACGATTTTATTAATATGTCAACTAAAAATTTAGACGCATTAAAAAAAATGTCGGTTAATTTGAGGAATTTAAGGACGAAAAATAATTATACGCAAATGCATGTTAGCTTTCAAACAGGTATTGATATTAGTT
>SDBV01010530.1_pt1 | contig 12100 bp, 15 predicted proteins | sample 2277081 | NCBI WGS metagenome assembly SDBV01 (sample SAMN10402039, study PRJNA504765) | marine sediment metagenome | isolation source: marine sediment core GS10_PC15, 223 cmbsf | place: Arctic Ocean: Southern Knipovich Ridge | collected 2010 | reverse complement strand
GGGATTGCCGTCGACACGCCGGACGGGATTATAGTGCCTGTAGTCAAGGGCGCCGACCAGAAGACCGTCCTGGACATCGCAAAAGAGGCGAGCGAGCTTGCAGAGAGGGCGCGAGAGAGAAAGATAGACCTTGCGGACATGAGAGGCGGCAGTTTCACCGTAACAAACGTGGGGTTTATAGGGGGCACGCACTTCACCCCTATACCCAACCACCCGGAGGTCGCTATACTGGGACTGGGCAGGATAGAGGAAAAACCGGTGGTAAGGGAGGGCAAGGTGGTGATACGGAGGATTATGCCGCTGTCCCTGACCTTTGACCACAGGGTGGTAGACGGCGCGGATGCGGCAAGGTTCGTGAACACCGTAAAGGAATACCTGGAAGACCCGGACCTGTTTCTGGTGGGGCTGGGCGAGTAGCGTATGAGACAGGGGGGGTGCCGCAGGGCTTCAGCCCTGCGTGGAGGGCCAAATCTTTGATTTGGTGCGTCTCGACGCACCCTACAACTGGGTGAGTAGGGTTTGAGGCAGGGGGCTGAGCCCCTGCCCTATATCTTCCCAACATAGCCCGGCGCTCCACCGCCGTGTACAAATGTTTCTTGTGGGGTTGGGCTGGTAGAAGAACTAAACTATTTAACCAACACTTTCAGCCGAGCGGTAGATATAGTAGTAGACGAGCCAGGTGGTCATCAGCCCGGCCGCAATCGGTATGGAGAAGGTGGTCCAGCAGACGATGGCGTCCCAGCCCGGTATCTCAGGCGTAGTGAAGCGCGATACAACCTTTATGACTATCAGGACGTGGAAACAGATTATAATAATCCTGTTATTCCGTCCCGTCACCTTTAACCTCTTCCAGTCCGGCATCTCGCCAATATATTAAAATCCCCAGGAAAATTCAACCGGGGCCTGCAAGACCATCAAATATTTTACCCTGGTACGTCTTTGCTGTACTCATAGGTCATTATGCTGCCCTTTAAGGTCATGTTTACAGGTACACGTATACGTCAATATCTATCTTGACTTTGTGTGCTGTGGTTATATATTGACCACTCAGGAGGCGCCGTAGTCTATGAGGTTACAGGATCAGAAATTCTGAATATTATTCTTTTCTGATAATGGGGGTGGGTAAAGATGTCTATCAAACTAGGACCACTGGTAGGTTCCACAACTCATAACGAGGCCAAGATTTGGGTGCAGACCGACACGCCCGCGAGACTGGAATGCAGGGTTTACACAGACCAGGAGGGCAGTAGTCAGATACCGGACTCTCCTTTCGCATTTGAGACGAAGCAGGTTAACGGCTGCACGGGATTAGTGACCGTTGCCCTGCCTCAGGACGACAAAAAATATTATTATAGTGTCATCGAGACCGGTGGCACCGGTACTACACCGATACCCCGAATCTATTCCTTTCGCACATTTCCAGCCCGGGACAAGAAGATTGAAAGTTTTTCCTTCGTCCTTATATCGTGCAATAGGCCGAGAGACGTCAAAAACGGTCAGGAGCCGGGTCTAAGGGACATGTGGCGGCATCTTTACAGCGAGATGTCCGGTCAGGATGCCGCCTTCTTACTCGCGGTCGGAGACCAGGTGTATGCGGATCATAATAAAGATAATGCATGGCTGAAAAGCTTGAATGGAGACCCGGGTAAAACCCCCTTGGAACGTTACAGGGAGATATATAAAACACATTGGTCGTTTCGTGAGATGCACAGTGTAATCAGGAACTTTCCCACCTTTATGATATGGGACGACCATGAGATAACAAACGGGTGGGGCTCCAGTAATAAGCATGCCGGGGAAAAGGAACAGGAGATATTCCGGGTCGCAAAGAAGGTCTATGAGGAGTTCCAGCACAGCCACAACCCTCCAGCCCTCTCCCACCCCCAGGGCCACACGCTTACGCAAGGGCACACGCCATATTACTACGCCTTTCGATACGGCCCGGCAGCCTTTCTCTTCCTCGACCTCCGGGGAAACAGGAGGTGTTGGGAGGAGCAGCTACTGGGGCCTGACCAGAAGGCGGCCCTCGAACACTGGTTTGAATCAAAAGAGGCCCAGGACTCAAAGATACTCTTCGTAATCTCTTCCGTACCCATGATTCACGTAAGGAGATGGATTGCAAGGGCCATATCGTGGATAAAAACAGACATTGCGGACCAGTGGTCATCCGAATATTATTACAAAGACCGTAGGTTTATCCTTAAGCTGCTTTTTGACAGGTACGTAGAGGGCGGCAAACGAAAGGCCGTCGTCCTGGGCGGCGACGTCCATGTGGGGACCGTTGCAAAGGCAACGGACAGTTTCACGGGACAGAGCATATACCAGTTCACTTCTTCCCCCATATCCAACGAGGCACAACCGTTCTTCGACAGATGGTTAACAAAATTCGGCAACAAGTTTGACTTTCATCTCGATGAGGAGGATGAGCGGACTGTACACGTTGAGATAGAGGGAAAGGACAAACGGTTTCATGAGAGAAATTTTGGCATAATCACAGTAGATTTTGGTTCTCCCCTCAAAGCCACGGCGAGGATGTACGAACAGTTTAAGGGGGAATCTGAAGAGATTCAGATTTAGACACGGTACATAAACAACACGAGATACAAGGTCAAGTTGCGAAGACGTTTTTTTTGTGGCTCGTTGGGGTAAAGCGGATAAATTATCGGCCAAAAACCCCCACCAGTTCCGCCCGGTCGAGGATGTGGCCCTCCATCGCCCCTTCTACCTGCGGCTTTGTGGCGCCGGGCTTGAGGTCGAGCGCCACGTCCAGCGCGTATAGCTTGAAAAAATACCGGTGGGCCGGGCCCGGGGGCGGGCAGGGGCCGCCGTATCCAATCCTGCCCCAGCTGTTTGTCCCCTGTATAGCCCCGTTATCGAGTTTCTTGTCCCTGGGTATGTTCTCAGAAAGCCCTTCGGCTCCGGGCGGTATGTTGTAAATAATCCAGTGAACCCATACACCTCCGGGTGCGTCCGGGTCGTCACAGATAAGCGCAAGGCTTTTTGTGGCTGCCGGCGGTGCGGCCCATTTCAGGGCCGGAGAGACATCAGACCCCTCACAGGTGTATTTGGCTGGTATTGTTGTCTTGGCCTTGAAGGCCGGACTGTTGAGTTCGAGCGCCACTGCATTGCCTCCGGTATTGAGGCCCGCCGCAAGGGCCAGAGTTAACGCGCATATCAGAAATGCCTTATGGACCAACTGAATCCCCTTATCCCGCAAGTTAGACCTGCATGGAATGTACTTAAGGCAGGCTACAAATTCAAGGCAATTTTTTGCTTCTTCAAAGAAGACCTGTATCCTTACAAGGACGGTTGCCGGAGCGTTTGTAAGCAACGTTATCTTTTCCTTGCTTTTTCATATAAATGTCTTTACTGTATCGCTTTGAGTGATAATCAAGCTGGACGGAAGGGCGGTTCTAAAAAGGTGGTTCCAACCGGATGAAAAAAACCAATGCGCCTTCTAGCTATAAAATAGAGGTTGTAGAGAAGGGGCCTCTGCATCTGCTTCTAAGGTTCAGCGGGGATTTGTCCACGGTGAACACCCACCTCTTCTTAGCCGACTTGAAGAAACATCTGTCAGGGAAGCTCGCCAAGAAGATAACGTTTGACTTCAGCGGGGTTGGCTATTTTGACAGCACCGCAGCAGCCGTCCGGCAAACCCCGTGGAATGATCCGCGGGCGTGGGGGTTCGCGCGGCCGATCTCGCCCAGCCGAGACCCGGCCCCCTGTGCTCGAGGGGCAAGGCTGGCGGCCGAAGCAGGGTGAGCGGAGCCTGGAAGGGAACGGTCAGGCGAAGCGGCGGGAGATCATATCCCAACTGACAAAGCGCTATTCCGGAATCGGCGCGAAAACGGCGGAGACCCTGGTCAAGGCGTTCGGTGCCGATGTTTACCGGGTGCTGGATGATGAACCAGAGCGCGTTCGCGAAGTGTTACCTGAGGGGAGGGCCAGCCGCATCCTCGAAGCGCGACGCGAGGAGTTGAAAGCGGGCGGAGAGTGAGCCGGCAGGCCCATTCGTATCTACCCGTTTCATTCTTCGAACGCGGCGCCGAGTCAGTAGCGCGCGACCTTCTGGGGCGCCTCCTTGTCTCTATATCCGACGGGGTGCGCTGCGCCGGCAGGATCGTCGAGACCGAGGCTTATCCGGGACCCCACGATCCAGCGTCACATGCTGCGACGACCATCGGCAGAACGGCCCGCAATGATCCCATGTTTGGGCCGCCGGCTACGGCATACATCCACCTGAACTACGGCATTCACTGGTGCCTCAACGCGGTTGTGGAGCGCGAGGGTTATCCCGCGGCCGTGCTCATCCGTGCGATCGAACCCATCGAGGGCATCGATGTGATGCGTGAACGCCGGCCCAATCGCTCCGATGAGGAGCTTTGCTCCGGTCCCGCTAAACTCACCCGCGCGCTAGCCATCGGGCCACATCTTCAGCGACATCCATTGTCTCGACCACCACTCCTCATCGCCGCCGGCGACCCCGTCCCGGCCGAAAGCGTCGTGCGCACCACCCGCGTTGGCATCAACCGCGGAGCGTCTGAGGAATGGCGGTTCTATGATCGCCGCTCTCCCCATGTTAGTTGTGCGTCCGCATGCTGAACACGGTCGCCGCGTTGGATGCCAGCTCTCTTGCTCAGGCGAGCGCTGCTTCTCCCAGCGCCGCGATCGCCTTTGCGGCGCTCACCGCCTTCGGCATGATAGCCGGCGCATGGGCCGTTCGTCGGTTCGAGTCCTGGACGCTGCTACACACAGCCGAGCTCATCGCCTTCGCGGCTGGATTGCTTATCGCTGGCGCTCTGCTTCATCTCGTTCCACGATCGGCGGCGCTGATTGGCGCACCCGCGAGTCTGGCCTGGACGCTCGCCGGCTTCTCACTGCTTTTTGTCGTCGAAGCCCACTTCATCCCCCATGTACACGCACGCGGCGATGCGGCGATCGATGTGCAGGCTCACAACCACGTGCACGTCGGTCCCCTCGTCGTCGGTGGTCTCGCCGTTCATTCGCTCGCGGATGGTGTCTCCGTCGGGGCTGCCCTTTCGGCTGGCTCACTCATCGGATCCGTGGCCCTCGTTCTCGTCGTAGCGCACAAGTTGCCCGTCGGTATCGCGGCGATGAGCGCTCTCTTCCACTCGGGTGTTGAGAGTCGGCGAGCTTTCCTCATTACTTGCGTACTCTCATCCGTCACTCCCGTCGCGGTCTTGATCAGCTACTTCTTCTTGCGTGGAGTTTCCGTTGAATTCATCGGCATACTGCTCGCCGTAGCTGGAGGATCGTTCCTTTACGTTGGGGCCGCCGACCTCCTTCCCGAAGGTCAGGCTAAAGGTCGCCCCGTCAATACTCTCATGTTCTTCCTGGGCATCTTCCTCATGATCGCACTTCGCTTGTGGGTCCATTGACCGAGTTCGATGTCTCTTCAATTGACTTATTCATGGCAGACCATTAACATGGTTGCGGCGTCCAACACCGCAGAGACCCATTCTCGAGCCAACAAGGGAATGGACGGGCCTCACTTTCACAGCTCGCGTCATGCCCGGTGACGGGAAGGCGGAAGACTGTGGAGAAGGTACCGATGAGTTGAAGCAAGGGCTTCGACGAATGATCTTTGCGGTGCGATGCCGCCCGGCCTCCGATTTCGATCGGGGGCCGTCGTTATTTCCCGGCGATGGGTCGCGGATCGGCGTCGAACCTAGCACAGTGGCATTCAATTCTCTAAGTTAGTGCGATTTTGTGGCAGCTAACTCGTAAGGAGCAACACATATCGCAACACGGCTTCGCCTTTCCTATTTCCCGTCACCTGGATAACTCATGCCTTCGGTGCGAGTGACGCGGCGTCTACATTTCTCCGCGGGTCACCGGCTGCACAATCCCGAGCTTTCCGCCCAGGAGAACCGGGAAGTGTACGGTCTGTGCAACAGCCCGAACGGGCACGGACACAACTATGTCTTGGAAGTGACTCTGAAGGGAGAAGTCGATCCGCGCACGGGTTACGTAATCGATCTGAAGCGTGTGAAGGAGACTGTGGCGGAAGCGGTATTGGGGGACGTGGATCACGCGAACCTGAACGTGGACGTGCCGTGGATGGAGGGTGTGATCCCGACAGCGGAGAACATGGCGATCGCGATATGGAAACGGCTCCAGGATTCGTTTCCGGGAGGGATGCTGGAACGGGTGGCGGTTTGGGAGTCTGAACGCAACTACGTGGAGTATAGAGGTGAGTGACGGTCTGAGCGCGGCGCGAGCAGTTCAAGTGGATTCCAGCGAGATGCAGCTACGCGATCTGATCAGACGGCAGATCGAGCTATTGGGCGAGGATCCGGAGCGGCAGGGCTTGGTGCGGACACCGGAGCGGGTGGCGCGATCACTTCGCTGGCTGTTACAAGGATACGAAACGGAGATCTCGGACGTTGTAGGTGACGGTATCTTCGAAGAGGCTCACGACGAGATGGTGCTGGTGAAGGATATCGAGATCTATTCGCTGTGCGAGCACCACATGCTTCCGTTTTACGGGAAGGCACACATAGCCTACATCCCGAACGGAAAGATCTTGGGATTGAGCAAGATCCCTCGTATTCTGGACATCTACGCCCGACGCTTGCAGTTGCAGGAGCGTTTGACGGATCAGGTCGCGCGCGCGATTCAAAGCGTATTGCAGCCTCGCGGAGTCGGGGTCGTGATCGAGGCGTATCATCTGTGCATGATGATGCGCGGCGTGCAGAAACAGAATTCGAAGACGATCACGAGTTCGGTTCTGGGCATTTTCCGTGATGATCCCCGCACGCGTGAGGAGTTCTTGAGGCTCGTAGCTTCGCCTGCCGCTCTATGATCGTGAGCGATCGAACAGGTGCGCTGGCGAATCGGCGAGTGTTGCTGACCGGCGCAACGAGTGGAGTGGGAAGGGCCGTGGCTGAAACGTTGGCGCAGAATGGCGCCAGGTTGGCTCTGATCGCGCGCAGTGAAGAACGATTGCGGGAACTGGCGGAGGCGCTGGGCGCTACAGCGGTGCCGGGAGATCTCACGCAAGAGGACTTTATCGAGTCTCTCCCCGCCGCGCTGGACAAGAACTGGAGTGCCGGCCCTGACGTGTTGATCAACAGTGCAGGTGTCTTCGACCTGGCGCCGTTGGCCGAGACGGATCTCCAGGTGTTCAGACAGCACCTCGAGGTCAATCTTGTCGCTCCCTTTCGGGTGATCCGCCTGTTCCTCGAAGGCATGGTCAACCGGAGGGCGGGCCAGATCGTGAACATCGGCTCTATCGCCGGGCGAAAGGCTTTCCCGGGCAATGCGGCTTACTCGGCGTCGAAGTACGGGCTTCGCGCCCTGCACGAAGTCTTGGTGGAAGAACTGAGGGGTAGCGGCGTAAAGGTGACGTGGATCGAGCCCTCGGCGGTGAACACCCCGCTCTGGGACGTTCTGGATCCCGACAGCCGCGACGATCTTCCTTCGCGGCTCGACATGCTGCGGCCCCGAGCTGTGGCCGATGCTGTGCGATTCGCGGTCGAGCAACCGAATGGAGTCTCTGTGGAGGAAATAATAATAAGGTCAAACCCGGTCCCAACGGACAATCTATGATCCTACAGCTTTTGAAACAGTTCAGGAAGATCAGCGCGACCAAGGATGGCGTGACGCGCCTCGGCCTCTCGGATTTGGAAGCCAGCGGTCACGAGACGGCCGCCGCTGCCTTCAAGCGCCGGTCACGGGTCAACGTAGTCACCGACCAGGTGGGCAACACCTTCCTCGTTAACGGTTCCGGGAAAGGGCCGTATGTCGTGATGGGCTCGCATCTCGACACCGTTCCCAACGGCGGGTGGCTCGACGGCGCCCTCGGTGTCGCGGGTGCTATAGCGGCCATGGAACGCATACTCAAGAAGACCCGTGATGCGCCGATCGCTGTGGCCATCTGGGTGGACGAAGAGGGCTACCGGTTCGGCAACGGCCTATTCGGATCCCGGTCGTACGCCGGTCACGTGAAGGAAAAAGAGCTCCTGCTTCAGGATCGTGAAGGCAAGACGCTGATCGATCTACTGGTTGAGAAGGGGCTACAGAAGAAGCCGCGCAGAAGCCGAGAGACGGGCGAACTGGTGATAAAGTTCCAGTGCAAGCAGGTGATCGAGATCGCATCGTACGCCGAAGCACACATCGAACAGGGCCGCAAACTGCTCGATGCGGGCAAGCGTGTGGGGATCGTGACCCACGTAGCTGGGATTCGACGTTGGCGCTTGGAGAGCGCAGGCGAGATGAACCACGCGGGAACCACACCGATGCGTGAGCGGCGTGATGCACTCGTTCCGATCGCGGGGATGGTGGGTCGTCTTCCTCAGCTCGTTCGCGGCCTGGGGGACGCCGTCATCACCTCTGGCGCGATGGGTGTAGAGCCTGGAGTGGCCAACGTGGTTCCAAGCCGGGCCTGGGCCATCATAGAACACCGGGCGTCGAGGGAGAGGGATCAGGATGAGATCGCGCGACGCTTGAAAGAGCTCGTCGCGACGACCGGACCCCGGGCCCCGGGCGTCGGCTTGGAGATGATGCCTATCTCCTGGATCAAGCCGACTGCGCTCGACGAAGAAGTGACGGCGGCCCTCGAGTCCGCCGTCGAAGGGGAGGAGCGCGCGGAATCGATGCGAATGGTCTCGATGGCTGGGCACGATGCGATGGCTGTCGCTCGGGTCGCTCCTTCGGGCCTCTTCTTCATTCCGAGCCTCAAGGGCATCAGCCATCGACCAGATGAGGATTCGCGTCCGGACGACATCAAGTTAGCAGGCGAGATCCTCTATCGGTGGGCCAAGGCTGAACTCGAGCGTGTTCTTTGAACTGACGGAGCTTCTGACCTGTCCGCGCTGCGGTCCGGATCACGGTCTGATACTGCTGGTAGATGCGATCGAGGATCGCCGCGTCAACAGCGGCCGCCTCGGTTGCGCGAATTGTCGCACCGACTACCCCGTGTGCGACGGCGTCGCGGATTTGCGCCTGGCCGAGCGGGCGGCGGATGAGCAGCCGCTCGGCCAGATCGAGGATGAAGGGCTTGCGGTCAAGATCGCTGCGCTCTCCGGGCTAAACGAGGGGCCGGGCTACCTGTTGGTATCCGATCGTCTTGCCCACACGGCCCCGGCTCTGGCGGACATCCTCCCCGACATCGAGGTGATCGCCATAACCCGCTCGGCGGGGCCTGCTGAGGGAGATGGTGTGAGCCCCATCGCCGTTGATTCGGGTTTTCCGCTTCTTGCTTATCGACTTCGTGCCGCCGCCATCGCACCCGGTGAAGACTCCGCCATGGTGCGGGAGGCGGCGATGCTCGTGCGTGCAGGTGGCCGGCTGATCCTTTTCGATGCGGGTGATGCAGCGATAGCCGCTGCAGAGGATGCCGGCTTGGCGCTGATCGCGCGCCAGGACAGAACGGCTGTGGCGGAACGTGGAAGTTGAAGCTACGATCTGGAAAGTGAGCCACGTTACTTGGATAGGGGGGGACAGATGAAACTTGATTCGCGGGCTTTTGGCATTGCGAGCGGACTTCTGATTGGCCTGGCGGGTTTCGTTGCGACGCTGCTTTCACTCTTGAACGGCGCCGGTCAGACGATCACGGTACTGGCCGCGGTCTACTTCGGCTACAGCTGGAGTATCGTTGGCGCGGTCCTGGCTCTCGGCTATGGAATCGTCTACGGCTTCATCGGGGGCTGGGTACTTGCTGCTCTCTACAATCGATTTGCGGCGAACTGACGGGCCCCGCGCCGGGCTCGCGTCTGGGTTGTAGACATGGATTTTTGGCGTTTCTGGCGGCGCGACAAGGAGCGACTCGGCGAGCCTCCCGATTACTACCGCGAAGGCTTGAACCTCGCTCGTCAGGAGAAATACCACGAGGCTCTCACTTCCTTCCGGCTCGCTCTTCGTCGAACGCCCTCCGATGCCGAGATTCTACAGCAGATGGCTGTTGTGTATACCCACATCGGCATGCCGGAAGAGGCGATCAAGTTCTATCAGGAGGCGATAGAGCAAGATACAGGCGCGGCCGCCGCCCACTACGGCCTTGCTTTCCTGCTGTATCGCCGGGGCGAGCTTACGGGCGCGCAGGCCCACCTCGAAGCATTCCTGGCCAGCCCGCCATCTGAAGAGGAGGCGGGGGATCATATCGCCTACGCCCGAAAGACGCTGAATGAGATTGCGGGCTCAGGGGCGGGGACTGAGGGTGAGAGAGATTCGGCTGAGAGCTGAGCCTGGCGTGGCGTTTGACGCGATCCGCAGCGCGGTGGGCCCCACGCCGGATTGGGGCGATGGCAACATCGGCGAGCTCTTCCTCGCCGCCATCGATGAGTTCGAGAAGCCCGATGCTCTGAAGTACAAACGGTCTGGGGCCTGGTACGGCATCTCGCATCGCAAGCTGTACGAGGATGTCAAGCGTTTGGCGCTGGGGCTGGAACTGCTTCACGTGAGACGCGGAGATCGGGTGGCACTCCTCTCCGAGAACAGGCCAGAGTGGTTCCTTGCTGACGTGGCTTGCGCGATGCGCGGCATCATCAGCGTACCTCTCTATCCCAACCTCCAGCCAGATCAAATCGAGTTCATGCTCCGAGACAGTGGGGCGAAGGTGGTGCTGCTGTCCAACGCCGATCAGCTGAAGAAGGTGCGGCAGGTTCGTAGCGGGCTCGAGACGCTCGAGCATGTGGTCATGTTCGATCAGCTCGATTCGGAGACGAACGACGCTCTCGCTCTCGACCGTCTACTGGCTCTCGCCGGGCCCGAGCTCGACCGGCATCCAGATCCGGAGTACAGGGAGCGCGCCCTGGCCATCGATCCACACGACATCTTGACCATTCTCTACACGTCGGGTACTACGGGTCGGCCGAAGGGGGTGATCCTGACCCACAACAATCTTGTCTCGAATGTCCGCGGTGTGCTGGTAGTCCTGCGCGTGACCTCTGATGACGTGCTGCTCTCTCACTTGCCGCTATCTCATATCTTCGAGCGTACGGCGGGACAGTATGCGGCGTTCAGCGCCGGCGCGACGATCTGTTATGCTGAGTCGATCTCCGCCGTTGGAGACAACATGTCGGAAGTTTCCCCGACTATCATGGTTTCCGTCCCCCGGGGCTTCGAGAAGATGTACGAAGCGATTCAGCGAGCCGCTCGCGAGGGCGGGACGCTGCGCGGTCGGCTCGTGACGTGGGCATCGAAAGTGGGCGACCGCTGGGCGCGGCGCAAACTCGCGGGACGGCCTCCCGGGCTGCGGTTGGCTATCAGCCAGCGCCTGGCGGATGGACTCGTCTACACCTCGCTGAGGAAGCGTACGGGCGGGAAGATCAGGTTCTTCGTTTCCGGCGGCGCTGCATTGAGTCACGACATCGCGCGCCTGTTCTTCGCAGCGCGGCTCCCCATACTGGAAGGCTACGGTCTGACGGAGACTTCTCCGGTGATCGCCGTCAATCGGCCTGGATCGCAAGAGATCGGTTCCGTGGGTCCTCCGATTCCAGGCGTCGAGGTTGCCATCGCCGAAGATGGCGAGATTCTCACGCGCGGGCCGCACGTGATGAAAGGTTATCACCGCGACCCGGAAGCGACGGCGGAAGCCGTCGATCCCGAGGGATGGTTTCACACGGGAGACCTGGGGAAACTCGACGCACAAGCGGTACTTTACGTCTTGGATCGAAAGAAGGAACTGATCAAGACTTCGGGCGGCAAGTACGTGGCGCCGCAGCCGATCGAGATCCGAGTGGTTGCGAACCCCTACGTCAGGCAAGTCGTCCTCGTTGGCGAACGGCGTAAGTTCCCGGCGTTATTGATCTTACCAGACTACACCGTGCTCGCCTCCTGGGCGCGCCAGAACGGCATCGCCTTCGAGCATCCTCGCGAGCTCACGCAGCGGGGGTCGGTCCTGGAGCATCTCGAAGCCGAGATTCTCGGTCCGCTAGAGGATTTGCCTCGCTACGAGCGTCCGAAGAAGATCGCCATACTGCCGCGCGAGCTGAGCGTAGAGGGCGGCGAGCTGACGCCGACGCTGAAAGTTAAGCGCAGGGTCGTCGATGCAAGGTATGCAGAGCTCATCGATTCGATATACGAATGAGCCTCGTCGAAGCCCGCGCACGTCTTGGGGTGTTGCTCGGGCTGCCAC
>SDBV01010529.1_pt1 | contig 12100 bp, 11 predicted proteins | sample 2277081 | NCBI WGS metagenome assembly SDBV01 (sample SAMN10402039, study PRJNA504765) | marine sediment metagenome | isolation source: marine sediment core GS10_PC15, 223 cmbsf | place: Arctic Ocean: Southern Knipovich Ridge | collected 2010 | reverse complement strand
ATAAACATCAATAACGACCTGAGCATTTTCGAAAAGATAATTCCGTGTGGTCTGGATGACGTACAAATGACATCCGTCCTTCAAGAAATCGGCAAAGAGTCTTCAATGCCAATCGTAAAACAAAAATTATGCGAAATACTAATAGAGTATTTTTCAAACAAGGCCTCAGCAGAATATGAAGACTATCAGCAAATTTCCGTCCTGGCTTAAGAGCCGCATTCCCGCTGACGCTGCCTTTGCCCGCACACGCGATACGTTAAGTTCGCTTGGCCTGGAGACAATTTGCACCAACGCCGCCTGTCCGAACATCGGCACATGCTGGTCCAAAGGCACCGCTACCGTTCTGATTCTTGGTAATATCTGCACCCGAAACTGCGGCTTCTGCTCTGTCACTTCGGGCTTGCCTTTACCTCCGGATCAAACCGAACCGGAAAAAATCGTTCGATTGGCTGAGGAATTGAACCTCAAATATATCGTCATTACCAGTGTCACAAGAGATGACCTTTCCGATGCCGGAGCCGGCCACTTTCGCGATGTCATAAAACACCTGAGGGCCCAAATCGGCCATATCGAAATCGAAATACTCACCCCAGACTTTCGTCACTGTCAGGGTCTGGCAATTGAAATCCTCTCCGAAGCTTTGCCCTTTGTATTCAGCCATAACATCGAAACAGTTCCTTGGCTTTATCCAACCGTCCGTCCCGCTGCCGATTACCAGTTTTCACTGAATCTTCTTAAAAAAGCCAAAGACCGCTTTTGGAACATTCAGACAAAATCTTCAATCATGCTCGGTCTGGGCGAAACAGATGTTCAGATTTGCCAGACCCTGGCCGATTTACGCAGCGTTGATTGTGACAGGCTCGTAATAGGCCAGTATTTGGCCCCATGCAAAGAAGCAACTCCCGTTGTCGAATTCATCCGGCCCGCCGAGTTCGATTGCTGGAAAGACAAGGCCCTTGAGATGGGTTTTAGCTGGGTATTGTCTAGCCCCTTTGCTCGCAGTTCGTTCCTGGCAGAACACAAAGGCCCCCAATAATACACCTGACCAGCAGTTGGTGGCATCGGCTGTCGTTTTTGCCTTTTTAGCGTTTCATTTACCCATATTTGGTTTATAATAAAAACTTAGGAGCTATATTAGAAGCAGTTTTGAAACCGCTTCTTTACGTTATGAAAAAGTCTATAGATAAAAAAACCGATGCAGAGCTTCTGGCGGGCTACTCGGCTGGCGATGAAGACGCCTTCGGGGAAATTGTCAGCCGTTACAAGGACTCTCTGTACAATTTTCTAAGACGCTTCCTGAATCAACATGACCTCGTTGAAGATGTATTTCAGGAAACCTTCCTGCAGCTTTACACCAGTAGGGACAGCTTTGACACGAGCCGACCGCTTAGGCCCTGGCTTTTCACTATCGCCGCGAACAAAGCGCGAGATGCGCTAAGAAAAAAACAAAGAAGTGCGGCCACTTCCATAGGTACGATATCCGACTCTGCGGACATGTCGATAGATGATGTTTTTAATATCATTACTTCTTATCAGACAACACCTTATCAGGAGGTGCAAGAGGCAGAAACAGCTGAAATAGTTAGAGCGATTGTGGCGAAAATGCCTGATAATTTACGAGAAATTTTAATTTTAGCTTATTTTGAGCAATTTTCTTACAAACAAATGGCTGAGATTCTCAGTATACCTATAGGAACTGTGAAAAGCCGGCTTCATACAGCCGTAGTTCATTTCACAAAAAAATGGAAAGCCACAAGCGAGAAAGATAACGAACAATGAAATCACTTACCACGGGGCAAAAAAATCTCATATTCGATTATTGTTTTGGTCTAACAGACCAGGCTCAAACCATCGAAGCCCAATCTTTACTCGCCTCCAGTTCCGAAGCCGAAGAGGTTTACTCAAAACTGCAATCTTCTTTCTCCATACTTAATTCTTTACCCTCCGAAACATGCCCTGAAGAATTAGCAGAGGGCACGGTCTTTCGGCTCAAAAACAGTGCCAATGCCAGCCAACTGAGACTGAAACAATTGCTCGAACAGGAACAATCTGGAATCGCTACCGCCAGGCCAAGTTTTTGGCGAAGCCTGGCGGAGATGGCTGCTGTTGCTGCGGTAATTTTGGTCGTTGCAGGAGTGTCTTTTCCGGCTCTTAGGTCTGTGCGTCAAACGGCCTGGCAGACGAAATGTCAGGCCCAGTTGCTGCAGATTTCACGAGGCTTTACCGACTACGCTTCTGACAATCAGGGCAACCTGCCGGCAGTTGCGACTACTTCCGGCTCTCCATGGTGGAAAGTCGGCAATCAGGGAAATGAAAACCACTCGAATACCCGCCATTTGTGGCTGTTGGTAAAAGATAAATACGTCGAGCCGGACGATTTTGTATGTCCGGGCAGGACTCAGGGAAGGGCGATGCAGTTCGATAAACGCAAGGTCAAAAATCTGTTGGATTTTCCCGACCGAAGATATGTAACTTACAGCTTCAAGATAATGTGTGACGACACTTCGAAGAAACTCCCCGCTGGTGACAGAGTTTTTATGTCCGATTTAAACCCAGTTTTTGAAAAAATGTTTAATGCATTCCAGACTTCTCCCGGCCATCACCCTAAGATGGTGCTGGGCGATAAAATGCTCAAGCTCAACAGCTTTAATCACAACAACCGCGGCCAAAATATCATTCTCGGTTCAGGTGCCGTCAAGTTCGTGCGAACTCGAAATGTCGGCCCCGCAGCGGATGACATTTTCACATTGAAAGATAAAACCACATATACCGGAACCGAAATTCCCTACAGTGATGACGACATCTTTCTTGCACCTTAATCTGCGACCTCATTTTATTTTCTTTGTATGCAATTTTCCAGGCTGGTATTACTCTGCGCTCACCAAACAGGTGCATTCTGATCGAATTCTCGCTGGTGCAAGCCTTATAGGTTTTGGCCCCATCTCGATGAAGAGATAGGTTTTTTAGTTGAGACACGGATCGTTGCGGTAACGGGGAAGTGGTCGGAGGGATAGCGGCCGTTCAATGCGTGCCGGTCAATATTTACATTCAGGGCTTGTGCGTGTTCACTTATTGCAATATGGTCGATTTTGGGGCATGAGGCTTTGCCTGTGAATTTGTGATAAGTACCAATGCTCGTTTGGCTGGGGTGTACAGACAGCCAGGCATCGGCCATTCTGGGGTATGGGGTTTGGTAACCGGTCTTCTGCAGGTACATCATCGCGGGATTGTCCAGTTCCATATTAAAATCGCCCATGACAATAAATGGGTCCTGGGTTTTCCGAGCAGCAATTCGGCTGGCAAGCAGACGTACACTCTTTTGGCGCGAGTTCTGAGACCAGTTGTCAAGATGGAGATTATAAACATAAAAGGCTGACCTATCGGTCTTGTCAACCAGGTGAACCCAGCTGCAAATTCGTGGAAATAGATTCCCCCAATGCTTTGAGCCTGGCTTGTCGGGCGTATTAGAGAACCAGAAGGTGCCGGAGTCAGCTAATTCAAAGCGGTCCTTTCGATAAAAAATTGCGCAGGCCTCACCCTTTTGTTTTCCGTTGCTTCTGCCTGCGGCATAACTGGAGTATTGCGGCAAAATCTGCTGAATCTGCTCCACCTGAAAATCCAGAGCCTCCTGCAGGCCTATAACATCAGCGGCGTTGTCTATGAGCGTAGCAGCAACAATCTGCTTTCGTTTATTCCAGCAGTTCGCCCCGTCCCAAAACGCGATGCCGACACGGATATTGAAGGTCATTACTTTGACCACGCCAGTTTGGCCAGTTAAGAACTGAACATCTCTGTAAACAATGCTTTTTTTGTCTACGCAGCCTGACAGAATTAATGACACTATTACTAAAGAACAAATTCCTCTTGTTTTTAATCGATACATGCTCTGATATCCTAATTAAGGTTACTGTTATAAATAGACAATTCAGGAGGTGTGCTTAGAAGCAGTTTTGAAACTGCTTCTGGACAGCGATGATTCAGCCTTGACGATCGCAAAAAAATATCGACAATTCTCACTTGAAGTAAAGCGATGAAAAAAAGGAGGCGCCACGGGATAAGGCTACAAAAGATAAACTAATAGATGGTCCTAAATCACTTCCTCACTCACTTAGTAATTTGTAGAGTATAGAAAAAAGGAATCATAGAGTCAAGAAAAAAACGCTGAGATGTATCCTGACCGAGCAGTAACAGTGCCCAGACCATTGCTCGAAAAGGAAATTTCTTGACAGTTTAAGGTGGATTTTGTAAGTCTAATAATATCAGGAGTAAAGATCAGCGGCATTATTTTAAGAGTTTCTATGAATAGAGAGCCAAAAAAAGACAAACCTAAAAATCTTAATACGCCAAAATCCAATTCTCGAATCTTAGTCGTCGGCAAAGTTGTTATCTTAATTGCTGTAGTCGCATTTTCAATTTTTGGCTATAAGGAGACATGGGACTTTTTTAATAGAATACCACAGGGGGCAGATTTTTGTAATTACTATATTACTGACTTTGCGGTAAAGGAATTGTTTATTCAGAATATTTATGATGTTTCCAACGCAACTATCGCTTCAGATGCTCTGTTCAGGGAAGCAGTAGCGACCGACCAAACACTATTGGCCAGTATTAGTCGTTGCTAGAGTTATGGTTTAAGGCAAAGTCCGACAGTATATCACTTCAACGCCACTCCTTTTTTATATGCTGCCCTTAGCTTATTTAGATTTGATAATTACCTGACCAGCATATGGGTTTTTAGAATCTTTTCACTACTCTGCTATGTCGTTATGATCTGGTGGCTGTGTCGTCGGATTGGATACTCTAATTATTCAACAAGTATTATGGTGCTAATATTAACTTCATGGTTTGGACCATTTCGAGTGAGTATGTTGTTACTCAATGTTGACTCGCTTCAAATGGCGGCGATTGTGCTTTTTTTGTTTTTACTTAATAAGAGGCCATCTGAGATATTTACATTTGCTGCCACGATATTACTTGGTTTGGCATTTACATTTAAGCCCAATATTGTTTTTGCCATAATAATGTTGTTTGTGTTCTGGATTGTTAATCGGCAATTTAAAACATTTTTGTTAGCTGGTTTTGGATTTTTTGTCGGGATGATATCCGCTGTTCTTATGGCAAGTTTTTACTTTGGGTCAATGCAAATTTGGCTTCAATGGCCAAGTCGATTAAAACTTTTTGTAGATCATGCTCGCTTTACCCCCGAGAATTACGCGTTTGCAAAACTAATTTTGGAATCATATGGTGTTGATATTTCTTTTGTTCTGGCGATAACTTTGTTATGTGTCTGTTGCGGCATAATGTGGATACGCAGGGGCACGGCGGAAATGCTATCTGCGAACGATAAATCGCCGTCTCAGGTTCATAAGGATTTTGTTATTGGTGAGTTACCTGTGATTTCTTTGGGGCTTATGATATATATTATTTCCGCCCCGGTTGTCTGGGAACATTATTATATTTACACAATTCCAGTTATGCTTGTTGGAATGAGTTCGTTAGGCGGCCCCAAAGAGAACGCTGGTTATAAATCGGCTATACAAAGAATTTTAGTGGTTGCGGCCTTTTGTTTTTTATCAATTCCTAACTTAGCTAACATGCCCGAAGACAGAGAAGCTTCTTATTGGATTAATAGTGGCATGGTAATTTTGTTTTTGATTGCACTGTGGCAAATATGGCAAATTAAAAACAGGAATCAAATTGGAGAAGCAGTTTCAGCGATTGTTTGAAGTAGTTTTTTTTATTAATCGGTTATCATTCTGCCGATTTCCCTGCCTTGGCGAATTGCATAATTAATTCCCCTGTCTTGAGGGTATATCTGGGCCATTGTTGAGATGTGGAAACCTTTGAGGGGCGTTTTGTTTGATGGAATAAGTTGGCTGTAATTACATTCTACAACTGGTTGAGCATAACGGGCTTTGAATACATGATACCGATTAATCCATGACTTATCAAACTTTGGAAATATATGTTTAAGATATGGCAGCGTGAACTCAAGTATCTGGTTGTTATCCATGTGGTAGAGTTTGGCGTTTTCTGGAAGATACTTCGACAGATAAACGATATGATTGTTGGCGTAATTTTCAGCAGATTGGAGATTGGTGTGCTCAATTAAACCAACGAAAGGAAAATCAGGTTCGTTGATATTGAGCCAATAATAATTTGAGAGGCTGTTTGACAACTCTAATATCACACATACATTGGCAAGATATTTAATCTTTTTCAAATCAGAGATGTAGTTTTCCGGAACATGAGGTTTGAGTAAGTCTGCGACTATCGGTAGTGCGGGCGTTGCGATCACTGTCTGTGCGTTAATGCTTCCGGCAGGAGTTTGTACTCCTTTTATATGGCAGTCTTCAACAATCAATCCTTCGACGGCGACTCCTGTCTTAATCGTTCCGCCTTGAGATCTGATTTTATTTGCTAATTGTTCTGCTAGAGCTGAAAAGCTGTTGCGGTAATACAAAAGTTCTTCTTTTCTGGAGTTGCTGCGGCTATGTCCACGGAGTAAAAGTTTGTTCCAAAGCCAGACAGCACCTACTTGTGATGCGTAAGGACCAAATTTACCACAAAGAAGCGGTTCCCACACAACCTTGAAAACCTCAATTCCGCATAATTGTTTAAGCCAATTTTCAGCAGTAACCGATTCTAATTTTCTCCAATCTTTTAAACGTCGTACTTTTAAGAATAGTAAGCCAAGCTGGATACGGCTTAGAAAACTAAGTGGTGTGAATTTCAGAAGATCAAATGGTGTGGATAAATTAAAAATTCTGTTATCTAAATACACTCCTGTTTTCGGGCAGCAACGTAATAGTTGGTCCTCTTGACCAAGTTCCTTAACTAACCGGATCGCATCTCTATCATTATTGAATAAGTGGTGATAAAATTTTTCTAATGGTTGCCCGTTTATGTTGAAACATTGAGCGAGGCCGCCGATATCGTCATCTTTCTCAAGCAGAGTAACAGGATAACCTTTGCGGCTCATTTCATATGCTGCGGCCAGCCCTGTGAATCCGGCTCCAATTACAATGACATGAGATTTGGGTTGGTCTATACTCATAAAACTTATTTCCTGTTTATTACACAATTATGATCAGCTTAAGATTTAAATACGATAACCAAAGGCATAATACCTTTCAATAAAATATTAGGCATATTAACCCGAATTTCTTAAGTAAATCTGTGCAATAGAATGTTGAGAGTATAGATTTAGAGCCGGTGAAAGAGAAGAGAGCTTGGTGCGTCGTTGGCCAAGACAAACGTGGGAGTGTGAATGGTGTTTGTTGGTTGAGTCTGGCACTGTTTTTTTTGTACCAGTTATTGAGAGACTATTCCATAATAATTCTTTCGGATTAGTCCTAAGGTATTCTCCGATGTGCGCAGAGGTGGTTACACGGATAGCAAAAATAGACATTGCCCCGATTTACAAAATTATTCTCAGGGTTACCATAGGATTATGAACAATAAGGATAAATGTATGCATATTTTAAAATTAAAGTTTTTAGCTGGGATATTTTTGATGATTCTTGCAGGTGGGTGCGATATCAGTGCTCCAAAACCCAGGATGGGAACCTTGCCTACTCCGCCGCCTGGCCCAAGGTTTTCAAATCCGGATAATCTTGGCAGCCATTCTTACCACTTTAATCCTTTCGAGACGAATGGCATTGTGTACACTTGCAGGGCCGGCCATATAGACATTACTCACGTAAGATGGAATGCCGACTATACAAGATATTTTGCAAAAAAGATTCGCAAAACTTTGATCAAAAAAGGCGAAGGATTTTCATTTAATTTAACATGGGAACCTTCAACGCATAAGATCAAGTTTATTTATCCGGCACATTGGGAGTACATATCTCAAGGAGAAAAAGAAAAGATTATAGATGAAATTGCTTTTGAAGTTGGCCCATATTTGGCATTCAACGCGACAATATGGCATGAAATTCTCACATGGTTCGGCGTTCACTTTGCCGGCTTTGAGCCTGAGTTTAACTCCGCTTTTTCATGGGAGGATATGTATTCGAATCTTCTTGGAACAAAACTTGCTATCGAGGCGCTTCAAGACCCCAGACATGGATATGATAAAGCGTTGACATTGGCTATCGATAGGGAGCTTAAAGAGTTGGGTGTTCAGCCAAGAAGGGTCGCGATAGATGCATCTGAAAAAATGCGGGGAAAGTGGTTCAAAGGTGTTCTGAACGTCCATACAATGAAAAAAAACATGGATACTGGTTTGGACGATGGCTATGTAACCCCGATTCTTGTTCCTGGTATTTGTGACAACGCAGAGCTGAAACTGCTTGGGGTTCCTACTTTAGATATCCTTTCAAAATACGGATTTTCGATGGAATACCGGATAAGTCCGAATGTGTGGGAGTCAGGCAAGATTTTTAAAGTTGTTTATCCGAATGGAAAAGGAAAAACCATCCAGGTGGATAAGCATTTTCCTATACTTATGGATTATATCAAAAAACAAGCTGTAGAAAAATATGCTTATGATATTGATTGAATAGAATTTGTTTCTATACTAAATCCGTCTTAGGTTATTGAGGCAGGTTTTTGCGTTTCTTTTCAATCTTTCCAGGCTGAGTCGTTTTATCGTCGAATCTTTAAAAGCCTCGTCAAACTCTTTCTGGCTCCAGTCTAAAACTTTCTCAAGCTCAAGCCATTTGGCCGTTACGACTCTAAAGTCTTTGTTTGCACCTGCCGGGGCATTTTCTTCAAATGGACAGGCAAGGATACATTCGTCACAGCCGAACAGATGCTCACCGATTTTGGCCGCAAACTCGCTGGCGATTTCCCCTTTGTGTTCAATCGTCAGATAGCTGATACATTTATTCGCATCAAAACTTCCATCTTTACCTAACGCTGTCGTCGGACATGCCGCGATACATTTATCACACCCGTCGCATTTGTTTTCAGCTGCTTCATCGGTCTGTAGTTCGACGTCCGTTATGATTTCTGCCAAAAGAATCTGCCCGCCAAGCCCTTCGTTTATCAGCATATGATTTTTGCCGATAAACCCAAGCCCGGCCCGCTCGGCAAGCGTCCGTTCAGCTACCGGCGCAGAATCCACGCAAACCTTACATCTGGCTGATTCATTTATGTTTTCTTTAATAAAATCGGCTAACTTAAAAAGCCTTTGCTTAATAAACTCGTGATAATCCTGGTACAAAGCGAAGTTTGCGATTTTACCTTTGAGCTTTCTGCCAACAGATATTTCATTTCCATTTTCAGGCCGATAGTTCAATCCCACGCATATCACCGATTTGGCATTTTCCAACAGCTCGGCTGGATTGGCGCGCTTCTCGAAGTTTTTATGCATATACTCCATCCCCGCCGCACACCCGCTATCAAGCCAATTGCGAAGGTATCGGATTTGCTCTTGTTCAATAGGCCCAGCGCCGGCTATTCCCACCAGGTCAAAGCCGAGTTCGACCGCCTTTTGTTTTATGGATTCACTTGAATTCATCGATATGCAAAATTATATGTGATTTGCCGAAGCTGTAAAAGCGATATTATTTCCAGCTTTGGGCTAACTCGGCAAAATCCGGCAGGTTAATTATCCCATCGCCCCCAGCAGGAGCAATATCTACCGACGGCTCATCTTCAAGCCAATAGCTTAAAAGCTCTTCCAAATCTACTATGTCTACCACGCCGTTGTAGTCAAAATCACCCGCCGCATGATGATAATGCAGTGCCGCATATGCATCTACAAATCCATGCCCAAATTCTTCATCCCACCCTGCAGGGCCCAAATCTGTTGCGCTATTTTCCAGAGCTTCTCTTATCGCGTCGGGCCCGGTCACGCCGGTAGATATTAATAGTGCCGCAATTCCGCTGACATGAGGTGCTGCCATCGAAGTGCCCGTATAAAACCAGTATCCCCAGTCTTTGGGATTATTCCCAAATGTTTGCTGCAAAACCCCATCCATATATCCGTCCCCGTTCAGGTCTGCACCATCTCCTCCCGGTGCAACTAAATCCAGATAATTGCCGGTATTGGAATAGCTTGCCCGTGTCAGGTCATATTTGGTCGCACCAACTGCGATGCAGTAGTCGTCATATGCTGCCGGATAGCTGGCAGCGTTACCATTTTCGTATCCGTTTCCAGCCGAACAGATAACAGTAACACCATTATTATAAGCATACGCGACCGCGTTCCGCAAAGTGGTCGAATCGGATGGTCCTCCTAAACTAAGGTTGATTACATCCGCTCCATTATCAGTTGCAAAAGACACACCATCGGCAATAGTTGAGTAGGGGGCTTCCCCTCGCCTATTCAAAACCTTCACCGGCATTATGCTGCAATCAAAAGCTATACCTGCAGCACCCATAGCATTGTTCGTACTTTGAGCAATCGTGCCCGTTACATGCGTGCCATGCCCGTCATCGTCATTGGCATGTGTATTATTCCTGATAAAATTATAGCCTGGCACAAAACGAGTATTCACCAGATCAGGCGCCATCTCATAGCCTTTATGATTTTCATAAGCTACACCGGTATCCAGTACGGCGATGATGACATTCGGGTCGCCGCTGGTAATATCCCACACAGGCTCGATATTTATCCCAGCCGCACCATCATTAAAATGCCACTGCAGTGGATAGTAGGTATCGTTAGGCACAAAATGAGCATATGCATAATAGTTTAATTCGGCATACTCTACTTCGGCCTGGCGATTATAAATTTCCACCATCTGCTCAGGCGTTTTTCCTGATGGAGTTTTAACCCTTTTAAAACCTGAAAACCGGCTGGTGTATAATACAGTACTGCCATGCTTTTGATTTATCTGATTTGTTCGCTCTTTAGAAATGCCATCTTTAAACTTAACGATGATCTCGTTCGGAACCCACTTCAGCTCCCCGGAAGTTCGATGCCTTAGCTGGCCGGCCGGATTACCGCCAAAACTGACTCCCGCAAGCCAAAAAAACACGAAAACCGCCCATATTGTTGTAAGAGTTCCCCTCACCTTTCCTCGCAGATAAAACCCAGCCTCTTAGTACATATCTCGATTGCAAATAATATTACTCTATTTTACTATATTTTAACCTCGAATTCAATGACAGTCTCAAAATACGTGTTTGAACCTTGTAAACCTCGCGGCAAAAAGGTAGCATAACGGAAATTTCATAAGGAGGCCCGATAATATGGCGAAAGGATTGATAGGCATAATCGGCGGAAGCGGTTTGGGCGACTGCCTGGCAGAATTCATTGAGGACATAAAAACTGAAAATATTGACACACCCTTCGGCAAACCAAGCGCACCTGTCATGCTCGGGGCCCTCGGCCAAAGGCAAATCGCTTTCTTGAATCGGCACGGTCCTGGCCACAAAATAGCTCCCTCAAATGTTCCATTTGCCGCCAACATTTTCGCACTGAAAAAACTCGGTGTAACTACAATTATAGCAAGCGGTGCGGTCGGTTCACTCCGCGAAGAAATTCAGCCTAAAGAACTCATCGTCGTCGACCAGGTTATCGACAAAACCTTCAGACGCATGGGCAGCTTCTTCGCTGATATTGCCGCCGTGCATTGCGAATTAGCTCAGCCATTCTGCACTCGAATGAGAAAGGCAATCTTAAAAGCCGCCAAAAATCTCGACACCACAACTCACGACGCCGGAACATACGTTTGCATGGAAGGCCCGCAGTTTTCCACCCGTGCCGAATCCTTAATGCACATCGCCTGGGGCGGCGACCTTATCGGCATGACTGTGATGCCCGAAGCAAAGCTCGCTCGTGAAGCCCAAATCTGCTATGCACTTATCGCTCTTTCCAGCGACTACGACTGCTGGCGGCCGCACGAGCAAAGCAAAGACAAACAAACCCTCCTTGCAGAAATCATCGGAAACCTCCAGGCCGCTACTAATAACGCTATCGAGCTGATAAAAACCGTCCTGGAAACCGACAGCGACCTCTGCGATGAGACCTGCTCCTGCAGAAAAAGCCTCGAACTTGCCGTCTGGACAACCCCTGACAGAATCGAACGGAAAGACAAAGAAAAACTCAAAGTATTATTCGATTAGATTTGGCCGGCTTCTTAATTAATGAGCAAATATCATACTGATAATTTATTCGATCTCGAAGAACATCAGCAATATA
>SDBV01010528.1_pt1 | contig 12101 bp, 8 predicted proteins | sample 2277081 | NCBI WGS metagenome assembly SDBV01 (sample SAMN10402039, study PRJNA504765) | marine sediment metagenome | isolation source: marine sediment core GS10_PC15, 223 cmbsf | place: Arctic Ocean: Southern Knipovich Ridge | collected 2010 | reverse complement strand
GGGCGCGGCGCACGGAGCGCAGCCGTTCCCGAAGGTGTCTCCAGTAATAGAACGTGAGCTTCCCCGACGCCTTCGGATTGTAGAAGGCTTGCTTCTCCTCCAGGCTCATGGAGCTGTGGGCATCGGGATGCATGCGGCGTGAGAAGAGGTACTCGGGGATCTCCCAGATCTTGCCGTAGAGCGCGATCTCGGCCTGCATGACCATGTCGGCGCCCAGGTAGGAAGCGTGTCCCGCGGTCCGTCGCAGGACGTCCGTGCGGAGCAACCCGTACACGGCGTTGACGAGGCCCAGGTTGCGCATAACGTGGACGTACCGTTCCCGGGCGCTCTCGTGGAGGGTGTGCAAGTTGTCCTCGTACTTCTCGATCTCGTTCCCGTCCTGGTCGATGATCGTGGTACGGCCGTACGCCTGGACCACGTCGGGGTTCTGGTCGAGGACCTCGACGCACCGCTCCACCAGTGTGGGCTCGGCCAGGTCGTCGGCCGGCGCCCACCGGAAGTACTCCCCCCTCGCGAGCTCGACGCAGCGGTTGTAGTTGCGGGCGGCGCCGATGTTCTCGGGATTCCGCACGTAGCGGACGCGCGCATCCTTCGCCGCGTAGGCCTCGGCGATCTCCCGGGTGGCGTCCGTGGAAGCATTGTCGCACACGATGATCTCGATGTCCGTGTAGGTCTGGCCGATGAGGGACTCGAGGGTGTCGGCCAGGTAGTCCTCTCCGTTGTAGACTGGCACGCCGATGCTGACGCGGGGACGGTCGTCGGTCTTGGTCATGCTTTCACCTGTCGGTCACGAGCGGACGGGCGCCAGGGGTGGCCGCCACTTCAGGAGCGCTTCCACCGTGGCTCGGGAGGGCTCTCTCCCTTCCGCCATCTCGATGAGAAGTTCGTACTGCCGGTCCAGGACCTCGCGAAGGACCGGGAGCGCGTCTCCTGCAGGAGGCGCACCCGCTCCTTAGGGTCCGCCTCCAGCGCCAGGAACGTATCCCGCAGCCTCTCAACGTAAGGGTGTAGACGTCCACAACGTAGTCTCCCTGGCCCAAGCTCTCCATGAGTTCCTTGGCCTTGGGGCCGTAGGCGATCCCAGCACCGGCCTCACGGACATGAGGGAGAACAGGACTCCGTGGAAGCGGGTCGCCACCAGGTCGTCTCCGCGGGCCGCCGCGTCGTAGACATCCTGGGAGGTGGTGGGCACCAAGACCTCGTCGGAGCCCGCCGGTAACTGACGAAGCAAAATGTGTTGCAGATGCGCAACATTCGACCAGTGCTTCTCACGGGGACCCCGAGATGGGGCCAACGATCACGGCAATTAATGCAGATTTTGCGCCTCCACCGGTACTGGCACGCGTTGCGCCTGAGTCTTGCACGAGAAATCGATGATTTGGCTTGGAGAGGTAGGGTCTAGCAGTCCGATCAATCAGACCATGCGAACAGCTAAAGCTACTTCAGACGACCGACCGCACGGCGAGGGAGATCCCCAACCACCGTCATCGCAAACTCACGGCAAACCTCGCCGTGTGGCTAACGTGTTGTGGAACTGGGCCGGGTACCTCGTTTCCGCCGTCATGGCGTTCTTCTTGTCCCCTTTTATCGTCCACCGGCTCGGTGACACGGGGTACGGAATCTGGGTTCTCCTTGGCTCGCTCGTCGGTTACCTCGGTCTGTTGGACCTGGGTGTCCGCGGCGCCGTGACCCGATACGTCGCCAGATTCCACGCCCGCTACCAGCACCGCGAAGCCATCGGTCTTACTTCCTCGGCGCTCGTGATCTTCACGGCCACAGGCCTACTGGCCATCGGGGCCTCTGTGGGGTTGGCCGTGTTTGTAGCTGACCTTTTCCAGGTGCCAGAGGGCATGACGTCGGTCGCTCGGATCGTCGTGATCCTCGGTGGGATCAACATTGCCGTATCCTTGGTCAGTGGCGTTTTCGGCGGTGTGCTCTCTGGTATACAGCGGTTCGACTACATCAATAGTGTCGAGGTGGCAAGCCAGGGACTCCGCACGATTGCCATAATACTGGCCCTCAGATCAGGGTTGGGCCTCGTTGCATTGGCCGTGATCCAACTGAGTGTGTCGTGCCTTCGCGGATTGGCAAACTACCTGCTCAGTCGTCGACTCTATCCGGAACTTCTCATGTCCCTTCGGAAGTGTAACCGGACGCATGTGGACATGGTGTTGTCGTTTGGGGTATCCGCGTTTCTCCTCCAGGCATCGGGCATGCTTATTCTGTTCTCGGATTCGATCGTCATCGGTGCGTTTCTCCCAGTGAGTTTTATTACGTTTTTCGCTATTGCGGCCAACCTGACCGAGTACGCGCGTGCCCCGATCAGTGGGATTACGCACACGCTCACACCGTGGGCGAGTGCGCTCGAGGCGGTGGAGAAAAAACACCAGGTGCAACACGTGATGCTCACGGCCGGACGACTGGCGACGCTAGTGGCACTTCCAATCCTGGTCACGTTCACGGTAAGGGGGGGATCGTTTATCGGCCTCTGGATGGGGCCCGCATACGCCGAGCCCGCTGGCAAGGTCCTGTGGATCCTGAGTCTTGCCTTGGGGTTTGCTGTAGCGTACCAAGTCGTCGTAGTCACGATGATGGGTATCTCGAGACATGCCGGGTTGGTGCCGGCATTCTTGGTTGAGGCTGCAGCCAACATCGGCTTGAGTATCCTATGGGTGAACGTGTACGGGATTGTCGGTGTGGCATGGGGTACCGCCGTGCCCAAGTTGGCGGCGTGCCTGCTTTTCCTCCCCTGGTATGTCCGCCACGTCCTGAGGGTGCCGATCGGGCGGTTCTGCGTTGAAGTTTGGGTCCGACCGGCGGTGGCGATCGTGCCTTTCGCCCTCGGGAGCTACGCGATTGAACGGTGGTGGGCAGCGTCGAACCTGTTCGAGTACTTCATCCAAATTGGGCTCGCGCTTCCGTTGGCGGCGTTTGGCGGCTGGATGTTTTGTCTGGCCGGACCGGAGAAGCGGAAGCTGCTGCCGCCCGGAACACTCCGACGCGTGGTGCGCGGTCTCGCCGTCTGGACACGGAACTGAGCCACGCCGGGACAAGTGGAAGCTCCGGTGGACAGGCAATCCGCGTGGGCTGGCATACATCTTGAAGAGCCTAGCAAGCCATCTTGGGCGATTGCCGCGGCAAACCGCGCCCTTGATGTCAAAAGACCGCCCGAGCATTGCCAGGAGATTATGAGTGTGCAACCAGCCGCAGTAGTAGCTGACGAGGTATCCATTTCCCAAAGCTCGAACACTGGCGTGAGTTGTCGATTCTGTGGCACGCCCCTAAGCCATACGTTCGTTGATCTGGGGATGTCGCCCCTGTGTGAGAGTTACATAAGCGCCAGCCACCTAAACGACATGGAGGCGTTCTATCCCTTGCGTGTCTTCGTGTGCGAACAGTGCTTTCTGGTACAGCTCCCTGAACACGTGAGTCCCGAGGCCATTTTCTCAGAGTACGCTTATTTCTCGTCGTATGCAGATAGCTGGGTCGAACACGCTCGTGTGTTTGCGGAGGAGATGATCGATCGGCTTGACCTCGACGCCGACAGTCATGTCGTGGAGGTAGCGAGCAACGACGGTTACTTGCTGCAACATTTCGTTGATCGCGGCATTCCAGCCCTGGGGATAGAGCCTGCCGCCAATGTGGCCGAGGTAGCCGTAGCAAAGGGGATTCCGACGCTCGTCGAATTCTTTGGGCGCGCCTCAGCGCGTGGCCTGGTTGAGAGGAGCAAGCACGCAGATCTGATAGTCGGCAACAACGTGCTGGCCCAGGTGCACGACATCAACGATTTCGTTGCGGGGATGAAAACACTTCTCAAGGATCGGGGCGTCATCACGATGGAGTTCCCCCACCTCATGCGGCTGGTGGAGCGAAACCAGTTCGACACTATTTATCACGAACACTATTCGTACTTTTCTCTCTGGACCACACAACAGATCTTTGCGGCGCACGGGCTCGCTCTGTTCGATGTGGACGAACTGCAAACGCACGGCGGCTCGCTGCGAATCTACGCATGTCACGCCGACGATGCGTCCAATCCCGTCACCCGCAGCATCGCCCGGCTCATTGACCGGGAAGAATCCGCTGGGCTTAGGGGTTTGGCTTACTACTCGTCTTTCGACGAACAAGTGAGGATGACGAAACGCAAGCTCCTAGATTTCTTGATCCGTGCGAAGGCTCAACGCAAATCGGTAGTCGGATACGGGGCACCGGGAAAGGGTAATACACTGCTCAACTATTGTGGTATCGGTACCGACTTCTTGGACTACACGGTCGACCGCAATCCGTACAAGCAAGGAAAGTTTCTGCCGGGGACCCACATACCGATTCGAGTTCCGGAGCACATCGAGCATACTCGTCCGGACTACGTGCTCATTCTGCCGTGGAACGTGTCAGGTGAGATCATGGAGCAGTTGCTTTATGTTCGCGACTGGGGTGGCCGTTTTGTTATTCCGATCCCGGAAGTCCAGGTGATCTAGCAATGCGCGCCGGAGAGGAGCTTGGACGGAGAGCATCTGCGCCTGACGCAGTGTCGAGGATGCCTTCCACGGCATGCCTTGCCGATACCGACGGCCAGCCTGGCGGTATCTCTGGGGACACCACCGTTGGACGGAAGATCCACCGCCTGGTGACAGATTTGTATCCGATTTGCCGCAGCATTACCGGCGACGGGCTCCGGACAACATTGCGCAAGATTGGCGAGCAGGTGCCGCTGGAAATTCACGAGGTACCGACAGGTACAAGAGTGTTCGACTGGACGGTGCCGAAGGAATGGAACATCACCGATGCGTATGTGAAGAACTCGGCCGGCGAGCGCGTGATCGATTTTCGAAAGTCCAACTTGCATGTGGTAGGCTATAGCTTGCCGATGCATGAGTGGCTGTCGCTGACCGAACTGCGTGAGCACTTGCACGCGTCGCCGGAGCACCCTGACTGGATTCCGTATCGCACCTCTTATTACCGGGACACGTGGGGATTCTGCTTGAGCCACAATGACATGCTTGCGTTGAAGGAGGATACCTACGAGGTCTGTATCGCTGCGACCCTACGTGACGGGTTCCTGTCGTACGGGGAGTGCTACCTGCCAGGAGACACACGTGATGAAGTGTTGATCTCATGCCATACCTGTCACCCGTCGCTCTGCAATGACAACCTCTCTGGAATCGCGATTGCCGTACACCTGGCGCGGGCGCTGAGTACCCGGAGGCGTCGCTATTCCTATCGTTTCGTGTTCGCCCCGGCGACCATTGGGGCAATCACGTGGCTGGCTCGGAATGAGGGCGCGGTGTCCCGGATAAAACATGGATTGGTGTTGGCGTGTCTTGGAGATCCAGGGCAGTCGACATATAAGAAAAGTAGGCGAGGCAACGCTCAGATCGACCGGGTTGTCGCGCACGTGCTGCGGCACTCCGGGTCGGCATATGAAATCCGTGATTTCACGCCTTTTGGGTACGACGACCGGCAATACTGCTCACCCGGTTTCGACCTACCCGTGGGATCTCTGATGAGAACGCCGAACGGTTGCTATCCGGAGTACCATACGTCGGCGGACGATCTAGAGTTCGTACGCCCCGAGGCGTTGGCCGATTCGTACTCAAAATGCATGAAGGTCATTGGGATTCTAGAGGCGAATACGACCTACATGAATCAGAGCCCCAAGTGCGAGCCACAGCTGGGTAGGCGTGGAATCTACGACGGCGTAGGGCCCGGCGGACTGCTGCCGGTCGAGGAGTTGGCGATCCTATGGGTGCTGAACCTCTCAGATGGGAACCACAGTTTGCTCGATATTGCAGAGAGGGCAGATATGGATTTCGATGTCGTGCTGCGAGCGAGCGACACGCTGCGAGAGCACGACTTGTTGGTGGAGACTGGGCGCCGAGGCGGACTCGAGGAGGTGCGTCATGGGTGATAACAACGGTGGCGGGCCGTCCCTTGAGGCACAACGGGAATACTGGGACGAGCGCTGGGAGAGACAGGCGACGCCTAACGGATGGCAATCACGACGGGGAAATGCGATCTTGGCGCTGCTAAGGGCACTCTCGCTGCAAGATCCGCGAATCCTCGACCTGGGTTGTGCGACAGGGTGGATGACGAACTTGCTTGGAGAGCTGGGTCACGCCGAGGGATTCGATTTATCAGAAACTGCGATTGCCGGGGCACGGTCACGGTTTCCGGGGATTCACTTCACTTCGGGCGATCTGTACCAGAGTCCCTTCACAAAGGAGTTGTTTGACGTGGTGGTGTGCCAGGAGGTGATAGCTCATGCAAGTGACCAGGCGCGGCTTGTCGAGTTGATAGCGAGCGTGACAAAGCCAGGCGGCTACTTGGTCATTAGCTCGGCAAACAAGTTCGTCATGGATCGGGTAGAACTTCCACCCGATCCAGAGGAACACATCAAGAAATGGGTGGACATGCGGGGTTTGAAACGTCTCCTTCACCCACATTTTCGGGTCTTACGCACGACTTCTGTCATTTCCATGGGACATCGGGGGGTGCTTCGGCTGGTGAACTCGCATAAGCTCAACCGCGCGATAGAGTGGATAGTGCCGCCTCGTAGTGTGGAGGCATTAAAAGAGTGGTTGGGACTTGGCTATTCCATCATCGCGTTGGGCCAGAAGAGATCGCGAACCGTGCCGATATTACTGCCGCAGTCAATGACATAGGGTTGTCGTTTTTAGCAGTGAAAAGGTATTCGTTGCCGAGAAATATTTCATTGTAAAGATTAGGATAATATTCCATAGTGCAAGAACCTCATTTCAAATCCTACGATGGTTGCCGATCTATTTGTTGAATCATATCTGTTCAGAAAAAACACCTTTAACCAAGTCTCTCGGATCTTGCTCTTCAACCTCTTGTCGATCTCTAGCCGATGAACTTTCACGAGATATTGTCAAATGTTGTGGATTGAGGTTTGATCAAGCGGCAACCTTTCGATCCTTTTTCTCTTGGACAGTTTCCTGCATGCCATCTCTAAACCGTGCTCCTGCCAATACGAGGGGAGGACACTTGACCGATCCGCTTTTCCGCATGCGCAGCGGAACTGCCGGAGAGCCCGTAGAACTGAGCGGCTGGCCCCGCTGATTGATTGGAGCACCTCGATGGATGTGAGCATCTTCGGCCTCGGCTACGTGGGAACGGTCTGCGCTGCGTGCCTTGCGCGCGTTGGGCGCCAGGTTATCGGCGTGGACGTGAACCAGGCTAAGATCGACGCGATCAACAGTGGACTCGCTCCGATCATGGAGCCCGAGGTTCCGGAGCGCATCGCCGCTGCTTTCGAGGCAGGTCAGCTCCGCGCTACCACTTCGGCACGGGACGCGGTGCTCGCCAGCGATGTCTCGTTGGTGTGCGTTGGCACCCCGAGTCGCGCGAACGGAAGCCTGGATCTGGTCTACCTCGAGCGCGTCTGCGAGGAAATCGGCCTGGCGCTGCGCGAAAAGACGACTCCCCACCTCGTCGTTATCCGAAGTACCGTGCTGCCGGGAACGCTGCAAGGCACCGTAATTCCCCTGCTCGAGAAGTGTTCCGGCCGCACGCTTGGAGATCAACTTGGCGTCGCGTCGAACCCGGAGTTCCTGCGCGAGTCCACTGCCGTCGCCGATTTCCTCGCCCCGCCCAGCATCGTCGTGGGCGCCACCAGCCCAGAGTGGACCGCACGAGTGCTCGAGCTCTACGAGGGGGTCGACGCGCCGGTGATCGAGACGGAGATTCCCGTGGCCGAGTTCGTCAAGTACACGTCGAATGCCTTTCACGCGCTGAAGGTCGTCTTCGCCAACGAGGTGGGGGCCTTCGCCAAGGCCAACGGAGTGGACAGTCATGCCGTGATGGACATCTTTTGTCGCGACGAGAAGCTCAACATCTCTCGCGCCTACCTCCGACCCGGCTTCGCCTTTGGGGGCTCCTGCCTGCCCAAGGACCTGCGTGCGCTCTGTCATCAGGCGAGGCGTATGGACGTCGCGACCCCCGTGCTCGAGGCCATCCTCCAGAGCAATTCGAGCCACATCAGCCGACTGGTCGACATGATCCAGGAGAGCGGTCGCTGTACCGTTGGCTTCATGGGCATGACTTTCAAGAAGCATACCGACGACTTTCGCGAGAGCCCCTTTGTCGAGGTGATTGAGCGGCTCCTGGGCAAGGGCTATCCCGTGCTGATCCACGACAGCCACGTCGCCATCAGTCGTCTGACGGGCGCTAACCGCCTCTACATCGAGGAGCACGTGCCCCACCTCACATCTCGCCTCGTCGACACGCTCGACGATCTCGTGGATCGCTGTGACGTGATCGTGGTCGCCCACACCCCCGATGACGGGGTAAAGAGCCTGCTTCGCAGCCGCCCCGATCAGCGCGTGATCGACCTGGTGCGCCTGCCCGACCCCGACCGGATCCCGGCCCGCTACGAGGGCCTCGTGTGGTAGTGGACGCGATCTCATGAGAATTCTCGTCCTCGCCTGGCAGGCGCCCGCTACGCCGAGCTTGCCGGGTTCGCCCCGTCTATTCAGTCTGTGTCGGGAGCTCTCTAACGATCACACGATAGAACTGCTGCTCATGCCTCAGGACCCGAAGCGCATGGCCAGCTTTCTCGGCGACCCGGATGTGTCCGGGGTCTTCTCCAACATCGACGAGCTTCCGGCCCCGCCAGCTCCTACCTGGCTGCAGCGGCAGATCCACCGTGTGCGTCAGGAGCCTGCCTTCTCGCTACGGGTCCTCGCTCCTCGCTACCACGAGCAGATTTGCTCAGCGGTGCGAGAGCGCTGCACGGCCACCGACCTCCTGCTCGTCGACGGAATCGCGGCGACTCAATATGCGCGCGACGTACGCGTGCCCGCGGTGGCGGATGTCCACGATTCGATCTCCCTGCTGATCCGGCGCTCCGTCGTGCGCGCCGAGAGCCCGCTCGAGCGCGCAAGACTGCGCCTCGGATCCCGCTCGATCGCCCGCTGGGAGCGCCGACTGCGCCACCACTTCGGACTGGTCATCACCAACTCCGACGTGGATCGGGACGAAATCCTGCGCCTCGATTCACGCTGCAACGCCATCACGATCCCCAACGGCGTAGATACTGCATACTTTTCGCCCGGCGAGAACACGCGGGCGCGCGCGCGCCTCGTGTTCACAGGCGTCATGGGCTACGGACCGAATGACGATGGGGCGCGGTTCTTCATCCATGAAGTTCTGCCGCGTATCCGCGAACGGGAATCCGAATGCGAGTTCTGGGCGGTGGGACACGACCCAACGGAGAGGCTGTTGGCGCTGGATGGCACCGCCGGTGTCCGGGTCACTGGAAGCGTGCCGGACGTGCGACCTTTCGTGCGCGAGGCGACGGCATTTGTGTGTCCGCTGCGCTACGGAACTGGCATGAAAAACAAGATCTTGGCTGCCATGGCCATGCGCCGCCCCGTGCTCGCCACGTCCATCAGCCTGGATGGCATCGACCCGATTCCCGAAGAGCACGTGCTGGTGGCGGATTCACCCGAGGAGCTGGCCCAGCAGAGCCTGCGCCTCATCCACGATGACAAGCTCGTTGCCCGCCTGTGTGACTCGGCCCAGGCCTGGGTCGCGGATAACTTCTCGTGGTCCAAGCGCGCGCAGGCCCTGGAGATTGAGCTAGCGAAGCTTCGCGCATCGCCCTCTGCAACATAGTCCTGCTTCAGCAGGAGTCCGAGACACCTGCCGACGTGGGCTGCGGATTCGTTGATTGTTCCCTACCGCATGCTCTGCCTCATCCCGATCGAGGGTCGGAATCGATGAGTCTGAAGACCTCGTCGTATTGGGCCTGGACAGCGGATCGAAAATCTGGAAGTTGCTGACGAAGTGAACTCGTAATAGATCCGGCCTCTTTCTCTAACCGGAGAATGAGCTCCGTCAATGCTTCCGCACTAAAGGTGTCTCCCTCAATCACAAAGTCGCCCTGCCCGAACCAGTTCATCAGATCTCGCGACTTGTCGTGATAGGCGATTGCCAGGACTGGCTTCTGAAACGCGAGGGAGAGCACGACTCCGTGGTATCGCGTCGCAATCATGATATCCAAATCTCCGAGCGCTGACAGAAGGTCATCCAAGCAACTGATAGTTGGTTCGAGGATGAGCCCTTCGCACTCCGGCCTGCCATTCGTTGCCATCCGTATTCTCACATCGTCAATAACCGCTGGATCGACCTTGAGTTGGGTCGGGATGAAACGAACTTCACAACCTCGATTCACCAGCCAGTCTGCGAATGCTGCCAGCTTCCCGACATAGAGGTCATACTTCTCGAAGTCGGTCGTAAACCAATAGTCGGTGTACAGGGGCAGTGGATTGATTCCGACGACGGTTCGCCTGCTGCGGGCAGGCTCTCTGGATACAACCGACGAATCGAGGCTGAAGGCCAGGTCAGGCACGACCAGGTCTGTCTCGAACAGATGGAGAGAGTCCACCATCCGCTGCGCGGTCACGTCTCGATATGAACGGTAGCTGGCACGCTTGAGCGCCTGCCGAATGAACGTACGACCTAGCCACCCGTCTATGGGCCCCGCACCCAGGCTAAGGAAGACTACCTCGGCGCCAGTCTCCTTTGCTAGGAGCGTCCATTTGAGAACGGTGTAGGGGTAGGCCCAGGCCCCGCCGACGAAGTCATTCAACTGGTGGGAACCGGCAAAGATCAACAAATCGAGTCCATGGATGTGCTGGCGACTACTGAGCAAGAAGCGTATTTCCTTGGCGATCTCAGGCACTGTTTCAAGTGCCACCAAGACACTGCGTGCGAGAGCGGACAGAAAGGGAATCTGCTTCACGAGCTCTTTCATGCGCTGGAAGATCGACGGATTTCGCGGCTGCTCGGGACCGGTCGAAGCTGTGTCGGGCGATTTTCCCGACTGTCTCGTGCGGGCCCCTCGACGTATTGGATACGTGGGAATTCCATGCCGCTCCTCGGTGTCGAGCGGCTGCAACGTAAAGCCGAGTATGTCGGCGTCCGGCCTACGGCGCCGAACATTCTGAATCACGGCTGCGATGATGGACTCATCGCCGAGATTCTCATTTCCGACGTGACCCAAGATTCCAATTCGCATGGTGTGCGACGTGGATCCATGTTTCCGAGGCGTTGCCGAAGGCGCTGAATCATCCTGCTTCACGATTTTCTCTGTCCTAATTTTCTCCGTCCTATGGCGATGATTGAGTAGCCGAGCCCCATTCGCTCCTTGAGGGCATCGAGGCGGCTCCGTGGTACCAGCCAGCTCGCGACTCTGTTGAGCTTGTAAGAGTTAATGAGTCGAACCCAACCACGTCTTCCCATCGGAATTACCGATGTAGAGCTGACGACCGCAAAGTCGGTCTCGAGGAGACGTTTCAGCCCCTTGGTATCGAGCCACTTCCTTATATGATCTTCGGGATCATCCGCGCCAACTCCCACCAAGCCATCAGAGTCTCTTACACGATCCATCACAAACTTGTTCGTGGTCGCATCTTGGTCATCCAGCCCGTGGCACAACCCAGGTCGAGAAGTCGTGGACTTTCGAGAGAAAGGTCACGCAACATTGCGAGAATGGCCTGGGCTCTTCCTTCTGCCAATCGTTGGGCGACCGCTGTATCTCCCATCGATGATTCCAGTATTGCTGTTGTGCCTCGGGCGACGGGTCATCCCCCGCCGTTTGTAATGTGCCTCCATTTCGTTCCTCCTCTCCTTCTCGAGTTCCAGGAATATGGCCAAGACGCTCTCCGAAAAATGCCTGAACCGATTTCTCGCCTCTCCCTGGTATCACAGACGATCACGGAGTCGGGAGAACGCGATCAATTGTAGAATCTGCCACCAAACGTCCCACTAATCCAGGAGGCACCAAGCGGTCCTTCTCAGAAGGAGTCAGGCTGACAGCCCAGGCTCCAAGGGCCGCAAGGGGGCAATACCGCAGCAACTTGCGAGAAGTAGAGTATCATGTGCTCAGCAGGCCACCTCTTTTCGACGTACCAGCTGACCAACAGGTTCGTTTCACTCACGGCGAAGGCCAGCGAGGGCGACTCGCTCCGGGCGACGGCGCCTGAGTTGCTGCGGGGGCTCCAAGTGCAGTACGACCGGGTGTTGGGGTTGGTGGATCAGTCTCGGATCGTGGCCACGCGGGCTGGCGGGAGGGGGGG
>SDBV01010527.1_pt1 | contig 12102 bp, 10 predicted proteins | sample 2277081 | NCBI WGS metagenome assembly SDBV01 (sample SAMN10402039, study PRJNA504765) | marine sediment metagenome | isolation source: marine sediment core GS10_PC15, 223 cmbsf | place: Arctic Ocean: Southern Knipovich Ridge | collected 2010 | reverse complement strand
AGCGAGGAGCGTATAAAAGTTGCCTCCTTATTCCCCGACAGGTACGATCCGTATCGCCTGGCCGCCATTGTGCGCCAGATTGGCGGTGATGGTCGATCGCGAATTGACACCTACCCGTTTAATGATCACTCTCCGCCGGTCGCTGCCGTCGGGTTTGGCGTCGCCGAAAATACGGGCCATATAATTCCTGCCCGGCTCGAGAAATCTCAACGGAATCTCCAGCTTCCGCCGTTTGACCGCGTTCATCGTGCCGACAAACCACTGGCTGCCGCTTCGCCGCGCCACGGTTGCATACTCGCCTATGGCGCCTTGCACAACTCTCGTATCGTCCCAAACCGTCGGCACATGCCTGAAGAATTCCAACGCCTCTTCACCCTGATACATCGCAGGCCGGTCGTACCAGAACATAAACTGCCACGGACTGTAGTAGACCACCGCGGCAGCCAATTGATGTGCAGCCGTATTCTTCACACGGCCGCTGTACCAGCAGATCGTATAATCGCCCGCCCCGCAAAGATACCGTGTAAACGGCAACACCAGATTCTCCTCGGCGGTCGGCATACACTCATTGCCGCGAATGCCCTCCATGGTCATGAGATTCGGATACGTCCGGCTGAAACCCGTCGGTCGATATTCGTCATGCACGTCCACCATCAACTCATTAGCCGCCGCCTTGGCGATTGCTTCGTGCAGCCATGTGGTCCACTTCTGATCACCCACCCGCACAAAACCATACTTCACCCCTTTGATACCCCAGTTCTTGTACAGGGGCAGAATTTCGTCGAGTTGCCTCTCCAGCGCACGCCGGTTGACATAAACCAGAATGCCAATGTCGTTTGCGTTTGCATATTGTATCACCTCCTGCAGATCCAGCGGCCCCCTGGACCGCCCCGGGTCAAGCGTCACCGTCGTGGCATCCGACTCATCGCTGTTCTCCGGGCCATACCAGCCGGCGTCGTACTCCACATACTGCAGACCGCGCTCGACGGCAAAATCCACGCACGCTTTTCCGCCGTCGGTCGTCAGCGTCACCTCGCGAATGACCTTGCCGGGCTTGATCCACGAGGTATCTGCAATCGCACACGGCTCATTGAGATTGCGAATGATATCATTACCCTCCAGGAGTTGACACACATCGTCGGCCACCATCAGAACCCGCCACGGTGTGCTGTACGGCGCGGTAACGGCCACCTCGCCTGCCAACATGCTCTCGACGGCGTAAGGTGCACCGTCTACGGGCTTCAATCGCATGCGTGCATAATCCACGAGCGCCGCTTCGCCCACCGCAACGGCGCAGCCCTGGTCGATTTCAATCGTCAACGGCCGCTCGCAGTTGGGCTTGATTCCGTCAAGCGTCGTCCTGCTGTAAATCCCCTGCGCCGAATACACCGCCCAAGCCGTGTGATTGCCTGTAAAACGAAATTGAGTGTGTTCGGCCTTGATCGTAAATTGATCCAGACCGTTCTGTTGGCCAAATGAGTATCGAAGCGCCGCACCCTCATTGTATGCACGAAATATAATCTGCAATTTTCTCGGCGGCGACTGGTTGTCCTGCACGTCGGCAACCATCTGATTGTAATGGTCCCGTATCTCGTTGCGCTCACCGTACACCGGCTTCCACGTACTGTCATGACTGGTATGCGCAACATTGGGGATTTTAAATCCCTCCGTCAGCGACGGAGCATCGGTCAGTTCCAGTCCCAATCGCGAGTCAACAAGGATCTCCCTGTCCTTGTAAGACACGCTCCAAACCAGACAATCGGTCTGGCCGTCGCAGTCTTTTACATCCACCGTTACCGCAACATTACCGTCCGGCGAACGCAGCATTGCAGCAGTCGCCCCAAAGCTCAAACACACCGCCGCAACCACAACGGTCCCCGATTTGAACACCCTTAACAAACGTATGCTGTTCATTGTGCCTCCTTTGCTTGTTGACTTCTGCAAGACCGTTAATGTCAGACGATTTTTTTTGCAGCGGAAGTCCAGTTTGTCGGCTCATTGCCGACCATTTCAAGTATGCGTCCGGGCTCTTCCGGCATGGAAGTTTTTGCGGACAAATAGGCCGATTCAATCACCGCCATGTTATTGAGATCGACACCGGCGTGTGCGGCGAATTTACTCTTATCCGGCGAGTCGACACTCAGGGCAAAGTCTTCCAGCATGCGCGATATCGACCTGTCGCGGACCGATTTGAAGTTCGACCGTTTCGTCGCCTTGCCGGAATTATCGCTGACGATGAAACTGTCGGCGGAGACGGTAACAAATTCGTCGTTGCTGTGCAGTCTCAGTTGGCATTGGGGCGGGCCGAACGTTCTTGAGGCGCTGAGGTTGACCATGAGTGTGTCGGAGAATTTCATGGTCAGAATCGCCGTATCTTCGGTTATCGACAGCCGCTGCTGGCGATCCGGCGCGTCGCTGGTCTTGAGCGAGTAAACCTGCTGGGGTATGCCGAAGTTCAGGATGATCTGGTCGATCAGGGTATAACAGTCTCGCAGCAGCACGCCGCCTCCGGCGAGCTGGGGGTCGCTGAGCCAGCGGTGATGAATCTCATCCGAATCGCCGGGTGTGTAGCAAAGGGCCGTAATCAGATGAACGCTGTTGGGGTCGAGCGACTGGAGATACTCTCTCAACAGGTCAAAGCCCGGTGAATACCGTGCGGTATTGGCGATGGTGTACCGGACTTTTACTTTTTCGGCGATGGCGAACAATTCGGCGGCCTGTTCAAAATTGAGCCCGGGGGGGATTAATTTAAGAATGTTGAACTTCTTCTTCATCGCTGATTTGATGTGTTCGGCACGAAGATGCTGCCCGGCGGTGACAAAAAGGACATCAAGCTGGTTTTGCATTACAAGCTGTCGATAGTCTTCAAATGCGCCGCACTGGTGTTTTTCGGCGATGCGCTGGAGAATCTCCGGGTCGCTGTCGGCAACTGCGGTGATCTCATAGAGGTCGGTCTCGACGGCTGCTTCGAGCAGTTCCAGGCCCCTGTCGTTGAGGCCCAGGATTGCGGTTTTCAGTTTCTTTTCGCTCATGAGAGTGCTCGCAATGAAACCGACCCGGCGGTTTTCAACGGTGGGCTAATCCGCCGCAGGCGGAACCCTGCTTTCTTCACAATATTGGTAACTGTCCACATTTTTTCGGCTGGCTCAGGTGGCCAGGTGATTGTTCTCCGGTGGAATAATAAAGTGGTCGGGCACGGAGAATCGCGAACACAGAAGCAGCACTTCCTTGCCGACCTGTTCTATTACTGCATCATTGTCAATATTTTCGACTATTTTCTTGTAGAAGCCTGCGATGATGTCCATCTGCTCTTCCTTCATCCCTCTGGTGGTGACAGCCGGGGTTCCGAGTCTCAGGCCGCTGGGGTTAAACGGCGGCGCGGGATCTGCCGGAACGGTGTTGTAATTGGTGACGATTCTGGCCCTGTCAAGGGCCTTTGCAAACGGTTTTCCCGCGACTCCCTTGCTGCGTAAGTCTATCAGCATCAAGTGGTTATCGGTGCCGCCGGAGACAAGGTTGAAACCATATTCCATCAGCTTTTCAGCAAGTCTGGCGGCATTTTTGACGACCTGCTTTGCATACTGTATGAATTCGGGTGTGTTGGCTTCTGCAAGGGCAACGGCGATGGCGGTCAGTGTATGCATGTGCGGGCCGCCCTGGAGGCCTGGGAAAACCGCCTGGTCGATGGCCTTGGCGTACTCGGCTTTGCACAGGAGCATCCCGCCGCGCGGGCCCCGAAGCGTCTTGTGCGTGGTAGTGGAGACCACATCGGCATAGGGGACGGGACTCTTGTGGATTCCGGCGACGACCAGGCCCGAAATATGGGCGATATCGCTGACGTGGCAGGCGCCGACGCGTTTGGCGATATCGCCGAAAATCTCGAAATCTATCTCTCTGGGATATGCGGTTGCACCGGAGATAATCACCTTTGGCCGGTGTTTTTTCGCCAGATCCTCGATCTTGTCATAGTCAAACCTGCCCGTCTGGGGGTCCACACCATACTGGACCGAATGGTATACTCTGCTGGTGAAACTGGCCTTCCAGCCATGGGTCAGATGTCCTCCTTCGGTCAGCGAAAGTCCCATAATAGTCTCACCAGGCGCCATCAGGGCCGAGTAGGCGGCTATATTGGCCACCGAGCCGGAATAGGACTGAACATTTGCGTGGTCGGCCTGGAATATCTTTTTGGCGCGCTCGACGGCAAGGGTTTCAATCAGATCTGTGACCTGCTGTCCTTCGTAGTAGCGTCTGCCGGGATAACCCTCGGCATATTTGTTCGTCAGGCAACTGCCCGTCGCCTGCAGGACCGCCCTGGAGACATAATTCTCCGACGGGATCATCCGCAGCGAGCCGCTCTGGCGGGCCTTTTCCTGGGTCAGAAGTTCATAAATCTGCGGGTCATAGAGTTCAAGTGCTGAAAGCATACTGTCGTTCTCCAAAATCGCTAATTATTGATATGCTCTTATATCACGCCGGGCCTTTTCAGACAAGCAATTATTTGTTGACAAGGCGCTATTTGGGTCTGTATGATACTGCGTTCAGTGCTTTTAGAAAGGAGATACCGTATCGAATGCCTGAAGATGAGGTAGAAATCGGTCTGGAAAAGGCGCGGGCCTTCTTCCAGCGTGCAGAAGATGTGGCGGCTACGGACAACTTTGATTATGCCATCGACATGTACATGGAGGGGCTTCGTCGTGCTCCCGATGTGCTGGAAGACGGCCACGTTCCGCTGCGCAAGATGGCGCTGGTGCGCCAGGGCAAGGGAGGCAAGAAGCCTTCCATCGCCGACAAGATGAAACGACGCGGCGGCAAGACGCCGCTGGACGAGATGCTAAACGCCGAGTATCTTCTGGCCAAGGATCCTGACCACCTGCCGCACGCCGAGGCATTGCTGAAGGCCGCCGTGGCAGGTGGATATCTCCGAACATCCATGTGGATAGCGCAGCTTATTTTTGACGCCAATAATGCAGCCGCCAAGCCGTCTTTGTCCACTTATCTGCTGCTGAAGGAGTCTTATACCGAGTTGGAAATGTTTGACCGGGCCGTTGGCGCGTGCCGGCGGGCGGTAGATCTAAAACCCGACGACGGCGCCTTGCAGGATGAGTTTCGAGATCTCTCGGCCCGGTCGACGGTCGCCAAAGGCAAGTACGACGAGGGAGGCGATTTCAGAGAATCGATTCGTGACAAAGAGAAACAGGACATGCTGCATGCTTCCGAGAGCCTGGTCAAGAGTGCCAATTATCGAACGCGAACCGTTGAAGAAGCTCGAAGGGCTTATGCCAACAAACCCAATGTGACCGCGGTTGTGTTTGCCCTGGTCGATGCCCTGGTCGACATGGAAACCAGACAGGCCTTCGAAGAGGCGATTAGTGTTCTGGCGCAGGCTTATGAACAGACCACGGACTTTACCTTCAAACGGCGGTCGGGTGAATTGAAGATCAAGAAGCTCAGAGGAGATGCCAGGAAGATAAAAATCTCCCTGAAGAAACAGCCGGAGAAGAAGGACTTGGCGGACAAACTGAAGCAAGCCAAGAAACTGATGGAAACAACGTCATTGGGTCATTACCGCGAATGCGTGGAGAATTATCCGACCGATCTGAAGATGAAATACGAGTACGCACAGTGCCTTGTCAAAAACAAGCAGTATGACGAAGCGATTCCTCTGTTTCAGGATGCTCAGCGTGACCCGCGGTATAGAATTACGGCCATGGGCAAGACGGGGTATTGCTTCTTCCTGAAGGGCTGGTACAGCGATGCGATCGATATCTTCGAGCAGGCGCTGGCGGCCTGTGAGATCCAGGACAATGCCACGGCCAAAGATTTGCGTTATAATCTGGCTCGCAGTTGTGAAGATGACGGCCGGCATGAAAAGGCGCTGGAGTTGTACCGCAAGCTGGCTCAACTGGATTTTGGTTTCAAGGATGTCCGCGATCGTGTAAGCAAACTGCGAAGCCCCTCGGGGGGATAATCGAAAAAAAGCACAACCTTTCGGAAATGAGTTAGGACTTTTGTAAAATTGCGATTTGACATGTTCTTGCAAAAGTCTTGTTGAGAATAAAAACAGTCGTTTAAGAAAACAGGAGTAAGAAGTGGCGCATTCTTTATCAGCCAGGAAACGAGTAAGGCAAAACGCAAAAAGACGAGTTATTAACCGTGCCCGCAAGAGCATGGTCAAGACACAAATCAAGCATTTTGAAACGGCCCTGAGCGAAGGGAACATGGAAAAGGCCAACGAGCGGTTTAAGCTGCTGGCTCAGCGACTTGACAAGATTGCTGCGACCAGCACGATGCACAAGAACACTGCCGGGCGAATCAAGTCGCGTATGGCCAGGCGTTTGAACAAGGCGACAGCCCAAAAGGCCTGAAAATACATCCCCGGTTTATTTGCAGAGAAGGCGGCGTGTAGTCGATATATGAGTTGGCTATACGCTTCTTATTTTGAGACTGCCTATGGAAGTCTTTGAGAGAGAAATACTCAAGCATGTCACGCGCCGGGGTTATTCCCCGGTGAAGCTTTCGGCGCTGGCAAAGTCGTTGGGCGTCGACGACGCCGACTACCCTGAGTTTAAGACCGCGTTCAAAGAGCTTCGCCGGATGGGCAGGGTTGTCGTGGGTCCGAAGAATCTGATAACATTGCCCCAGATGTCGGGGCGCGTTATCGGAACCTTCCGCGGCAACCCGAAAGGTTTTGGATTTGTGATTCCCCTGGAGCCCAACAGCCACGGCGATCTGTTTGTGGGCCCCAGGGACACCGCCGGTGCGATGACCGGTGATACTGTCAGCGCCCGCGTATTGAAGAAAGGCGTTCGCGGCGGACAGATGCGGTATAACGGGGTGATCGAAGAAATACTCCAGCGAGGCCGGAACAAGCTGGTGGGGAAGTTGCAGAGGTCAAACGGCGAATGGAGGGTCGAGCCGGACGGCAAGGAGTTTTTCGAGCCGGTCGTGGTGGATGATGTTACGGCCAAGGGCGCAAAAACCAATGACAAAGTCATCGTGGAGATAATAAGTTTTGCGACTGAAAGGGATTTTGCCCGCGGCGTGATTATCGAAGTTTTGGGCAAGGCCGGCCTTTATGAGTCCGAGACGCAATCGGTGATCGCCCAGTACAGCCTGCCGGGAGACTTCGACGAGCGGTGCCTTGACCAGGCAAGGGAGGCTTCGGTCGGTTTTGTCGCAGAGGCAGGCGGAAAAAGGGACGACATAACAGACGAAGTGATCATCACTATTGATCCGCCGGATGCAAAGGATTTTGACGACGCGATAAGCTTGCGAAGAAATACCGACGGCAACTGGGTGCTCGGTGTGCATATCGCAGACGTAAGTACTTTCGTCGGGATGGGCTCGGCGCTGGATATCGAGGCGAGGGATCGCGGAAACAGCACATATCTGCCGCGCAAAGTCATACCGATGCTGCCGGAGGTCCTCAGCAACGGCATCTGCAGCCTTCAGCCCAAACAAAAACGCTTTGCCAAAAGCGTCTATATCACATATGACGACAACGCTAATGTATTGGGCAGGGAATTCGCCAACAGCCTTATCTGCTCCCGGGCGAGGCTGACGTATCAAGAGGCCGATCGCATCATCAGGCAAAAGGCGCAAAATCACCCCGGCGAGGTAGTTGCACTGCTGAAGGATATGGAGGCCTTGTCGCGGGCGATTGAGAAGCGGCGTGCAAAGAACGGCATGCTGCACCTGGACCTGCCGGAGACAGAGCTTGTTTTTGACGAGGAGGGACGGGTCGTCGACGCCGAACCCGCCGACGACAGTTATCCGCATACGATAATCGAGATGTTCATGGTCGAAACCAACGAGGCGGTGGCGGCCTTGTTAGACCGGTTCAACATTCCCTTTATGCGACGGATTCACCCCGATCCAGATCCGACGAGTGTGAAGAACCTCGGCCGGTTTGTCAAGCTCTGCGGTCTGAAGGTGCCTCGCCATCTTGACCGGGCGGCCATACAGGACCTGTTGGCGGCGGCAAAAGGCAAGAGCTGCTCATACGCCGTCAACGTGTACATACTGCGAAGTCTGCAGAAGGCTGAGTACGCCCCGCTGCACATCGGTCATTTCGCGCTGGCGTCGAAGGCATATTGTCACTTCACCAGCCCGATTCGACGGTATGCCGATTTCCTGGTGCATCGGCTGCTGCAGTCTTACCTGGATCACCACCTGAATATGATCGGTCTCGAGGAAGTCCTGCCCGATGCCGAACTTGCTGAAATCGGAAAACATATCAGCTTTACCGAACAGCGCTCAGCCGATGCGGAGCGAGAATTGAAGATCGTGCTGATTCTGCAAATGCTCAGCGGCCGCATAGGCGATGAACTTGACTGTGTGGTTTCAGGGCTGACGAATTTCGGCATCTTCGTGCAGTGTGTTAAATACGGCATTGAAGGACTGGTCGAGTTTGGTGATTTGGGAATGGACGAGTGGAAATATGACGACAGTGCGCAGGCGGTCGTCGGAAGGCATTCGGGAAAAAGCGTGCACCTCGGACAGGACATGAAGGTCATAATCGTAGCGGTAAACGTGCAGGGACGGCATCTGACACTGGCGCCGGCGAAAATGTTAGTCAGTTCACGACGCCGATTCGATACCCCCGGGAACCGCCAAAAAGCACGAAGAAGCAGAAAAGAAAGACAAACCAGGCGGCATCGATAGTATATCTTTGCCGTCCCAAGCCGATATTTACTACTTTTAAACTCTATTTGTTTTGTGGTCGAAGACCGATACGAGAAGTTTTTTTATATTGGGTTGAACGGGGCCAACAACAGTGTAGAATAATGAGGGTAATGCCTGTTTAGTTGCAGGGAAAACAGGTCTTACAGAAAGGCTGGCGTGCATGATACAGGATAACGAAGTAGTCATGCTCCTTATGGCAATCGGCGTTTTGATTTTTATTCTTGTCAATCGCCGACTGATCATGCGTATCGAGGCGGCGGGTGTGCTGGTTGCAGCTTTCTGTGTCCTGCTGGCCGCTTATGTGCTTACTGTCCTTGAAGGGTTTTTCCTGGGAGACCTGCTCAATTTCCTTGAGCATTTGTGTTACGCCGCCAGTTCGGTTCTGATTGCGCTGTGGGCCATGAAAGTCTTCAAGCCGAAGGAGTCCGGCTGATGGATCCGGTAGCGGTCATAGATTCCATTGCGCTGTTTGCCACTCTCGCGACTGTGGTTGTGATTGCCAGGGGCTGGAAATGTCGGCTGCGGCGGGATGTCAAAGTCCTGTTTGTTCTTGTGGTGGCGATGGTCCTGTTTCGCAACTTCAGCAATGTCCTCGAGTGGTATCGCATCACCGCTGCGCTGGATCCACTTGAGGACCACACAGAGATCCTGCTTCCCATCTTGTGGGGATTTGTGTTGTATGCTTTTCTGCGAGGTATGGCCGACGAGGCCAGGACGAAGTTGAACCGCTCGCTTGCTGCAAAAAACAAGGAACTGGAGGACCTCGTCTATATCGCCTCCCACGACCTGCGCTCGCCGCTTGTTAATATCTGCGGCTTCAGCGGCGAACTTGCCTCCAGTTGCAGACAACTCACTGCGCTGCTCGATAAGGTAACCATGGACGAAGAAAACAGGCGACAGATCACAGCCCTGCTCAAAGAAGATATCCCGGAATTCCTGCGCTTTATCGAGGCGGGTACCGAAAGCATGGAACGAGCGGTTGATGGATTGCTGAGGCTGTCGCGAGCGGGCACCGAAGAAATTCGCATTGAGAAACTGAATATGAATCGGCTGATAGATCAAATTCGGCAATCGTTGGCTTTTCAAATCCAGGAAAAAGACGTATCTTTCGATGTGGACGATCTTCCGAATTGTCTGGGTGACGAAAACCAGATCAGCCAGGTTTTCAGCAATCTCATCGATAACGCACTGAAGTATCTGGATCCTGACCGGCGCGGCGCGATCGGCGTTTCCGGGATACTCGAGGATGACGAGATCGTCTATCGTGTGTGCGACAACGGCATGGGTATTCCCACAGAAAACCACGACAAGGTGTTTGAGATATTCCACCGTCTGGATCCGGACGGTTGCGTTGCCGGCGAAGGCCTTGGTCTTACGATCGTCTCCCGGATGCTCGACCGGCATAACGGAAGTATCCGGGTGGAATCGGAGCCGGGCTCAGGCACGACCTTCTACGTGCATCTGCCCCAAACCTGAAAAAACGCCCTGGCGTACAGTCGTCGGTCGTCATCAAAAAACGCTGTCTCGCTACGCGTTAACTTTCTTGATCAGCCAGGCCATGTTCCGACCCAGGACTTGCATGGTCTCCAGGCCTTCTTCATCTGCCTCGACGTCGCCCTTTTTCAGGCCGAAGCCCATGTTCCAGTAACGTGAGCCCGGTATGATCATCTGGCTGATCGTGAAGAAATGGTTTATGGTGTCGAAGGCATGTATCGAGCCCGCTCGCCTGACGGCAATGACGGCGGCACCGACCTTGCGACGGAACATATCGTCGTTGGCCCGTGCCACGAAACCAGCCCTGTCGATCAGGGCCTTGGTCTCGGTGCTGACATCGGCAAAATAAGTGGGCGAACCCAGGACAATGCCGTCGGCGACCAGCATCTTATCGAGGCAGTCGTTAAGAACATCGTTGGTTACGACGCACCGCCGGTCCTTGTTTTCAAAACACCGTCCGCAAGCCGTGCAGCCGCGGATTCCTGTTCCGGCTAATTGCACCATTTCGGTCTCGATACCTTCGGTTTCCAATTCGCCCAATACGTGCTTTATCAGAATGGCCGTATTGCCGTCCTTCCGTGCGCTGCCGTTAAATGCCACAACTTTCATCCGGGTTCCTTTCTCTGTGAAACATCAATCGAATACCAAACTTTACCAGGCGATCAATCAGCCGCCTGCCCATAAACCGGATAAACCATTTTTTTCCATGTTAGCGGTTACGGATGAGTTTTACCGGGTCGTATTTGACGTGGGGCAGGTGCTGCTGGAGGTCTTTTATGAAGCGTTGGCCGTCCTGCCAGTAGCCCGCGGTGGGTTTCAGGTGGGCGCAATGGCTTATGAAATAACGGTTTATGGCGTCGACCAGCAGCTCGCGGACGTACTTGGCTGTCATTGAGGCAAGGGCGACGGGCAGGTATTTTTCGTCGGCCTTTACGACGAAATGCAGCCGCATGGCCTTACCGCCGCCTGTTAACTCATAGCTGCACAGGGAGTTATCCTGCCTCAAGACCTTCAGATCCAGTTCCCCAAACATGCGTCTCAGCGGCCGTGTGTAGTTGATTCTACCTCCCTGACGGTCCACGATGATCTGAAGCATGCCGTCGGACTGGGAGTTGTAAGTACTTTCAAAAGCGTCATTTATGAGGCTTGAAACGGCGGTGAAAAGTACCGTTGCCTTATTCTTGACTGCTGAAACCATCCGGTTGTAGTAGCCCACATCCAGACAACGACAGGTCATGTTCACCAGCTTCATGTTATGCGCCGACAGTGTGTTGCTCAGGACGGCCGAAGCGATTTCGACAGCGGCGTCATCATCACCTAAGCTCTTTTCAGATAAGTTCTTATACCATTCGTAGTCGGCCAGCCGCCCGGCGGACGGGCACCTGAGAACGTCGAGCAGTTCGTCGGCGCGACGCGGCGGACGGCTGCACCGATCTAATGCGAGCAGGCTCGCAAGGACGGTTCGGCGAAGGTGAGTTATGCCGCTCGATCGGCTGTAAGCCTTTTTGCTGTCGGTAATCAGGAGTCGGCCCGCGAGTTTCTTCTTCCGGCGTGCGACTGCGCGGGACAGAAGTTTCCAGTGGTCGGCCTTTAGCAGGTCGTCGCCAACGGAAAACGCTGTCGCTGAGACCACCAGCGGTCCCAACAGGGGCCCGTAACCGGCTTCATCGATCCCGACCAGAATGGCCATCTTGTCCTCCTGACAACGGTTTTATTGGATTTGCGCGCTATTATAGCCGCCGCCGAGCAATTGGCAACACGAAAATCGATGCCACCGAAAACGCAATTGGCCGGGCTGGGATTGGGTTTGTTTTGCGCAAATTTGGGTGGTGGGGTGGCTGGCAGGATGCTGAGGTCGTAAATTGGGTTCGTTTCGCATTTTTTGGTCTTCCACAGGTCTGCGGGGGGTGAAATTGGGTTCGT
>SDBV01010526.1_pt1 | contig 12102 bp, 15 predicted proteins | sample 2277081 | NCBI WGS metagenome assembly SDBV01 (sample SAMN10402039, study PRJNA504765) | marine sediment metagenome | isolation source: marine sediment core GS10_PC15, 223 cmbsf | place: Arctic Ocean: Southern Knipovich Ridge | collected 2010 | reverse complement strand
ACTGTTTGAGTAGTGCAGTAGAGTTTTTGCTACATGACTTGCTTATCGTTGAGTGATTTCTTAGACGGATGACCTGCACCGATACAGAATCGTTAGTATCAGGGGACAATGTCCATCTCGCTTTTACACCATCTTTAACCGGGACATGATGCAGCCCGTAATGTGCCATACTGTGGTTGAAAAAGCCACGGGACGCGTTTTCCCTCATTCCACGCCTGATGTCCTGTCCCAGATTAGCGCTGTAGAACTCATCGACCGCCTCGATTATCCCTTCAAGCAGTTGTCCCACTGGAGTATCGTCCAACGGTTTGTTAATGGACACAAGCTTGATTCCCCTGCTGCTTGGACAGTGTTATCATTTCGTTAAAGGCGGGACGAGGTGATGCCGAACGTCCACTCTCCGCCTCATCAACAAATTCCCTGACAATCTCATAGTTATTTCTCAGGGCATAGTCACGTAGATTTCGTAGCTGTCCCGATATGGACAAGTCAACGTCTTGTTTATTCGAGGACACCCTCGCATAATACTGCTTTCATAAAAAGCCTCCTTTCCGGCTATCTCTCGAGCTTTTCGCAGACACTACACCGGCCAGCAATAAAGCCAAGTAATGTGAGATCTTCGAACTCTTCTCGGAGTTCATTGGTCACCCGCTGGATACTGGGATAATTGGACTTCAACCTTCGGAACTCTCGGGACTGTCCCAACTCGTTAAGGGCTTCGATCATTCTGTCCAACAATTCTTTACCTTCGGTGGACAGCCAGCCCAGATGTGTCCCAGTCCCAAGCAGACTAACATATCCCTCACTGTCTAGTTTCAGATTGTGTTCTGGATCCGTCCCATCTGGGACATCAAAAGCTCGATTAACATACACTGGGACAAGTATTTCCCCAACTGCTTGATACAATACAAGAGCTATGGGCTTATCATACGTTCCCTTTATCACGGATAAGCCCATTTTACTTTGCATTAACTCCAGGAGCTTTGCCTTCAACGCCTTTCTGAAATCGATGTGGGACGCCATCGCCTGTTTCCAGTACGACAGTTGTGGTAATAATATCTCACTGCCTAAATGTTCAAACAGGAGTCTCCAGCGCTTAGTATTCTCATCTTGTAGTACAATCTTGGTTCCATCTGATCTATGGTGGGCCTTAGCTGCAGGAAGTGGTATTTCAAACCAGTTGCCGTTATCGTCTAGCCTTAACTCAAGTTGAGCGTTTGGTATTTGAAGAGCCTCCAGGATATTCCTTACAACCGCAAGTAGCTCGCTGTTATGGGTCACAAGCACCCTGGTCAGTAGTTCTTTTCTGGCGGCGCGTAGATCAGCTTCTTTACGAGCCTGTGCCAGATACTTATCGATAGTCCGCTCATCTCGGCCAGTGTCGTCTGCTATGGCCTTTTTACTCTTCCCAAGCTCGTACTGATACAACCAATCCCGCATTTCTATTACAGAGACTTTTTTCCTCTTTTTCGCCATTTTCTTCCCCCGTGAAATCACCAGGAATATTGAATACAAAATATAGTATAAACCCACATTATATGTTCTGTCAAGCCTTAAGTAACCCAGTTTATATTCTTTGACTAGCTATAAATACTGCTGGTACTATGTACTTAGGTCGATGAGTGATGCGAGTTCTATAAAACCAAGTGCAGCAATTATGAACTCACAGAGAGCAACTACCAGTCGAAAAAACAGCAAAAAAGGAGTAGATCATGAACATTAATGAAATTATCAAGGTGTTGAAGACGCATGGGGCATCAATCAGAGCTATTTCCAAAGCCACCGGTATGCCTAAATCCAGTGTTCATCGGTATCTCGCGACACAATGTCAGGGCTTGATTCTTCACAGTAGACCAGAGCTAGTTGAGGGAATCGAATTTCTCTGTATCCATTTCCCGTATACTTTCTTTTGTCCCGGGTGCAAACGAGAGCAAAATCACGCTTGGTTGTGCTTGGACTGCGGTCAATTCATTCCTGCTGAATGTGACACCGAATACCCTTGTTGTCCCGGTTTAAGCATCCATGATTTCTCTTGGGGCCATAAGGTTCAACTTTTGCATAAGTAGTTAAAGTTAATAAGTAGGGTAGTTAACCCAAAGGTCAATTCTGCTAGCAGAACTCGTAGAAATCCTCATGAGGGGCTTTTTACAACTAATTTACTACTGGGTTCACGGGTGGACTAATGGAAATAGTTACGGAGAAGCCACTAAAGGCTAGAAGAGCAGGTAGACCGCGAGCAATACCGGGGGATCTTGAGCCGGTGGTCATCAAGCTCTGGGGGCGTGGCTATGGCTACCGGGCCATAGCTCGCATGCTGAATACCTCGGACTATGGTGTTAATGCCCATTTCAGCTCCATCAGGAAGACGCTGATCAGGCTGGGTAAGGTTATTAAAGGTAACCGGGATCAAAAGAAGTGAAGTGAGTATGCATAAAAAGAGAGGCTTCACCATAGATAAACTAATCGAGCTCTACGAGGTGAGTAACCAGGCAGAGGCCAAGAGCGAGAGGACAATTACTTGGTACCGCTATATCCTGACTGCCTTTTCCCGGTATGCACAGCAGAAGTGGGGCTCAAACAGTATTTCCGTCTTCAATATCGACAACGTTAGACAATACATCCTGGATTTGCGCAATAGAAAAAGCTTCGAGGGACACCCATATACACCAGTCCAGGACAAGCCGATTTCAAGTAAGACGGTGCAGGGTCATGTAAGGGGGCTAAAGGCCTTTTCGACATGGCTGCACAGCGATGGTTATACTGAGGAAAACTGGCTTAATAACCTTAAGCTGCCCAAAGCGCCAAGCACAATTATAGAACCCCTAACGCCTGAAGAAACCAAGAATATTATCGACACTATTGACAGAAAATCACACATCGGGACTCGCAATTACGCTATCTTTGCTACCTTGCTAGATACCGGATTAAGAGCCTCTGAAGCAGCTGACATCATCCTAAGCAACATGAATTTAGTAGACGGATACATCAAGGTTATGGGCAAAGGCTCTAAAGAGAGGATAGTCCCCATTGGTAAATACGTTCAGATGACTCTTTGGACATACATAGACAAAGTGAGGCCGGAATCCATTGGTCCGGACTGTAACAACCTGTTTCTTACCCAGGGAGGAAAACCGATAACGGTAAATACGGTCAAATTGCTTTTCTCTCGCCTGGCTAAGAGATCGGGAGTGAAAAGACTGCACGCTCATTTATGTCGACATACCTTCGCGATAAATTACCTTATGAACGGTGGCGATATATTCTCCCTTAGAGAAATACTTGGCCATACCACTTTAGACATGGTAAATCACTACCTCCACTTCACCAGCTCTCAGATTACAGCACAGCACCAAAAGTACTCCCCAATGGATAAATTATTCTACAAAGGCGAAAAGAGTATCCAACAATAACTTATAGAAACACCATGAACCTAAGTCAGGGGGTCGGGACTCCCCTGTGGACCACGTCCGTCAACCCAGAAGAAGGTTATAACAGGCATAGGAATAGCTATATTAATAGAAGCTTTCTCCCCTGGTTTCTTTGAGAGGCGGTGGCAAGAGATTCAAGACCATTGGAAAAGGTCTTAGTTATATTTCAGGCATGTAAACGTGTAACACCGTGATAAACTCTTGATTTCTTAAAGTTTATCATATATAATAAAGTATAAAGTTATTATTTATACTTTACAAGAGGGTGCTCATGGTAGAAAGAAGAAATCTAGTCAAAATAGGACGATTGGCAAAAAAAGCTAATATCCTTCCATCAAAAATAAGATTCTACGTTCAAGAGGGACTTCTTGAAATAGCTGATAGAACTAACGGTGGATATTATCTCTTTGACGAACAATCGGCTCTGAAACGGTTGAAGCTAATTGAGAAGTTACAGAATAAAAAGAGACTTCGTCTACATGAAATCAGGGAGGAACTGAATTCAAGATATAGTACTAAGCAGGAAAAATGAAGAGTGGGCTATTTGTTGATCTAAACAAGTTAAACGACGATGAATTGGTCATCCTGAGGGCTAACGTAGAGACAGAGCTAAATAGGCGTGGTATTTCGTTTAGCGTGGGTGAAGTTGGAGAAAAGCTTGTAATATCTTTCTTCAATTCAAAACCCGGGCTGTCAAATTTGCTTCAAGCTCCGGCAGGTGCAAAGAATGTAGATGCACTATCAAGAGATGGGGATCGATACTCAATAAAAACCTTTATGAAAGCGAAGAAGACCGGGACTGTTTATCCAGACGAAAAAGATAGGGATAGACAATTATTCGAATATCTCGTCGTGGTCAGACTAGATACAAACTACCAGTTGTACGCTATCTATCGATATTCTTGGGAAGAATTCGTCAGAACTAGGGCATGGGATAGAAGGATGAACGCGTGGTATTTACCACTAAGTAAAAAGAACTTGAATAAGGCAGAAAGAATATATAACAAGGACATCTTATGAAGATCAGGACTCTGGATTTATTTCATGGTGCTGGCGGAAGTAGTCTAGGGGCAAGAATGGCTGGTACTGAGATAGTTGCCGCAATTGATAATTGGGATATCGCGTCCTTATCGTATTCTAGAAATTTCCCTGTAACGAAAGTGATTAATGAAGATATTAAAAAAGTATCGCCAAAGCACCTTCATGAGATTATTGGAGATATCGATCTTATACTCGCATCGCCAGAATGCACAAATCATAGTTGTGCAAAAGGTGCAGGTGTCAGATGTGAAAATAGTAGAATGACAGCATTTCAAGTGCTAAGATTTACCAAGGAATTTATACCCAAGTGGGTCGTAATTGAGAACGTAATACAAATGAGGTCATGGGATAGACACCTGGAACTGGTAGATAAGTTGCAAAAGTTAGGCTATTATGTGCGAGAAGAGATATTGAATGCTCAAGATTTTGGTGTTCCACAATCAAGAAGAAGGCTTTTCTTATTATGCTCGCAAATAGGAGAAATCGGTTGTGTGAAAAAACAAAAAAAAGAGCTAAAACTAGCATGTTCGGTTATTGACATGAATGGTAATTACAGTTATACCCCTTTATATTCTCCCAAAAGAGCTGTAGCGACGATTCAACGTGCAGAAAGGGCTGTCAGCTCGCTAGGAATAGAAGAGCCGTTCTTGATCGTTTATTATGGTACAGATGGTAGCGGGGGATGGCAACCCATTAATCGGCCTCTCAGAACTGTTACCACTATTGATAGGTTTGCATTTGTAAAACCCACTAACAACGGCTATATGATGAGGATGCTTCAACCCGAAGAATTGAAAGCGGCTATGGGTTTTCCTGAAACTTACCGATTGGAGGTAGGTACACGACGAGAAAAAGTGAAACTAATGGGAAATGCGGTGTGTCCGCCAGTAATGAAATCTATAGTTAGAGCAATTAGCAAAGTGGATTGATAACATGGATGCGACAAAGATAGAGGAATATCGGACGAAGGTCAAGAAATGGGGGCGAGGAAATTACCGCGACTTCCCATGGAGGAGGACTCGTGATCCCTACAAAGTTCTGTTGGCAGAGATAATGCTACACCGTACGCAAGCCATGCAAGTAGCTAAAATATATGAAAGATTTATTAGAGAATACCCTGATATAAAGACTTTAGTAAAAGCAAACAAATCTGAATTGCATAAGGCATTATCTACACTAGGGCTTAAATGGCGTATCGACCTTATTAAGGACATGGCAGACATGATCGTAAATAAGTTTGAATCTAAAATTCCTAAGGATAAAAGTGAATTGATCTCTCTACCAGGTATTAGCGACTATATTGCGTGTAGCGTTAGATGTTTTACATGGAATATAGCAGAACCTTTGAGAGACACAAATACGGTAAGGGTAATTGGTCGAATGTATAACTTAGAAATAAGGGATTCTTCAAGGCGTAATTCTAAATTCAAAGAACTAGTAGCTGAACTGGTTGATCCTGTGGAACCAAGGGTATACAATTTTGCACTTCTTGACTTGGCCGATCAGGTATGCACAAGGAAAGAAGAACCAAAATGTAATGAATGCCCTTTAAAAAATATTTGTTCATACAACACTGAAAGGCAAATAAAACAAGGGGCAGTAATGGTTGGGGTAGCATGATAACAGATGTGAAAAGAGGTTCAGGAGCAAGTATTTTAAGGCCAAGGGCAAGGCTTCTACGTACATTTGGTGATGAGTTAATCAGCAGTGAAATATGGAAGGTGATAGCGAAATACAATGAGCAGAGATCCTCTAAATAGATTCACTTTTAGGCCTAGAGCACGTATGCTTTTACTTCTTGGAGATCAACTGATACGTAATCCCGGAATCGCCGTATTTGAGCTGGTAAAGAATGCCTATGATGCTGATTCACCTGACGTAACCGTTACTATGTCAGGTATCACAGATGAGAGACTTGGGGAAATTATTATCCAGGATTCTGGTACAGGTATGGACTATGACACTGTAACAGGTGTGTGGATGGAACCCGGAACAGATTACCGTACCCAACAAAGACAGGCAGGTGAAAGAACCTCAAAATATCACCGTCTACCACTTGGTGAGAAAGGTGTTGGACGTTTCGCAGCCCATAAATTAGGGGATAATCTACAACTCATTACTCGAAAAGAGAATAATCCTGAAATTCTAGTGGAAATAGATTGGACAAAATATAGCGAGCACAAATATTTAGAGGATATTCCAGTAAATATCCTGCAACGTCAAGCGCAAGTTTTCACTGGCAATAAGACAGGTACCAGGATAGAAATCTCCGCGCTTCGCAACATTTGGAACCGGGGTATGGTTCGTGACCTTGCCCGCGCTATAAATTCAATATGCTCACCCTTTAAGAACCTTCAGGGAAATAAAAATAGGGTTACTGGCGGAGAATTTAAAGCCAAGCTTCAATTACTGGAAAACTCTGAATGGCTCAAAGGCATCTTAACTGTGGATGAAGTATTAGAGTATGCCCTTTTCCAAGCTCACTGTGACATAAATGGTAATACTCTATCGTATGATTATAAATTTACTCCGTATCGCGTAATGGAAAACAAGGTACAGCCAAGGTCAGTCATATTTAAGGATCTTACTATAAAATCAGAGGAAAATATTGATTTCAGTTTAATAAAAAAGCATGTCGGCCCAATGCATATAGATTTTTATATATATGATCTCGAAACTAAAATATTAGCACTTGGAGTAACTGACCGTAAAGGGCTTAAAGAATTCCTTAAGGAAAATGGTGGTATGCGGGTATATCGTGAGGGGATACGGGTTTACGATTATGGTGAACCGGGAAATGACTGGCTGAATTTAGGCGCTTTACGTGTTAATAAGCCAGCAGGAAAAATAAGCAATAATATTGTAATTGGGGCGGTTTCATTAAGCTTTGATGAAAATATCGTCTTTGATCCAGATAAAAATTTAGGCCTGATAGAAAAAACTAATCGTGAAGGCTTTGTTGATAATGATACATATAAAGCCTACTGGCAGGCCGTCACATATACAATAACACAGGTAACTAATGAAAGAAATATTGATAAACTACGTATCCGAAACGTTTACAGCAGTAAAAAACTAAAGGAACCTGTTATCGAAGATTTATCAGACTTAAGAGAACTTGTAGAAAAAAGGAACCTTACAGAAGAACTTGGACCTTACCTGGACAGAATAGAGAATGATTATATTACTATTCGTGATAATTTCCTCGTCAGCTCCAGTGCAGGCTTGAGTCTGGCCACAGTTATTCACGAAGTTGAAAAGGGAGTGGACGAACTTAAACATGCTGTTGAAGAAGAGCGTCCAAGTGAGCGCATTGTTACGTTAGCAAAGCACATCGCTGATTTGGTAGAAGGTTTCGGCAGCCTGATGCGAAAATCGGGAGCCACTAAAGAAAAGGCGAGTGATCTGATATCACAGACAATATTTAATACTCAGCTTAGACTTAAAGTACACAAAATCAAGCCTACTGTTAGTGAATCACAAAGTGATTTCGAAATCAAATGTAGCCGCAGGCTAATTATAGCGACACTTATGAATCTGATAGATAATTCAATATGGTGGCTTGATAATAAATATGGTGAGGAAGAGAATGTAAAACGCATATATATCGGTACGTCAAAAGAGCTAAAAGACGGACCTGCCATTATTGTTGCAGATAATGGGCCAGGCTTCTTAGATCTCCCCGAGTATTTAATTGAGCCATTCATAAGCCGAAAACCAGATGGTATGGGATTAGGGTTACATATAGCGGATCAGGTTATGAGAGTCCAAGGGGGGAAATTAATGTTCCCAGAAATTGATGATTTGTCTCTGCCTGAGGCATTCAGTGGAGCAATAGTCGCACTTGTTTTTGGGGTGGAAGGGAAATGATCGGCTTAAGAAGTACTCGCGTAATAATTGTCGACGATGATGAGAATGAAGCATTACCGATCATGGAAGCTTTTGCAAAAAAGGGCATTCCTTGTGCCTATTTTCACGGAGCAAATCTTAAAGAACTACCCGAAGAAAAAGATAAATTTTTGGGTATACGACTAGCTGTCCTTGATATGGATTTAGTACCGGGTGTAGGAGATAAGAAATCCAAAATATCAACGTTAATATCATGCCTTGAGAGGCTGCTAAGTCCAGACAATGGGCCTTATATAGCTCTTATATGGACTAACAACCCTGGCTTGAAAGACCTGTTTGAGCAAAACATTTTCTCAAGCACTAATTTACCCAATCCAATCGACATTATCATGCTTACAAAGGCTGAGTGTAAGAATAAAGGTGAATTAGATATTGGAATCATAGAAGAGAAAATTGAAAAATCCTTCAAGTCATTTGGTCCACTGAAAATAATACAAGCGTGGGAAGGGAAAAATTTTGAAGCTGCGACTGAAGTAAGTAACATCCTTACTACTCTGACAACTGACGAAAGGGATCCTAAAAGATGGCGAGAAGCTTGGAGAAAGCAGACACTAAATTTAATGTTTTCGTTAGCTAAAGAAGCAGTCGGTGAGGGTATTGGCAAAAGCTCAGTTTTGTCTGGCTTATATAATTCGTTGGACCCGTTACACGCAGATAGGATGGAAAGCTATATTGGTGATCTATCGGATTCACTTTCTAGGAATGCAGAGGAAGTACTCGAACATAATGAAGGTTGTGGAATTGAGCAAATATCTAAGATAAACACGATGTTACATTTGGCTTTTAAAGAGGATAGCAAACATTGTGGCGGTAACATATACAGATTTAAAGGTAAGTCACCAGTCTGGGTTCCCAGTCGTGACGCGCTGCTAATGGATTTATTAAAAGATAACTCAGAGGTAAATCGAAAGAATATCGCACAGAAGTGCCAAAACATAGTTATTGAAATAAGCGCTTCTTGTGACCATGCTCAGAAGAATATAAGAGCGTTGCGCTTCCTTGCCGGGTTACTTGTACCTAGAAGCGAAAGGAGTAAGATAAAGAAAGCAGAGTTCATTTGGGATTTTGGGCCAGTGCTTATCGAGAATAATAAACGGCAAAGACCATATTTTTTCTATTTTAGTGCGCGTCACTTGGTGACATGTTCTCCAGACAAAACAAGTAAAATGAATCCATTTGCTAGGTTGCGAAGTCAAGCTCTAATAAGCTTGCAGACTTGGTTTGCAAGGCATGCCTCGAGACCTGGTTTAGTTCTATTAAAAGACAAATAGAATTTTAGTATACGATCTCACAGAACTAGTTGATATTTAAAATTAGAACTTCAGCATACAAAGGCAAGGCTTTGCGAAAAAGTTCTACATTTTATCTTGAACGGCTCCCTTAAGACAGGATATTATCCCAACAGTGGGCTTTTATAAGAATCAGGGTAAGTGTTAAGGAACGAAGTATGGCGGACACCACACGTATTAAGAAAGAGATTGAGCCATTTGTACGGACTTGGCTCGGTAGAGAACTAGGAGACACTACGCTCATGGAACGAGATGTGACGTTGCTTTCTGGCGGGGTCTACGTGTTTGATGCTGTGTCTGAGGATAGAAGCATTGTGGCTGCCGTCTTATGTAATAGGCCGAAGACCAGAACTGGCCGCGAAAATACTGGCGGCCTAAGAAAGGCGTTAGGTGACTTTGACCGGCTAAAACAACTACAGGGTAATGTGAGTAAAATCATGGTTTTTACCAATCCTGAGTTTTGCAGTCTAATCCAACGCAGGGCAAGACGCTTTGGGATTCAAGACATTGAATTTAAGGTGTGCCATCTACCGCTCGATAAGCAGAAATTACTCGATAATATTCTCGACGTAGCTAGTAGAGAACAGCGAGCTGCCGAATGAAGAATAAAGGGGAAGCTTCATATTCTCTTGCCGATAGAATACGAGCTATCGAGGATTGTGTGGATAATCTCTGCAGACGTTTCACCGGAGCAAATGGGGCGAACGCTTTTAACTATTACACTGAGAGGGATCTACAATGTGAATTGGTTGCCTGTTTACGACGTCACAGATATTTAAATGTCAACGAAAAAGATGGTGTTAGAACTGACTTGGTACACTCGGAATGGAGAGTCTTAGAAAAGAATGGCAAGGCATCCCAGCGACTACGCGATATTGCTATTTTGGGACCAGCCGCGGCAAAAACAGCGAGAAAGAATTGGGGTAACTCCAGTCGAGACGTTGCTGAGAAGTCACCAATTCAAGTTGCCATAGAAATCAGACATTTGTATGGTGCTTCCGACAGAGGCACGCATACAGGTCTTAATAAAATATCTACTGTCACTCAGATTAGGAAAGATGACGATATAAGAAAGTTATTGGAAAGAGGAATCAAGGTCGGATACTTTTTAGCCTTCTTAGATGACGATTTAGTAGATAGCAAAAGGCCCGAACGGGCACGAAGGCTACGTAACTTGCTTCGTAAAGTCGGCAATAGTTTTGACAAGGCTTTGTGTAAATCAGAGAACCAAACCAAGGTACTTATAGTATCTAGAGACGGATTCGGGATTCAAATGGGATTTACAAAGGGGTTGAGATCGATTAGAAAAGTGCCTGATGATTAGACTGGATAGCATATGAATGAGACTTGGCAGGCTTTAAGTCGTGAGGCGGCACTTGCCGCTGAGCATTTGGCTATCGGTGTAACAGCCCTTGGCAGAGCAAACTACGCGGAACACGCTTATTACGGCCAAGCGTTCTTCGCTCTTACGATTGGATTCGAACGTGCAACGAAACTGACCATGGTCATCGATCACGCACTGGAAAATAACGGTATATTTCCTCCACACGATGTACTGCGTGCATACGGTCACAACCTGAAGAATCTTCTGGAGCAAGCCGACGAAATCGCCAAAAGTCGTGGGCTTTCAGCTGCTGAAGACAGGCTCCCTCGTACCGTAATCCATACTGGTATCGTTAAAGTTCTTTCTGACTTTGCAAGCAATATCACTCGCTACTACAATCTTGATCTCGTCACTAGAGATCCACGCGCCACAAAGCGAGATGATCCTATCCATGACTGGTTTGAAATGGTCATCCTTCCAGTAATCGATACCCATTACCACCCACGTCAAAAAGAGGAGCATCAATACAATGCACAATTAATTGCGAAACTCTACGGTGATCATGCGAGGGTTCTTTATCATACTGAGGCTGGCGAATTACTCGATTCTGTGTACGAAGCCTCAATGCAGACGGCAATTACGAACTCTGCTAGACCCTACGTCAGGATGTATGTTATGCAAATAGCACGATTCCTTGGGAATCTCCTATCAGATTTAGGGTACGCAGCTCATCATTGTCAATTAGAGACCATACCAGAGCTGTCGAAGTTCTTTGCGATCTTTAGAAACAGCGATAGCTCTTTCAGGCAGCGAAAGTCGTGGTCTATCTATAAACCGTGAGCAGGCAACAGGTAAGGAATGCTGCTATAAACCGAGAGAAGACACTAGGACAGTGGCTAGGAGAAGCGATAACAGAGAAGATCCAGAGGGAACAAAAAGAGAAGTGAATCAGAAAAGGAGGTAAAAGGATGAAACAAAGGGCACCTGCTTTACCAGATTCCCCTACCTTCCAACAGCTTTGGGATGCCCTTGGCTCAAAGCTAATTGGAACCGCACAGGGGCACATGCTTTACACGCAGGGGGTTATATGTTGAAGTCCAGCCGCGGCCAA
>SDBV01010525.1_pt1 | contig 12103 bp, 11 predicted proteins | sample 2277081 | NCBI WGS metagenome assembly SDBV01 (sample SAMN10402039, study PRJNA504765) | marine sediment metagenome | isolation source: marine sediment core GS10_PC15, 223 cmbsf | place: Arctic Ocean: Southern Knipovich Ridge | collected 2010 | reverse complement strand
CCAGTCTTTAACCCCTTCTTTGTCATCCATTTTCCTACTGCACTCTGACTTATGTTTTGGTTTGGATTTTTCTCATTCCAGGCCTCTGCAATTTTAGCTGCACTCAATCTTTTTTCTCCTGTCACTTGCGCAGTAATGAAATTAGCTAGCTGCAAGTTCTTGTCAATTGTAGAATTTGAAGTACTTTTTGACCCCCTACTAGAAGCTACTTGTGGGAAAATCTCTATATCCAATCCTTCATCTTCTGTACTATCGTCGTCAGAAGAATGAGGAATACAGATAATGTCTTCTTCATCAGAAGAGGACCGACAGGGGGTATCGTCTTCAGGGTCAGAAAAACAGAGAATGCTATCTTCATCAGAAGAAGACTCACAGGGGCTATTTAGCTTTCTTGGAATATGCTCATCAAGTCCAACCCCACCCAGTCTTCGTCTTTTATTTTTTTCAGTCGATTGGTAAGGTGTATAATCTGCACTATGCATAATCACTGGTAAAAAAATAAGTAACGCTATATACAATTTCTTCACAGTTCCTCCATTTATTATTTTTCTATTTACTATATTTATTACAAATGTATCACTTTTTTAAGAAAAGTCAACCCCTTGTGCTAGTTCCTGTTGGACCAAAGTAGTAATTTCCTATAGTTAGTTGGCCAAAGTAGAAATTTCCGCCTCCAGGCACTAATCTTATTTGGATAATACCCATTTATACAAAAAGAATGAGCTGGAGGCTTATATGGAAAATATTACAATGAGTAAGAAAGAAATCAAGAGGATCCCTGTGATGCAGAAGCTAAGCAGCCATGAAATCACCCAGAGACAGGCTGGGAGGATGCTTGGGGTCAATATCTTTGCCCGTTATAAGCAAAATGGTGCCAAGAGGCTGGTTCATAGGTTGCGGGGGAGGCCCGGCAACAATATGACAGATTCGAGTGTTGTACAGCGAGTGGTCGCAATGGCACAGGATCCGTTACATGCTGGTTATGGCCCTACTGAGCTTTCTGAAGAACTCCAACTGAAGTTCGATATAACGGCTCATGCGGAAACGATTCGCGCCATAATGGTTAAAGAGGGCTTATGGAAGGTTAAAAAGCGCAAGGCCCAACATCGCAAGTTGCGTGAACGGAAAGAGAGTTTTGGCCAGATGATGCAGTTTGATGGATCCGAACATGGACTGGTTTGAGGGGCGTGCCTCATGGTGCACTCTACTCTTGTTCATCGATGATGTTACTAGTTTCATATCATGGGCAGCATTTGCGAATGCTGAATCTACTCAAAACGTTATGTCAGTGGCTTGTGAATATTTTCTTCGCTATGGACTTCCAGAGTCTCTTTACACTGATAGGGGCTCGGTATATAAGGTTAACGTAAACAATGATGAGAACGAGCATACAACGCAATTTGAGAGGGCCCTGAAGCAATTAGATATTGAGATAATCCATGCTCGTCGCAGCCCTCAAGCAAAAGGGCGAATTGAACGATCCTTTGGTACTTTAAAACGTAGGATCCTTCATCAAATGAGAGCCAACAATATTTGCACTATTGAAGCGGCAAATGAATATCTACAAAATCATTACATTCCTTGGCATAATGCTAAATACGCAAAAAACCCAAAGCTTCTCAATGATACGTACAGACCTATTCAAACTAATATCAGTGACGTTTTGTGTCAAGGTCCTGTCGATACAATTTTTCTTCGAAAAATCACTCAGAACGAGCGGAGTTTATTCTGAATTTGTTGAAGGGGCAGGCAGGCAACATGAGTCGCAATGGAATAAGTAACTATTATTTACAACTTAAAATCAAAATATAAGTAAATGTGATAGTTTCTCGTTCTTATGTACCTTAGCATAATCATATGCAGTTCTGCCGTTGCTATCCTTTAGATGCTTGTCTACCTGCAGTTCATTCACTAAACAGTCGACCATGGCAGTGCGGTTATTGCGAGCAGCATGCATCAGTGCAGTACGTTGGTATTTGCCAACCTGTTGATCTTTATCTATAGTAGAGCATTGCATGATTTGACGCACAGTGGGCACATTGTTTGTTTTTGCATAACGAATGTAACTTTTATCAAGTACGGTCATTTGCTGGGCGCATTTTGGTGGATGTTGCAGCATATCTATAACACGCTCAATATGTACCTGTTGCTTATAGCGAAAAAGGCCATTATAGCTATTTGTTGCTTTGGCTTGTTTGGCACATATAAGCGGTGTTTGATTAATGCTATTTTTAATCTGCGGATCAGCTCCATGACGCAAAAGCTCATCAGTAATTTTATACGTGAAGATCTTTTGAGCATTATGTGCAGCAAGATGCAATGGGGTATCGCCATCAATGTCTTGTTTGTTTGGATCAGCACCATAAAGCATTAAACGGCGCACGAGATAATCGTTATCTACTTGTACCGCAATATGAACTGGTGTCTTGCCCTTATTATTCTGTGCGTTGGGATCGGCATTATAGGCAAGAAGGAGATCAGTAACCTCCCGGCTTCCAATATGTACCGCATAGTGCAGTGGTGTATTGCCTAGCTCATCAACTTGATTTGGATCAGCATCGCATGCAAGCAGGTGAGCTGTGAGCTTCTTGCTGCCTAGTCTTGCAGTTCCCAGTAGAGGAATCGGCGGTGTTTTGTAAGCTATGCTTGATAGATGTAAGATGCACATAACGAGAACTAAATACCTTTTGACCATTTTCCCCTCGTCTAATTAAGCACAATTTAAGTATAATGTGTTGGTGGTTGATCAGTTTGTGTGGGTTGCTTATGTATCTGTTGATGATTGGTTATCAGAAGTTTGGCATGCTGAATGTTCTTATTTTCACGACGCTTTTGGTTATTATTTATAGCAGTACTGTGCTTAGACTCAAGTAGCATAGTGACTGAAGTATGATCATTATTCTGCATCGAAAGGTCAGGATTATGAGTGAGTAAGCGCTTTATAATACGTCGATTAGGAGCACTGTGGCTGAGTTGGATTGCAATATGTATGGGGGTATCGCCAAACATGTTTTTTATGTTGATATCTGCATGGTAATCAAGCATTTCTTGTAGAGCATGGCAATTGTGTACGCGCACGGCGATATGAACTGGCGTTTCCCCCTGTTTATTACGCATATTTGGTTGAGCACCATGTTTGAGTAGTTGGCTGGTGACCTCATTAAGATGATATGAAACGGTATAATGTAGGGCACTATTGCCCATCTCATCTATAATGTTTATGTTAGCTTTAGTGCTGTGTATGAGATTGATTGCAATAGTCGAACACCCATTCTTTGCCGCATTGATTAGTGCTAATGATTCCACACCGAGTATGTGAGCAGACAGCAGCGTCAGTAATATATATTTATACATGATAAACCCTCCATTATTCACCTTTATTTTATAATACCTCAAGCTTTTATTTCAATACATTTAGTAGATCCTGCAAAAAAACAGGATCCTCAGAGGGAAAGAGGATCCTGTTTTTTATTAAGGAGTGAATTATTAAGGAGTGAATGGTGAATTTTTAAAATTTTCGTAATAATTGCTTAGGAAATCCAATGAGCCCATTGTTATCGGTTGCCAGTGGACGTACAAGACATACTGGAGTGCTGGTTGTATTGGCGAATGCAGTGGAATATTTTGGATCGCGATAATGATTGCATTTGGTGCATTGGCCCCGATCTGCCAATATTTTATATTGTTTTTCACAGGGGCAGGTACAAGAAACATAATGGTAATTTTTATAATCGAACAGTTTAGTTAAATGATAGCTATTATCCATGCAACCAGGTGCACCGAACAGTTGGCTCATTAAAAGACAGGCGATATAGATAGGTTTTTTCATGAAGTTTGTTTCCATTTTCTTTATCCACACATTTAAAAAAATCCAAACTGAACTACTTCAATTACAATACTACATGATTGATATTTCCATTTGCAATAACCTTATTGTGATTGATCAAAAAAAGCTTTTAGGGTAGGGAAAAATGGACAAGCAATTTTTTATTACAGATTATGCATAATATTTTTAGTATTGTCATAAAGAAATGATTGTGGGGTATTCAGCTCATCAATATACTTTTTGATATATGGTGCATATTCGGGATTTTGCAGGGCAAGACCAATTGATGCTTTAAGCCAGCCAATTGGGTTGCCTATATCATAACGAGTACCTTGTATCTTATAGGCAAATACTTTTTCATTATGCTTCATCATTTGGGTGATGCCATCAGTTAATTGAAGCTCATTGGTTGCATACATGCTAATTTCATCTAGTGCTTGAAATATTTTGTGTGAAAGTACATAGCGGCCAATGATTGCCAAATTTGAAGGAGCATCCTTTTGTTCCGGCTTTTCAACAAGATGACCAACTTGAAACAGGTTTGGTGTAATCTGCTTTTTAATAGATATGACTCCATAGTTGCAAATCATATTATGTGGTACCTCCTGCACGGCCAAGATACTGGCCTTTTCTTGACGTGCAATGCGAATTAATTGCCCAAGGCCGGCTTGTTTACCTGCTATAATATCATCTGGCAACAGTACACCAAAATATTCTTTGCAGATTGTATGGCGTGCAAGCCAAATGGCATGGCCAAGGCCTAATGGTTCAGATTGCCTAATATAGGTAAAATTAGCAGCGCGCATAACACGATCGATGCTTGAAAGAGCTTCAGCCTTGCCCTTTTCTTTCAAGAAGAGTGCAAGGCCGGGATCGGCATCAAAATGATTCTCAATTGCTTGTTTGCCACGGCTTGAAATGATATAAAATTCTTTAATGGCTGAAGCTATGCCTTCTTCGATAATATATTGCATTGCTGGTTTATTGAGAAGCGGAAGCATCTCTTTGGGAACAGCTTTTGTGTAAGGTAAAAATCGTGACCCTAAACCAGCTGCGGGTATTATAGCTTTGGTTATATCCATTAATTTCCTTTAATTGCCCAATTAAAATTGCTCGAGAAATTCAACTTTACTGCAATGGAATAATCGGATGTCATTAATGCCATATTTGATTTGAGCTAATCGTTCGATACCAAAGCCAAAAGCGAATCCTGTATATTCTTCAGGATCAATTCCACTGTATTTTAAAACATTTGGGTGTACAAGTCCAGAACCAAGTAGCTCTATCCAACCTGTTTGTTTACAGGTTGAGCATCCGGTAGTGCAAAATGGACATGAAGCATCAATTTCAAGCCCTGGTTCAACAAAGGGGAAATACCCCGGGCGGACACGAATATCGAGATCTTCTTTTTTAAAGAACGCTTGCAAGAAGGTCTGTGCCGTAGCTAATAGATTGCTGATAGATACCTTTTTATCAATATACAAACATTCACCTTGCGTAAACATAAAATCATGAGAAGCATCGGTGGCTTCATTGCGATAAGTGCGCCCAGGAGCAAAGATAGCGATTGGTATGTTACGATTTTTAATTTCACGTATCTGTACTGGTGAAGTATGAGTGCGCAAAAGGAGTGTATCACTTACCCAAAAAGTATCATGATGGTCACGTGCCGGATGATCTGAAGGAATGTTCAATGCTTCAAAATTGTGGTAATCGGTTTCCAGCTCAGGCCCATCCACCACATCATATCCCATAGTGATAAATATATTTTCTAAATCTTCGATCACTTTAGTGAGTACATGTAGACTTCCATAGAGCTGAGTCGGTGTGTAGGCGGTGACATCAAAATTTTTGTGCTGTTCATGTTGAGAGCGAATAGCCTGTTTTATTAAGGCTGTTTTTTTAGTTTCATATGCAGCTTGAGCTGTATTTTTTAGTGTATTTAGCTGAGGGCCAAAGATCCGTTTTTCTTCAATAGAAATAGCCTTTAATGCTTGCATACATTTGGCAATACGACCATTGCGACCTAAAAAAGTAATGCGTACCGTTTCTAGTTCATTTTCAGTGTTGGCTTGATCAAGAGCTTTCGATAGTGCATCTTTAAGTTCGGAGAGTGTCTGCTTTATCTCTATATTATTCCACTGATTCATTATATTTTTCCACTGGTACTATTTGGGAACCATTACTATACTAAATATCAAGCTTATCATAGTTAGGCTAATTATCAATGAAAACTAGATCATATCTTATTGACAAACTTTAATAAATCCGTACGATTATATAGATCATGTGCCGGGGTAGCTCAGTGGTAGAGCGTGAGCCTGAAGAGCTCAGCGTCGATGGTTCGATTCCGTCTCCCGGCACCATACTTCGCCAAGGCTACGTATGGCAGGCCATTTTTTTAAAGGATAAATTTTGCTTATTAGTTGACATTGATAGCACTAAAGCGAAGTATGCCCTTCGAAGCAAGCGGCGTAAGCCGACGCGTAGTAGGGCAGTCTATAATGTTCTTCGCCAAGGCTACGGTTGGCAGGCCATTTGTGTAACGATGGTATATAATAAGATATTGATAGAAAAATTCGTAGGTTGTCCGCCGAAGTAAGCGAGCGGAGCGAGACACGTAGGCTGGACTGGCAGGCCTGCCCTTCGACTTGTCCTTCGTAGTTGAAAACGAAGTAGGAAGCTAGTTGCTTTAGCAACGCGTAGTAGGGCCATTCTTTTCCCCCTTTCTTCATATTCATTCAAGTTAAAATCTATTCTTTATCTGGTAAACTTGTAAAAAAGTGGCAAACCGGAGTATGGTGTAAGAAAAAAGTCATTGAAGGATATCATTATGATGAAGCAAGTACAGGCAGATAAATATAACATAGCCTGGTTCAAACTGGCAGAGTGCATTTCGCGCAGAGAAAAAGAACGCGCACTAGGAGTTTATCGTTTACTTTCCCATTCATTTGACAATACAGCGGTTGTACATCAACTTGAAGGTGATATTATGCTCGCCTTTAATGAACAGGAAAAAGCAGTTGAGAAATATGCGCAAGCAGCACAGATTTATGAACAGCAAGGGCAGTTGGTGCAGGCTATTGCGGTCTATGACCATATAATTACTCTTGTTGATTGTTCTGCATCAGTTGAAAAGATGATTGATCTATATGCTCGACTGAATGACCCCCAGCGTATGTTCACATATATAAAGAGGCTTTGCCATCATCTGCTTAAAAAACAGGAGATGGTACAACTATTTTCAATGTTGCAAAAATTTAATCTTAATCTTTCCCAAAAGGGGGTCCTATTAATTGAATTGACCCTTGCATCTTTGCATAACTCTGCCATTAACAGACAGATTAAACTACAACTTATTGGCCAAACAATTGAAGGTCTCATGCATGATAGGCTTGCGTTGCAACAGTTCTTGATAAAATTAAAAACGATTGATGAGATGGCCTATAAACATGCCTGTGCGTGCATACAGGAGTAGTTTTTCAACGGCTGGAGGGTCTAACAACCTGCCTCCGAGTTTAATCAGGGCAGGTTATCAAAAATAGTCTGTCGGGGCGCCCCAGAGCCTTTCTTATTTACCGCCAGTGAGGCCTAAGAGGGTGTCTTGTTAAAAGAGGTGCCTCCTCAGGCTTGCAAGTTGTTTTATATTGGGGCCAACTATCAGCGGTGTTGTTTTGCAGGTTTATACTGTACTGATGCTTCACGAATTTTTAATTTAAAATTAGGATAATAACGTTTAAAAATTTCATTGTATTTGAGTGGATAGAAGGTCAAACCACTCTCGTCTGTTATTACAAATTCGTCGATTAGCTTTTGAGTCTCAGGGTGATCTGAGTAAAAGACCTTCCCTCTCAACATGAGGGTTGACTCACCCATCATTCCATGTTGGCCACCCTCTATTATCAGGGAAGCTTTTTTGAATGCCTCTCGTGCTTGCTCATATGTGTTGTCAGCACTCAGTATCTTGTTGGGTTGCATTGCAAGTAGCAGAATTGGTATAAAAATTGCCTTTTTATTCATGGTAACGCCTCATTTTTTATGGTTTATAATACTTTACATTTAAATAATGTACCACAGCTGTATTTCAAATTGCAATAAAAACGAGGTGGGGTGCTAACACAGGGTAATTTTCGGATAGACTCTATGTCTGACAACTGAATCGAATTGAACATCACTGACTTGCTGTTAAAAGTTTTATTGGGATACGGCCAAAATAGTCTTGAAGAAATGAGAAGTTTTTTTGCGCAGTGCTATAGGTGTTTGCATTACCTATATGTGAAGTTTTACTTGAATATTGAGAGCTTCTATGGAGTTGATAGTTTGTTGATCCAGCGCAATCTTTTGTTTGCTCTTTAAACGAATATTTTTACCATTTTCATGAAATAAAAGCTCAAGCGGAAGCGCTCCTGCAATCAATAGCTCCTTGAGCTTTTTGATCTGTTCTTCATCAAACTGTTGTGGTAGTGTGCATTGTACGCGTTCAATGCATTGCGTTTCTTGCAGTAGCAGCTCAATTGGCACAAACTGGTTTGCCTTTATTTTGCATATATGCGGTGAAGTCAAATCAAGACCACCTTTGACTAAAAAGACATGATAGTCATCAAGCCAGTGTTCTACTTGCGCAAATGTTTTGGGAAACAGAATCACTTCGCACACACTGTTCATATCCTCCAGTTGGACAAATGCCATGCGGTCGCCTTTTTTCGTGATGATTTCACGTTTGCTTTTAATAATGCCGCAACCGATGCCGATTGCTTCCGATTCAACATGTGTTTCTTGTGCTTTTTTAAGGAGCACGTCAAAGGTATCATGATTAAGCATCTTAAGTTGTTGCTGATAAATCTCAAGAGGATGTGCGCTTAAATAAAAACCGATGACTTCTTTTTCCTTTTCTAATTTTTCTTTGTCAGGAAACTCGCCACACGGTTGATATGCATATAGTTCGGGCTCACCGGTTGATGGTTTTGTTGAGAACATATCCATCTGTCCCGTAAGCTCAGCCTTCTTTTTGGCGATGGCAAGATCAATGATGCTGCTCAGTTCTTCAGTTTTTTGTGCACGGTTGCCTGGTAGCTGATCAAATGCACCTGCCCAAATGAGATGTTCAATTACGCGTTTATTTGAAGTGCGCAGATCGATACGTTTGCAAAAATCAAACAGATCTGCAAACGGTTTTTTCTTGCGTTCGGTGATAATATTTTCAAGTGATGTTAGCCCGACATTTTTAATACCATGAAGCCCAAACAGCAGATCATTCCCTATGATGCTAAATTTAACTTCTGAGCGATTGATGTCAGGTGGGATGATGCCCAGCCCCATATCTTTTGCTTCTTGCAAATAAAATGCCATTTTATCTGCGTGTGACGCTTCAAGTGAAATGAGGCATGCCATGAACTCAGCTGTATAGTTTGCTTTCAAGTATGCGGTCTGATAGGCAATTAATGCGTATGCCGTTGAGTGTGATTTATTAAAACCGTATCCGGCAAAGTAGGCCATCAGATCAAACAGTTCACCAGCCTTCTTTTGATCAAAATTGCGCTCAATCGCACGATTGATAAACAGCTCCCGTTGCTCTGCCATTACTTCGACTTTTTTCTTTCCCATCGCACGGCGCAAGATGTCCGATTCGCCCAGTGAATAGCCCGCAATGGTAGAGGCTATCTTCATCACCTGTTCTTGATAAACAATCACACCATAGGTTTCTTTAAGTATCGGTTCAAGTTCATCAAACAGATAGGTAATCTTTTGCCTGCCATGTTTGCGTTCAATGAAGTCGTCTACCATCCCTGAACCGAGTGGACCGGGGCGATACAACGCGTTCACCGCAATGATGTCTTCAAATTTTTCCGGTCGCAGCTTGCGTAGTACCTCTTTCAAGCCGTCAGATTCTAACTGAAATACACCGCTTGTTTTACCGGCACCTATAAGTTCAAATGCCTTTGCATTATCAAGTGGAATACGATTGATATCGATCTTTGTGCCATGCAACTGTTCAATTAATTGCAGTGCACGATCGATAAGCGTTAAGTTCTTCAGCCCTAACAGGTCGATCTTTAAAAAGCCTAAGCTTTCAAGTTCGGTCATTGCATATTGGGTAACCAGTTCAGTTGATTTTGATGGTACAAATAGAGGTAATACCTCATCGATCGGATCAGGTGAGATCACAATGCCAGCTGCATGTTTTGATGCATGGCGGGTAATACCTTCCAACCGAAAGGCAATATCGAATAAACGTTTTACTTTTGGATTTCCATCAATTAGGTCTTTCAAGCGCGGTTCTTGCTCAATGGCATCTTTAAGCGTAATCTTTAATTGATCTGGAATAAGTGTAGTGATTGCATTTGAATCCTCAAATGAAAAGCCATGTACACGCGCAACATCTTTAATCACACCTTTTGCAGCAAGCGTTCCGAACGTAATGATCTGGCATACTTTATCATGACCATAATGATCACGAACATATTGAATCACCTTGTCACGACCTTCAATACAAAAGTCGATATCGATATCAGGCATGGTAATACGTTCAGGATTCAAAAAACGTTCAAAAAGCAGATTATACTTGAGTGGATCGATATTGGTTATTTCTAATGTCCAAGATACCAATGATCCTGCTGCAGAACCACGGCCAGGGCCAACTGGAACGCCATTGCGATGCGCCCATTTAATAAAATCACTCACCACCAAAAAGTATCCAACAAAGCCCATCTTTATTATGAGGTCCATCTCGAGATCAAGCCGTGCTTGATATGTATCCTTTTGTGCTTCGTCAACCAATTGCTCTGCGATAAGCTTATCAAGTCCCGCTTGACATTCTGTTTTAAAGAAGGTTTCGGGTGTATGTTCATCAGGGATAGAAAATTTAGGGAAAAACAGTTTGCCGGTTTGGAAATCAAACTCGCACATATCAGCAATTTTGCCTGAATTCCATATAGCCTCTTCATGATCTTTAAACAGTTCGAGCATTTCATTTGGGCTGCGCATATAGGTGCGGCAATCACCAAACGAATAGCGACTCGGTTCATCAAACTTTGCATGCGTACCAATACACAAAAGAGTTTCGTGTGCTTCATGATCAGCAAGTGTTGGGTAATGGCAATCACCAGCTGCAACAAGCGGAACATTTTTTTTTGCGCTTATATCATAAAGCATTTTATTGAGTACTGCTTGTACTTGTTGGTCTTCCGGTTGTACTTCCAAATAAAAACGATCAGGGCCAAATAAATTTTGATGCCAATCGATCCAAGTTTCAGCCTGTTCTTGTTGCCCATTGCATAATAGTTTTGGAATGTGTCCACCAAGGCATGCGCTCGTTGCAATAAGACCCTCTGCATGCTTCTCAAGCATCTTATAGTCGATGCGTGGCTTGAAATAAAAACCTTCTTGGTAAGAGAATGAGATCAGTTTGCACAAGTTCTTGTAACCAATGGCATTCTCGACGAGCAGAATCAGATGATAATATTTATTATCAGCAGATTTCACTTGAGCATCTTCAGTGATGTAAGCTTCAATACCCAGGATGGGTTTGATATTTGCTTTTTTGCATTTTTGAAAAAACTTAACTGCACCAAAGATATTACCATGATCGGTGATAGCTAAACTGTTGAGTTCATGTTCTTTACCAAAGGCAATTAGTTTATCAAGTGATGTAGCGCCATCAAGGAGTGAAAATTCAGTATGGCAATGTAGGTGAGTGAAATGCTTGGACATGGTTCCTCAGATGAATAAACAGCACGTGTTAATGTTAGAAAGTAGTATACGCTTTTTTTGATGATATGTGGAGTCCTTCGATACACCCTACTTCGCTAAAAGCTACGTATGGCACTCCCAGCCGTCGCCTTGGGGCTATGGCGGGCAGGCAGGATTACACAATGTTTTGTGTCTGCTCGCGCGCCTTTTCAAGTTCAACCTTAATATCAATAGCACGGGCACCCATGGTGGCATCAGAGCATTTTGCAGCAATGGTGTTGATCTCACGGCCAAGCTCTTGCAACGTAAAATCAAGCCGTTTGCCTTTCTCGATAGATGGTGCATCGAGTAGATGCCTCAAGCTTGCAAGGTGACTTTTGAAACGAACAATCTCTTCGTGAATGTCTATCTTATCAAGCAGATAGTAAAGTGTTGCTTTACGTGCTTCAATCACATCATTTTCACTGGTATAGGTTTGCAGTTCACCCAAAATCTCTTTTTTACGATGCGCCATAAAGGCCTCATGCAAAATTTCAATCTCATCCATATGTTTTTGTACTAGTTCAATGCGTTGCATCAGATCAGTAT